>ENA-OOQP01000217-OOQP01000217.1-human-gut-metagenome-genome-assembly--contig:-NODE-217-length-30723-cov-5.456274_pt1 | contig 30723 bp, 23 predicted proteins | sample MGYA00241266_ERZ501171 | MGnify/ENA primary metagenome ERZ501171 (study PRJEB25962, sample SAMEA2042501) | human gut metagenome | biome: human gut; feature: human-associated habitat; material: faeces...
AGATTATTAAGCCTGAACCCCCTCAGATTTTTGCACTTCTATTGAGAACTTGCCTAAGAGGATAGTACATTCTTGGCGCACCATATTTCCAATCCCAGTTTTTGACACGCCATTTTTTGCCAGATGGAACATAAATATATTTAGTCTCTTGATAACAACCACCATAATAGCTGTTGTTCTCATGTGCACCATAGTTACAGTTATAGTAGCGCACTTCTGAACCGTTTGTAAGCATTTCAATTGTCACTTTCTTATTCCTTGCTTCTTCCTCAATACGTCGTTTTTCATTACGAAATTTATTGAGTTGTGTAGAAGCTTCATTTCTATGCGTTCCTTTCGAATATGATGAAAGATAATTTTCAAGAGCAGAAATGCTACTATCAAGATCTCCTCCAGATATATCAACCTTCACTTTTTCCCAAGCAGTTGAATCTCTTACAAATGCATTGACAATATTTTCCATATAACTTCGGTGCTCGCGTGTTGCATTTTTTGGATGCTTTTTAAGGAAATCTCGTGCTGCATAGACATCACCTTTCCTTTTTGCAGCATTAAAATCAGCTAATTCCAGTTTTCGTGGCTGATAAATACCGAAATACCAATAAGCCACACTTCCCAAGAGCATACCAAGGGCTATAATTCCTATGATGAAAGGAAAATATGACCTACGTCGCGGTTCCTCTAAATATTGAGGTGGTGCATAATAATCCTGCGGCATTGAGTTTGATGATGGTACATAGCTCTGCTGAACAGGAACTTGTGGAACTACATACGAAGATTCAGGCTCAAAGTCCTCAGTATTGAGAACATCATCCCCTGTCTCTGGAGCATCAAAAACAACAGTCTGATGACAATGAGGGCATTCACATTCAACCTGAGTGCAGGGAACAGAAGATACCCTGAAAACCATACCACAATATGGACAACTCACATCAAATTCTATTTGATTCATTATTTAAATTATTTTGTTTTATCTACAACTATGATATGATTATTTCCCTTAGATGGAGATTTAGCCGATTTATTCACAGGTGCGGCGGGACGACTTGTTCGAGTTTTTCGAGGCACACGTCGTACACGTTTTGGTGTACGAGTTACAGGCTCATCAGATTCTTCATCAGACTCTTCCTCTGTAGTTTTCTCTTCACCAAGAAAAGGTATGACTGGCAATATCTTACTTTTAGATTCTGATCTCAAATATATTCCATTCTTGTTGTATTCATAAGCCATAGCTTCATCTGGTGCATAAGGAGATTCTGTACTTGTCCATATTCCTCCACTTGACTGTTTTTCATTAGAGCGAAATATGCGAGTACGCACATCTGATCTTGAAAATATCTCTCCATCACTAATTTCCTGTGCGCTTTTCACTTTAAATGCTGCAGAACCCAATGGAACCATATCTACAACAAGACCCTCATTGGGTTTGTACTGATAACGAAACGCAGCACTTGACCAACTTTTAATTGGGCGAATCGCATAGATAACGCCATCCCCTTTTGAATAATAAGAAGAGCTTACGACATTAGGGTCCTGATCATAGATGCCATAAGCCATAGAATCAATCTCCTCTAAGTCATATTTCTCAGTGAAAGACTTCGTGTGAGAAGGCAAGATACAACTCAGATTATTCAGAGAAGGCAAATGATAGTATTTCAATGGGACGTTGTCTAAATCATCAAAAGACAACACCTGTTTCATTCTTTCTTCATCCTCAACAGAGAAGTTTGCATAAGATTTAGCAGAATCCCAGCAGAAAGATCCCATCTCAGAATTTGAATTACTTCCCATTGAGCCACTTTGAGTGAGATAATTATTAGCGAGATAGTCTGCAGGAATTGAGTCAGGAACATGATTGATTTCAATTGGCATCTGAGTCATAGTGAACTTACCCTCAAGTTCGGGAATATCAGTTGCATTTTTAATATAAAACTCCATAATCCTCAATTCATCACTAAAATTCTTTTTTAGCGTGATATGATAATTAAATGCACCGCCCCCCATAGGTTGAGATACAATTTCACCATAAGGGAACTTACCATCCTTATATGCTAAATAGGAAGAAGAAGGATTGGAACGCACATAAACATCTGCAGTTGGCAGTTCCTTTCCGAAATGTTCAACAAGTGTTGGATCCATTGTCTTATTCACCTTGATATTTGTGCCAGAAATATTATAGTGCATAACTGTCCTGTTTGTTTCATACGTCTTGTCAATATCAATATAAGGTCTTGTCAGATAGTTACTCGTATTACTTTCAGTGGACATACGTACACTCTCTTTGTTTATCAGAAGAAGGACAGGATCGCTTGAACAATAGGCAACACCTTCTCCCTTCATTGGAAAATTTAAAAGTTGAATATTATTTTGTGCAGCCCACCATTTAGGATCAGCAATATCCTTTACTTTTTTTACACCAACTGACGAACCTAAATGTTTGACACCAATAATGAGCGAACCGCCAGCCAAAGTATAACGATAAGCCGTTCGATATGGATTATCTGTCGGTTCGTTATCTGCTCTTTTCTTAAAGCGCAATCCATAAATCACATTTTCCTTACTTATATAGTCTGAGTAAACCGTAGTCTTTCCCGCTTTTTCTAAACTCAGAGTCTCCACATTATTATACAATTTTCCTGATTTCGTAAAAAGGGGCATATCCTTTAGCGAAGTAAAGAATGGAGCTATATAAATCATTTCATCTTGTGTAGGAAGACGATAATTACGATTTTCAATACGCCATGTCTTATTCGGATGGCACAACCCTACAAAAGAGTCAGACCCATCAAAATTAGCAAACTTAACATCACTTGCAATATTCTTTTTTGCAAACCTCATCAATGGACTTAGTTCGCTATCCTCGATCTTTATTTGATTGGCATATGTTATTGCATCATCAATTACCTTATCAATATACTCGCGATGAGGCGCAAGAGTATATGTCTCTTGCGCCCACCCCATAACAATATAGACTTGGAGCAAAATAAACAAACATATCTTTCTCATAGCTTACAATTTTACAGGAGTTAGTTTGGTATAGTTTTTAATAATCGTATTGACAAAACCATAATAATCATCTTCAGAAACCTTCGTTTCTTTACCATCCAAAGTCTTGATATAATTACCATCGACAAAATGATAATTCTCCTGATGAGCATCCTCTACAAGTTTTTTCTGTTTTTTAATAAGCCATACAGCACTTCCTTCAGTCTGAGCCTCATCAGAATTTACCACAAAAACCCCTTTTCCACGAAGATATACCCACTCAAAAACTGGCTTTTTATGAATCAAATACGCAGTTCCTTCCTCAGCACCAAAGACAATCAGGTTTTTGTCATTGTTTGCAATAACCTCTCTCTGTCCATCCTGATCTAAATCGAGCATAAAATACTGAGTAATCTTCATATCAGGATAATTATTTGCATAATCTTTGAGTGCTTGTACTGCTGCTTTTTCATTTTTAACAAGCATCTCTGTTTTCTCTGCCTGCTTATCCTTTTTTATAAATAAGAAATAGATTCCAGTAAACAGCACAGCGGCTACCACCAATACTATCATCAATACTGGATTAAACTTCTTTTTCGAAACACCTTCGTAAGTGTCATTCATAGCCTCCTTCAGTTCATCGGCAATCTCTACATTCTCGTCATCTTCTTTGTCCTCTTCGACACTTTCTAAAAGAGCCTTGTTAAAACTCTCCTGTAATGAAGCTTTCTCAGATTCTGAATTTGAGACTTCTTCAGCAGAGTTCTCTGGCTTAGCCCCGTCTATATTAGACGGTTCTACATTCGACTCATCAGGCTTATCCATATCGTTCACCATTGCTGCAGGTTCTGCATGAGGTGCCAGAACTATAGGATCCAGAGCCTCAGCCTGAACAGGTTGAACTTGAACTGGCTGAGCTTGAATTGGCTGAGTTTGAACAGGCTGAGCTTGAATTGGACGAGCCTGAACTGGACGAGCCTGAACTGGACGAGCTTGGACTGGACGCCCCTGAACAGGGCGAGCTTGAACCCGAGCCTGTTGTGGTTGATTAATGACAGGTTGCTGATTTCTCACCTGATTTACACTATCATCAACCACAACATTAATATTTGAAGCGGTCATTATCTGTTGGCAATATGGACAGGCAACACGTTCTTTAGTCGCATTTAAAACCGTTGTAAAACGATTATTGCAATGATGGCAAATATACTCAAATCTCATAATACGATAATTTATAGTTATTTTTCTTTATTACTTTTCGGACTATCCTCAGAACTATGTGTGGATACATTTGCAGATTCATTATCCTTATTTCTATTAGTCGGAGAAGCATGCTTGTCTGCGGATTGAGAAACAGATTTACCCGAAGCGGCAGCCTCTGCACCTGCTTTTTCTTTAGGTTCTTCAGTTTCTTTTCCCTGTGACTTCGCCTTGTCTTTTTGTTTCTCTGGTTGATCTGTCTGTTGCTTTCGGGAAGCCTTACGATCTGTATTTCGCTTGCCTTCAGATTCCAATTCTGAAGATTCTGAAGATTCAGAATCAAAATTATTTTCAGACTCTGGAGATACTTCATTCTCAATAGGAGTTGCCATTTCTGGATTTTCTTGAATATCGTTTTTATTGATCAAATCTCCCAAACAGATACCTGCAAAGAAAACTACCACAGTATATACAATCATTCCTAACAAGAATTTCTTGCTTGCAAACACTGAGCTATTTGACTTAGATGTATGCGAAGCATTCCTAATAGGAAGTTCCTGTAGTACAATTGTATGAGTAAGCGGCTGAGTGAGATTCAAGTATCCCTGATAGTTAGCACATCCAGGTTTCATCACCTCCACTCGTGCATTCCTTGCCTCTTGTTCACGAATACTTATTGAGTGATCACTCGACACAAGATTACCATTCACAAAAAGTTGGTATTGCATAGCAAGACGCCCCTTGAACATTACGTGAAACATTTGGGCATTGATTTCCTTTTCCCAAAGTATTTCATTTTGAAGCAAAAAAGACTGACGAGGTTTACAGATATTTACCGATAAAACCACGTCTTTGTAACCCGTCCTATGAAGAAGTATATTTAACTTTGAACCTAATATGGTCTTCAAAGGCTTATCACGAAAAGGAACTTGATTGACGAAAAGTTCCATACCAGCTACTGGCAAAGTTTGAGGAGGGAACAGATAAGCAGGCTGTTCAAAGCCATTTCTCGACAAATCATACATCTGCTGTAAAACAGATGGTGGTACTTCATTACGAGCAGGAATATCCAAAAAGAATACAGCCTTATATTTCTTATAATAAGACTGATCTAATCCTTGCGCCAAGAGGTTTCCTAAATAGACAAAATCAGTATTCTGACCATACATTCTATAGGCAAGAGCTTCGGTCTGACGAACTGGCATACAGTCAATATACTGCAAATCAGGATAAGAGCTGTCCAAAAGCGGTCTAAGATTATCATATTGCTCTACTCCACTTACAATTTTTTCCTGTACAAGTGAAACCAATTTCAATAAATCCTCTGAAGCAACAGTTATGGAATTTGGAATATAAATCCAAGCTGCCATGTAATCGCCAGTTCTTCCCACATTCAATGGTTTGACTATTGAAAAATAAATTCCAGTCGCATGATAATTCAAGACATAGAAAAGTCTGCTGAGATGCAAGTGAGAAATATAGTTTCGCATATCGTATGTCTTTCCATACCATGCTCCCTTATTTGTCACGAACACATCAGTCAAGCCACCATGGGCTTTTTGTATTAATAATTCTATTTTGCTCATATCTCTTAACTTTTAAACATGTTTATCAATTTTTGTAACCAACTCTTTTCCTCATAATAAGAATAACGTATAAACAAATCCACAACTTTAGCCGCAGAGGTTGCGTCAAACAGACAGTAATCTTTGAAGCATACTTCTCCTATAGAAAAAGGAACAATGTTGACACGCCCGTTATTGATATTATGCTCTTTGCAGATACGAAGAAGATTATTATAAAAGCCCAAATAATTCTTTGTCATATATTTCAACAAATGATCATCAAGCGATCCTTTATAGGAAGCATTATCCACCTTGGATATAAGGACATAGATAGCATCTGTATTACTATCAAAGAGTCCCATATTATTAAGGTGAGCAGCTGCCGAATTGAGGTACTCTGCCTGCGGAAGACCATTGAAGAGACGTTTTTCTGCACCATATTCAACAACAAAGAAATGAATTTTATTATTATTCGATCTATTGCTGAGCAGAATATTATGCAAAATTTCCAACGCTTGTTGCTGATCGTCACGTAGTTGTTCTCCTGCATCTTGCATGAACATACAAGTAAACAATTCTCCCGCCATATCAATACATGCTACATGATGGATCTGGTGTTCTTGGTCTTCAAGTTCAAAACGCATTTCATAGGTAGAAGTCACTGGAGTTCCACCAGGAAGGCGACAGACACGTCCAGGAAAGAAAATAGAAGAAAGTCTGTTCATATAGCCAAATCCCTGACAGTTATTATCAGGAATCATGCTACGAGCAACCAATCCATTCTTTGCAGCACTGAGTATAGCACCCAACGCACATGTTTTTCCAGAAGAAGGAATCCCCCAGAAATACACCTCTGTACAGGGTTCTTTGATTGTCTGCAAAGGGCGTGCAGGCTCAAAGTTTTGAATACCTGTATTAACCAACATCTTGTTGATAAACTCATCGGAAACGCCACACTTACTCAAGTCATTCCGATTGAGAATACCTTTTGAAATGATATCATTGCAAACCGAAGAAGATAATAGATTATGGTCTTGCTCTATCACCTCAAGGAGGGTACTAACTGAAATCATTTCGTTTTCAAGTAACTCCTGAATGATTTTGCAGACCTCTTCTACACTATTTGCATTATTAATCATAGTCTTGAGAACAACAGGAGATTTTTCACGATTACGCTCCTTGTTTTTCTCTTCAGTAATGAGTCTGTTAATTTCAAAAAGATGAGAAGTTTTAGGATATTTTTCCTTGAAAGATTCTAAAAGTTGTACATCACAGGAATCCTTGATTTCCTGCCACTCTTCTTCCTCAATATCATCTACCTGCATTACAGGCTCTGCAGCCAGTGTTGCCTCCAGTTCGTGTTTACGCTGACGGACAGCATCCAAATGCGCAGCAGTTCCCATTGGATACTTATTAAGAAAATCCTGCAAGTCTGCTATAGAGTTTGACTCCATTACTGTCTGAAAGTCTCCGTCTTCATTCCCTGCAAGTAACTTCTCCACATCAAGTTGCATCTTAGCAGTAAACTCTCCTTCGGTATTGTTTCGGAGTTCTTCAAACGTCACAATACCCTGCTGGATATAACTTGCTAAATCTTCTGGAGAATATTCTGTTACATTATTCAATATAGCTGATTTCTTTGGCATAATTATTTTTCCTTATTACTATTCTGTCCTATCTAAATATTTAGAGTGTCGGATAGAAAAATTTTGATTATTGTTAGATATTTTAATTTGTGCTATTGGAATATCTTCTTCTCTTCTGATAGGCTGATCAATCGTGTAGTGCCATGTCTTACCATTAAAAGCCACCTCAGCTTTGGCCCCATGATTTCTACCGCCATCATAATTCCTGATAAAAAGTGTGTATGTACCATCAGACATCTTTTCCGGATCTGTCCAAATGATATTTTCTACACCAGTACCTTGCGGACGGATGTCATCAACATCTAATACACCAGACATTGATGTCGGATTATTCATGTGTGTACAATAATAAATTTCTTCATTATCAGGCTGAATTGCATGTGCGTCCAGATCTACCATATCCTCACCTTGCTGATTCCAAATGATTGAGAAACGCAAGAAAGCATTGATATTTCCACCATGTTCCAGTACCTCATCACTAATTTCGGAGTGCTCAAGTATTGTATCTTGAGGGAAGATATAATCAACATCCTGTCCTTCTCCAGAACGCAGATAGTGTATCTTACCAGTAGATTCTCCAACATGATATTGATTTCCATCAGTAACTACTACATCATGATAATAACGATTCCACCTATATTCGTTACAACCAGGGAATAGCCAACTGAACAGTCCTAACAGGAGCAGCAATGCCAGCAAAAGAAGCAACCATTTCAGGCATCCGAAACTCGTGAACCACATCCAAAGCCGTGTCAACCATGGAATACTCCTGTATTGTGCCTGAAAAGAACAATTATTGGCCACACTATAATCCAATGGAGTAATGTTCCAACCAGCAAAAGTATAACCACTGAAAGGAACTACTTGCGGAATCTGCACTTGTGTTATACGGGAGCCATACGGAACCGTAAATGTAGAAATTCCTTTCAACTCTCCATATTTTCCCGGCAGGAAGCTCACTGTATAATTGTTCCGTGAAGCCTTGGCTTTAAAGACCAAATCAGAATGAACAGAACCTAAATATGCAGGATCCCAATATGGGTTACTAAAACCTTCCAGAGGAATCATTTTAGGAAAATCATTCTCTGTGAGTTCATATCCATCTTCAACCTGCAACTGTTCCATTCCGTCAAGTTGGCAACTACCATCCGTTACAAAACGTATGGTATGCATAACAGGAAGGTCCTGAACATTACTAACAACCGGCTCTTCGGCTACAGAGGAAGTTTTGGGATCTTTTTGATATTGCGCATGAAATACCATATCAGACGTAACTATAGTACCCTGTACCTGTGGTTTCCAATCTATAAAATGAAAACCAGGTTTGCATATAAGACGAGGCACATCAGCTGTTACCAACTCCGCTTTCTCTTTTCTTCTTATAATACGGTCATTAGGATTAGCCAGCTCCGCACCTTCACCCGGATCAAAAATAATAGTATAACCCTTTGTTTGCGAGAAGTTGAAGACAATACTACCTTTGGCATCATATACACTATCACGAAGATTCATTCCCCATGCCACCAGCACTACTTTATTATCATAGCAGAACAAGAAATTCTCATTGACAAACTTAAGTGCAGAATCCAGTATGCCAAGAGACTCACCATGGAGTTTGCGCTTCACATCATTATAAACGTTTAACGTATCGCGGTATATTCTATCGTATTTTTCCTTTTCTTCCCCATAAAGGTCGTTGATGCGCCGTGGAGTATCTGTCCAATTAGGAGCAAACCAAACGATAGCATCATCCTCTGCAGAATATTCTGGAACAGCCAGAAAATCCTGCATATCTTTAGAAATATATCGTCCTACTATGCTCTGAACGCTACCAGGACGCATATACATCGGATCATTACCAATGCCCTGTATTTCACAGAAATCTTTTAAAGGTGTGGAGCACAGAGCTTTTTTATCTATAAATATCGTCATATCTGATTATTTAATACCATTCGACATTCTTCTATTATATTTCTCATCTGCTCATTAGCCTGCTCATCTATCTCAGTAACATCACTTGTAAACATGAGACCAATAACAAGCAGATTCTCCCAGCGTTTGAAATTATCCCACAATGGTAAACGACGAAGCATGTTACGACAATGTTCATCGAAAACTTGGAAGCGAAGTGTCTCTACAGACTGTTCAAAAGCCTCCATCGTATCACGTAAGTTAGGTTGTTCTACCTGACTGTCTTCTTGAATATCAACCTGAACATGCATATCTTCAGCAATAGTCTTAACATGTAAAATATCCTCATCTGTCATAAACTTACGCCCCACTGAAGTTACAAAATCATTAAGCATCAGACTAATAGAATCTGCAATGATATTTGACAGCACATCTCTATCTTCAATAGTATTTGCATAGTCCTGAATTTTGTTTGCAATCATCTGTCTGATATTAAACTTCTTGAAAAGCACATTATACATAAATGCTATTCTGTCCGAATGAATCAACTGCTTATTAAGTTTATGTGCAGCAGACTCTATATAATCAGCCCAGTACTCAGAAATATTTTTGGCCAGAATATCCGCATCAGTAGTCATCGTGTTGTTCTGTCCGCAAATCACATCTTCAAGATTGATATTTTGCATTTTTAATCCATCACGAAGCATCTGCTCATTAGTATGATAATAGTCGCAAAGTTTCTTAAGATTAACTTCCTTACCATCATTCGGATTAATACCTGCATTAAGTCTCAGGACATTAATCAGCGTAAAATCCTGTGGTAATTCCTTTTTATGAAGCACAATATCTGTAGCCAGATAGCGAAGATCGTGCGAAGAAACCATAAAATTATTGATCAGCATTCCGAAAGAAGATGGCGAAAGCATATCGAGTCCAAACTTCATTTCGCCAGCAGTACGTCTAATCTCCTCACGCTTATCATTCTCTTCTCCTGAGATATAGAAGTGCTGAAGTGCAGTAAGCATTTCATCACGCATACTCTTTACCTCATCATGGTATTTCTGTTTGCGCGCATCATCGATAACAGTAGCAATCTTCTCCAGAGAAGAAATGATAGCCTGCGAACCATCATGATTGATTGTTGCCGCATCCTCCCAAGCCTGATCCGGATGAGCGAAATGTTTCTTCACAAATGGGAAAGACACAAATGAGTTACGGAGAGCCTCCAAGAATTCTGGAAATTCAGGATGTTCTACAACACGGTTCTCTCCACTAACACCTGCCTGATAGCCAGCAAATATCTGCTGATTTGACGACCAGAAGTAATCACGAAGCATATAGATATTCTGAAATGCCTCTGAAGCAAAACCGGCACTTTGTGGAACCCAATGCTCAAACCATGAATAGACACTTGGCTTAATTACCTCATCACATAAATGATTTTCAAAACGAGTCTTCCAACGTTCCTCTAAAGGCACAGTCTTTATGAACAGAGGAGTCTCCTTTGTACGTTGTAAGTCGCAATTGAAAAACGTAGATATGATAAAGAAAGGAGAAGTAAAATTAGTGCTGCTAATATATTTTGCTCGCTGTTCTGGAGTTGCACCAATATTGTTGCTAATCCAACTGTTGAGAACCTCACCCAATTCACTCTCAGGTTTGTCCATATTCTTACAGAAAAGTATTGCATTGATTCGCCATGAATCAGAATACTTATCGAACAAATAAGACACCTTTCCTCTGCGAAGCATCATCGGTAACTCTGTTTGAATACTATTTTCCGGCAACTTCATTCGATGACGGGCTCCAGGAAAGTCGAGAAGGTCAAAGTCACGAAGGAAAGCACGTTTATCAGCTGCTGACGGAGGTAAGACCAACGTAAGTTCTGATATAAGAGCCGTAAACGATGTTTTTGGAAATCCATGAACCAACAAGTTGTTCTGGCTATCATAGATATCACAGAGTAACTCATAGTTTGGATTATTATCTGCCGCATTATCATTAAACAGATTATCGAGCCATGAAATGTCAAGAATGGTACCTTTCTGTCTAAGAATAGCATCAAAAGGAACATAGACTACAGAATTGAAATGCAGTTTACGATATTCTGCAACCAACCTTTCAAAAAGCGAAGTGATATAATCGTTTTCATTCCACAGCAGACTAAATACTTTTCCCCATTGTTCTGGGGCAATATGCTGAATCTTTTGAGATACAAGCACACAGAACTTGGAACTATACACATGAGAAGCACTACCACCCAAAGAAGCATTAAGATACTGCTGAATGGTAAATATATCATCTTCATCTATATAACTTTGTTGGACATTTTTATCAATGAGTTGCGGAAGAAATGTCTCTAATTTACAGTTAATATCATCAGCCAGCAACAAAGTGTCAGCATTGATTTTCACATCTTTATAATAAGTATCAGCAAGCAGTTTTACAATATCTGCAATACTGAGCAGTCTTACCTTAACCTTGTCTTCAGCTGCAGGAGCCATATCTGGACAAATCGTAAAGCGTGTAATGATACCTGTAGATTCCTTCTTAGATGTATTGCCACCACTTGGGTTAATATCATCTATAAAACTATATATTTTACCATTTCTTCCTCCTTTAATTGCCAGTTCCTCACCTTGATCTGAAAGAAGGCTACTTATAAGGTATGACTTTCCATTCTGACTCTCTCCATAAGCTGCAGCAGAACAATTTTCCTCAAGTGCAAAACGAATTTTCTTCAAGTTTCTACGATATTCTCTGAACGCAGACAAAGGGAAGGCACGTTCTTCATGCTCAGAGGCCCATTTTATAGAGTCCCCGATGACATGAAGCAAATGATCTATATCTTGTATTGTAATCTCTTTTTGCATAATGATAATGTTTAAAAGTCAAAAATACCAGAATCCAGCCAATAACATTCAGATGTTCCAAGACTTTGGATATTAATACGAATGTTTTGTAAATTAATCTCATTACCGGAATTATCCAATATCTGTTCTATTTTAATATCTTCTTTATTATCACTTTCACGTGAAAGAACAATTCGGTAAGGAAGAAGGCGCTTCAACCGATTGATTTCCTCATTTGTCAGATTGATAAGTGCCTCCTCTGGCATATTTGGATTAATATTTTCCATCTGATGCCTGATACGTTTACAAATTCTTATAAAATCATAGTCCACAACATAAAGCGGACGACTCATATAGCTGTCAAAATTTTCTTGTCTGATCTTGAGCGAAACAGGCAATTGCTTGACGGTAATCTCGCCACGATTCGTGGTTGGAGTAAGACAGTAATGCGTATTGAGCAACATGGATTCTGGCGTCTCAACATAGTTGATGGTTGATTTCAAATTACTCAATGCCTGCTTGTCAAGCCTAAAATTAGAGAACTGTATGAGGTCTGATGAATAAAAACCTATCATGGCTCCAACAGCAACTACCGTCTTGGGATTTCTGATATAACCCGTATTATTTCCAAACGGATACCAATCGCCTATGTAATAACTGGAGAGTTGAACAAGGCGATTGGGTGCCACTGCATAATACTTTATAAAAAGATCACGTAAAGGAGGCAATGTTGCTGGGCGACCAGAGAGAACGATAATATCGCAATGGTAAGTGTACATAATCGCCGAAATCTTCTTTACTAAGGAATCGAAAGATTTGGCAACAATACGATATACATTCTCACAGGAATAATGCCATTCCAACTCATTAAATTCAAAACCGAAGAAATCATAGAAACCACTCATAACGAGATGGTTAGGCAAACTATCTTTGAAAACGTCATCAAAATGTACTACACAATCGTGATTTTGATTCTTCAACAATTCCAGATAATAGCATGCCAAAGGTATGAGAACTTGGATATTAAAGTTCTTACGCAAGATGCGCTGAGATATAGACTGCCCATTATAGTTGTGTCCAAAAAAATCTTTTATTTTCTGTATTCCTTCAGCCGTTTGTTCCAGGCGCGCAACAAGCGCAGAATCCTTATCCGTAAGAAAAATCTCGCGGATAAGTTCCTGAAGCATATCGTCGCCTGCATAATAGTAGCTGTCATAGTAAAGAGGTTTCGGACAGACGGTAGATTCATTTTGATCGCCCTTGCTATATTCATTAATCATCAAGTCTGACGTACCTGCACCGATATCGAGAGAACCTAATGTAAATGTGTACGAACCTCGCTCATCCTTTTTACCATAGAGTTCAAAAAAATCTGCTAATCGCCCTTTGAATTTATGAGCGATTTCTCCATACAGATAAACCATTTGTGAACAGGTGGCTTCATCATAATACCAAACTCCCCTTCCGTCATTTGGATAAGCCGGAACAATCTCTATATCAAACTTCTTGCTCGGCAAAAGGTCTGTCATGGATTTTTTCTCGAAGTTTGTAAGTAGAGTAACAGCATCTTTAGCGCAACGAACCAGAGATTTTCTCTCACATTCAGACATAGTTGTCGGACAAGTAACTACTACTCGTTTGATACGTCGTGGTGTATTTACATCACCATGAAACTTACGATAGTCTTCACTATTGATCTGCATACGTGCCTGAGAGAAAATTTCCAAGAAAGCAAAAGTCATAAGTGAACAGCGAGAGTAAGTATGCTTACTCCCTCCATACCCTTCTTTGTCCACAGTACCATTGCTATTCAGTTGATTTGTAATACCCTTAAGTTCCAAAATGTGACTCTTTTCCTCTCCATCGAGCACCAAGAACTGCCATTCTTCTTTTACACTTTCCTTGTCCCACAGATAACGTTTTGGACTTGAATAAGTATATAAGTTCTGGGAAGATTGCTCTTCTGAGGCAACATGAATGAGATTCTCTGCTTCCTTCCCTAAGCGAACCAAACTTGGATAAACAAACTGATGACTGTCACGTGGACCAAAGTTTCCAAAATCAGCTTTTCTGAACACCAAGCGCATATCAAAAGGCTCAGTATTACGACGAACTTGTGGACCATCAGTCTTTTCGGTAATGCTATCTGTCAGATCTGTTAAACTTAATAGTGGAACCTTTGTAAAATCACCATTTTGAGGATCTTCAACGAGCAATGCTGTTGTACGGGAATTACCTATATCGATAAACATATCCACATCCTTCACCACTACACTTTCGTCCTTATACAGTTTTAATACTGGCATCAGGTCTTTTAGTGAAAGATAGTTCATCAGCAGGAAGTAAGTGGCGATATATGACATTTTATGCTTCTCACCTTTAATCTTAGAAACAGAACGAGCTTCAGGATGAACTAATCTACGCAAGTACTCATTGACATAACTGCATTCTTCTGTTCCTTCTGAGCAATAGTCCATCAACAACATCTCGTCAGAGCACAATTGAAAGGTAAGTTCATTCTGAAAATTATCAGGAAAGACGGGAGTCTCCTGCAAGGTAGATGCCTGATAATTTGTACGTGTGTCAAGTGCAAGCAACACATGATAGTATCGCTTGCCATCTTTTTCATCCTTTGGAACAAATTTAACACGAGCCCAGTTGAATGCACCGAAATCAAACTGAAGTGCTGGTACACGACGACGGAAATAAGGTATTGGAATCCACTTATTTTCATAAAAGGACAATTTGTTTTGACTATCATCGAATGACATAGAAAAGATTTCATCCAACAAATAATCATCTCCTTCAGCATTAGCAGCTAACGGATGAACCAGACCGTCTTCACGAACCTCATCAGGATTTACTTGATGCCGGGTCTCAAAAGCGGTAAGATAGCCCTTATCGATAAGTTCCTTCTTGTTGTAATAGAAAGTATCACCATCATCAGTATGCACACACTCGACAAGATCAAGTTTGTGAATACCTTCTTCTTTATCATACCACTCATGAAACCATCTCTTAAAATTCTGCTTGAGATCTATTTCAAGAGGAAAGGTAAATAATTGAATACCAGAATTAGCTATGATTGAATATTCCATTTCTCTTAACGTATTTGGGTTATTGATTTGTCACGCTATCGCGTCTATTTCCAATATATCTTTGTTCCTGTTCATAATCTTGAAATGAAGGGGTAACAAGTACCATCATTCCAGGTTTTACGATACTGACAAGTTCGGCAAGATCGTTATTATTCAAGCGAATACAACCCTCTGTAGCTCGTGTACCGATAGACAGAGGATCATGCGTTCCATGGATTCCAATGCCTTTGCTTCCCGGAGTATCCAAACGGATAAAGTAGGGTCCATAGGCTCCCTGTATTTCTCCTCTACCATCCCCGAAATCATGTGTTCGATCAGAAGCATCTTCAATAGTCTGCACGAAAAACATTCCTTCTGGTGTCTTCAAATCTCCTATTTTGTGCTTCTGTCCCATATTTCGGCCGCAAGCAATACCATAATCCATCAGTTTTGTACCTTTGAAATCATATACACGCAATCTCATATCCTGTTTCGAGACGACGATGATACGTGCTTGCGGAATATCATCCAGTTGCTTCTGGTAATAACAGTATAAGCCTGCCAAGCCGCCGATAGGTACAAGGAGTGTGATTGTGTACAACAAAAACAATCCAAAGTTCCTGGCTTTATTCGATTTAGATTTATATTGCATAATAATATTCTACCATAATATCAGAACCATCATAACTATATACATCTTCAATGTATTTTGCTGTTGTTTTCTCCTCATATACCAATGTAGGGTTTTCTGCTTCATCAAAACTGAACAGAAGGAAACGACGATCATCTGTTTTCACATTCGTGATAATGACGGCAAAGTCTGTATATTTAGAATTGCTATCTGTTGCACGTCCAAACCATACACTGTTAGGTTTCACTCCTTTGGCTCGGGTAAACACTTGCCACTGATTATCTGAATTAGGAACAACCTTTGGTTTGATAGAATCTAATTCACACTGCGAACTGTTTCCTATAAAATTGTGTTCTTTAAAATAATTCAGTAGAGCTCTACGGCATTTGACCTTCTGGATGATTTCTCGCGATGATGCATCACCAAAAATACTGTTGAGTCGATTGAAATCTGATTTATCTACAATATAGTTTGAAGCTATGAATCCACGCTTACCTGTTGCATCCTTCACATCACTCCAATCTGAATCATGACTGTATGTTATCAATTCGCTACCGAAAGGCAGTGATCCTATCTTATTGTATTCTGCCCCCGACGACTTTGAAGAACGAAGGTTTGTCATATTTGAAATTGTGTAAAAACGAGGCGCCTCACGGTCAATTTTATCAGGAAGATAAACCTTATAGTAGTAAAAATACCCGCCTATAACAGCACAAAACAACAATACGAATACAGGGATAAGCCAAATAAGTGGCGAACGATGTCTTTGCTCTTCTTCATATACGGGAGGAGCAAAATTCTGATGAGAGGCTGGCATGGGTTGACTTTGAAAATTTGTGTTAGCAGGCTGTGGTACAGAGCCACCAAAATTTGCCGCACCAAATTGTTGATCAGCCCCAAAATACTGAAATCTAACCTGATTTCCACAAATAGGACATGTATATTCAACCCAGTTGTTTCTTACATATTTCCGTTCATCGAATTGAAGTGTAGTGTTGCAATGTTGACATTTCGTTCTCATAACAAATATATAGGTAATCACAGAATTGTACTTTTACTCTATAGGTCCTAAAGTTCGAAAAGTATAGACAGAAAAATGGCGTGGACCATTTACTTCGTCTACGCCTCCTGAGGTATCGCCAAACACCATTAGCCACATAATACGAGTAAAAGCCCACGCCGTATTGCGCGGCGTGAGCGTCAAACCTTTACTCTTTGTGGCTTCTTTTAAATTTGGCGATTTTCAGGAAGCAAGAACAAAAAGCTAACGCTTCATTTCCCTATATGTCTTTATTGTTTATGTCATATTTCCAATTTAATTGTTTAACATACCACAAAAGTATAGAAAATTATCCACACTACCAAACTTTCCGGAAACTTTTTCATTTAAATTTCAAAATTCGTCTAATAGCTTATACGGCGTAGGCAATGAGAGAGTGCTCTCATCGCTGACAAAGGTACAAAATAAAATCGATAATGGAAGAAAGGCATTCGACCATTTCTTCCATTTCTTATTTTTTAGTAAAACAGAATTCTACAAATTATTGTCGATGAAATGTCAGTACTACTCCATCATCCCCTGTCAGTTTCATAACATTATCTCCATCAAATTCAATATCAAGAGAACCATTAAAATCACCGAAATCCATTTCGTTCTTAAACGCTTCCACCATCTGTCTTTTGGCTTCAGGATCATTCAGAACCATTTTAACCAGGGCATTAACTCCCTCGTTACCCATATCAAAATCATCTACAGTACATTTCACCTTATCAGGATCAAACTCCAAATCCATGAATCCCATAGACACGTCCCATGATCCTCCTATCTTTGCAGTAATTCCTATCTTCATATCCATACCTTCTTCCTCTACGGCTCCGGTTCCTTTGATGCGCAAATTTGCCGTTCCATTTTCATTCAGGTCAAGATAAAAATTACCAGTGAAACCATCCTCGGTAACACTATCGCTTACCCAATTACCAACACTGCTCCTTGTCAACACAAGAAGTCATTGCCAACATACTTATGACAGCAACAAATACGAATAAAACTTTTTTCATAAATTCAGGTTTTATAATTAAACAATACGATTGCCAAGTTTCAAAACGCATAGATTTTTTGTAGTAAAACAACTAAAAATCTCCTGCTTGCTCTGCTTTGGTAACCTTAATTTTAGCTCCTTGACGTTTGCATTCTTTCAGTTTTAATACAACTTGGTAATTATAGCCAGGAACTTGGTAAGAACCTGTCCACTCTTTTCCTTTTCTGTCATTAGGGCTTATGTCCAGAGAGACATAGTGCATACCATCAGGATGTTCATAACCAACACTAATATTTAAGTCATATCTATAAATATATCCTTTCATAGTTTGAACATCATCAGGCACGGATACTTTGTTACCATCAATAGTAACCGTAAACTTGGTGTATTTTTTGTTTAAAAGCGCATCGGTAAGAACGGCATCAAAAACATATACACCTTGATATATCGTTCCTTCGTCATAGTCAGCAATCACACCATTTATTGTGGAATTTTGTTGAGTTTTATTTGCTGCAACATCAAATGATTTTTTACATTCTTTATTTACGCGACCATAAGCTCCATCTAATACAAAAAAAGCTACACAAACAGTAAAGGCCATACGCATGTTTAGCATTCTATCAATACCTTTCTGTTTTAAAGTTGTGCTTTCTATTGCATTTACAAAATCCAAAGCACATGATTGAGATTTGATTAACAAAAAAGAAACCTTTGACAAAATGTCAGATACTAATTTTCTGATTTTCATAATTTACAAATTTAATTGTTTAACATACCATTTATATAAATTCAATCCACACCACTCTACTTTTAGAAATTATGTTTCTCTTAATTCCAATATTCTTCAAATAGCATATACGACGTGAACTATAAGAGTTTTTCTCATCCTTGAATTAAAAGGATTGAAAGTTAAAAAAATCATCACTGTATGGTATTCACATTAAATGGCATACTATATTTAACATTTACAGGAACACCATCTAAAGTTCCAGGTGTCCATCGAGGCATTTTCACAAACAATTTCTTAGCTACCTCGTCTATTGCAGGATGGACTGATTCTAAAATCTCCACGTTAGTTACTTCTCCTGTTTTACTCACAACAAACGACACAACAGTCTTTCCTACGGCTCTATCACGCACTGCTTCTGCGGGAACCTGAAAATTACTATTAAACCATTCCATTAATCCTTGTTGTCCTCCTGGAAAAGAAGGCATAACTTCAACTGCTTTTGGTTTAGATATATTATTTGCAGCAACGTCAAATGTGCTTTTGCCTTCTTTATCTACGTAGCCATAAACGCCATTTTTTTTAATGACAGCAAGTCCTTCACAAAAATCATGTAATGGCTCAAATTCTGCAGGTTTATCAAAAATAAAGGGAACAACTTCCTGCCCACTTGCATTTATATATCCACATTTCCCATTTTTGACAGCAGCCACCAATCCTTCTTTAAAAGAAGCGACTGTATCATATTGGCAAGGAATTACATTATTGCCTTCTTTATCAACAAAACCCCATTTCTGGGAAGTTTTAACAGCTGCTAACCCTTCTGAAAAGTCTTTAGCTCTTTTATAAACAAAAGGAATTACAGTTTTTCCCTGTTTATTTAAAAAACCTGCCATTCTATTTTTCATCACCATAACAAGTCCCTCATGGAAATCATTCGCCTCATCAGGAGCTCCATACTCTCCCCAATCATCCATAACTCCATTATCGTAATAATTACTCGAATGATATGAGCATGGTATGACAAAGGTTTCTAAAGGATCTACATATCCCCACAGGTGTCCTTTGCATACTGCAGCCATTCCATCTGAGAAATTCTGTATGACATCATAATTGCATGGTACAACAACCTTGCCATTCAAATGCCTTAATCCCATCTTTTCGTCTTGTGAAAATATAACTATTTTGTCTTGGAATTCAAGTTCATTACCAGTCAGTACTTTGCCGGTTTTATCAATATAATTTTCCAAATCAACTAAGGCAATACCATTCTTAAAATCACCAGCTATGCTAAACTTTGCAGGAATAACCTCGTTACCCATCTTGTCAATATAGCCATATACTGGTGAGTCATACTCATCTGTACGCAATGGCAAAGCAGCCAAACCTTCCGAGAAATCTGTCGGTGTTTCTCCTTCACCAAAAGATACTTGATATTTAATGGGAACAACTTCTTTCCCATCTAAATCAATGTAACCACACTTCAACCGCCCCTCATCATTTCTATAAGCCACCCAAGCTCTTTCTTCTTTAAAATCGGCAACTTGATCATATTTTGCAGAAACTATCACATTACCCATTTTATCTATAAAGCCATACTTTTCGTTTTTACAAAACCAGGCACGCCCCTCATGGAAGTCTCCTATCATATTGCAACCCTTTACCATCTCTGCTATTTTATTTATAGAAGAGCCATTGGAAATTTCGTTCAAAGCATAAACACCATCTACTGAAAAGAAGACGACACAGAAAGTAAAAGCCATACGCAAATCCAAAATTCTTTGGGATTTTTTCAGCTTAAGGCTTGTATTTCTAATTGCGTTTGCAAAAACCAAAGCACATGACCGAAATGTGGTCATAAAAAAGGAAACCATTGACAAAATGCCAGATATTAATCTCCAGATTTTCATAATTAATAAATTTAATTGTTAAACATTTATTTACAGAATATCTTAAAAGAAACCAATATTATTGATTGTTTTCTCTGTCTTTCAGATACTTTTATGCTTAAAAAACTCTCTTTACTTTATCTAAGAATCCAAATATTTTTATTACATTCATTTATACAGGTAAGAGGGTTATCTTAATTCAGTTATTAGGGTTCAAGTATTCATCATCAGACAGAAAAATGGCGTGGACCGTTACTTCGTTTACGCCTCCTGAGGTATCGCCAAACACCATAAGCCACATAATACGAGTAAAGCCCACGCCGTATGCAGACGTGAGCGTCAAACCTTTACTCTTCATGGCTTCTCTTAAATTTGGCGATTTTCAGGAAGCAAGAATAAAAAGCTAACGCTTCATTTTCCTATATGTCTTTATTTGTTTATGTCATATTTTACAATTTAATTGTTTAACATACCGCAAAAATATAGAAAATCATCCACACTACCAAACTTTTCTGAAACTATTTTTCTTTTTAGTCTCGAATTTCATCCAATAGCTTATACGGCGTGGGCAACGAGAGTTGTCTCTTATCGCCGACAAAGGTACAAAATAAAAATGAAAATGGAAGAATAGGACGCCGACCATTTCTTCCATTTTCATTTTTTTCTAAGGAAGGTTCTTCCTGCCATTTTCCCGCATCCTACCAAACACATATCCTACTACACTCTGAAATTTATTCTCTGCATAAGCGAAGAGCAATGATTCCTCCACTTCGGGATACTTTGCATGAAAATCTGATGTAATCTTCATGACCTGATTATGAAATTCTGAACTTTTTGTCTTCCATGCCAAACCAACTGTTGGTGATGGAAAAATGGAATCACAAAAAGAGCTGATACTCTTTTTATAAGCTTTATCCAACATCGCATCCATCTCCTTTTGCCAATTGTGGCTCTTCACTTTCTCCTTTTCTTCCGAAACAGAACCCGAAAGTGGAGGATTCTTCACGACTACAGCCTCTGCGGTAACCTGTTCCTTAGACTTCTGCAAACTCGGGGCCGGGCGTTTTTTACTATCAACCAACTTTTGGTTTCGGGGTGTTTCCTTTGCTTCATTTGGCAAAGGCTGAAAAGGAGTTGCCAAAGCCAACAATAGAACAACAGAAACGGCAACAACAATAGAAACGGCTGCCACTATTTTCTTTTTATTATAGTTTCTTACAGATAAGGCTTTCTGTAATTCCGCAATAGTCTGATAACGGTTTTGAGGATTCTTATCCAAGCACCTTTTTATCACCTTATTAGATATAGGGTGATGAGGCAACAATTCCAATATTTTGCCTACTGCATAAATATCTGTTCTAACATCCACCTTCCTACCAGCAAGCTGTTCTGGTGCAGCATACTGCGTAGTATATCCAGTAGAATCAACAAAAGTATCGGAATAACAGCAGCCCAAATCTACCACCTTTACATCACAACCAATGCGAGTCAACATGATGTTCTCTGGTTTCAAATCGAGATGAAGAACCTGATTGTCATGAAGATATTGCAAAGCACTTAAGAATTGACCAACAAACTTATCGAAATGTTCTGCATCTTCAAAGTATGTAGGATGATTTTTCAAGAAAGCCAACAAGTCCTCTCCATCTACATACTCCATTAAGATTTCATCATCATGAAAGGAAACATACCTTACTATATTAGGATGTTCCAAGCGAAAGCCTATCTCAAATTCCTTCCGGAGAGCCTCCCGAAAGAGAATATTGTCCTCGTGCTCTGGTTTCAGTTTTTTCAAGAAATGAAGTTTGCCGTATATCTTCACACGATAAGCCTCACACATGAAACCGGAAACTGATAAGGATTCTCTCAAACTATCCTGTTGATTGCCTGAAAAACAAGAATAATCCATCATTTCCTGATCAGTTTTAAGGTATCAATTCCTGAAACCATAGCAGCAGAATAAGTGCCCAGGCATTCTTCTCCCCGGAATACCTGCCTTGCATAAAAAGGATGATGCAAGATAAAATTCTGGATTTGCAAACGATCACCAAGTTCCAATTTGTTTCCCTCTCGCTCTACCACAACAAAATAATCATCTCCCACATACTCAAAAACTACATGACGACCAGGCGAATAAGTTATATCTACCCGATCACCTACAGTCAGATTAGCCGCACGAATTTCGTCCTCAGGAGTATCAAAATCCGAGCTACATTTTTCCTCTTGATTTACAACATCTTCCCAGTGAGCATACCCAAGATATTTTGCCAATACCTCCAGGGTACTGGCATGAGGTGTACGTTCATCTTGAGCAAAACCAAGAAGGCGCTTGAGCGTAGTTGCTCCAATATGTACTCCTGATTTGCTCTCGATATCGAGTGAAAGGAATTCACAATCAGACGGCAAATACAAATCGTTTCCTGATTTTTGCCGTAACATCTCTATGATATTCTCTGGTAATCTCATCGTTTTATTGCTTTTATTTTATAATAGGACAATAGACAAATCAGTCACCTGTTTTTGATAACACGTTTTCTGACATTGTCCAAATTGGCGGTAAAGGTAAGCATTTTTTTGCATCATTGCAAGAAGATAAACGAAAAATCGACACCTATTTATGGCATAAAGATATTTTTTATGTTAAATTATGCATATTGATATGCCGGTTTAGCGAAATAATCGTATTTTTGTAGGTATGAACACAGATATACTATCAAAAGACAAAGATCCGATGGGTGCCGCCATCCTTGACTACCAAACTAAAGGGAAGGCTGGAAAATTGAGCATATTATCTTCTATGTTTGAAGAAGACGAAATGCCGGTAAAACATCTCTTCCGCAACCTGGAAGAAATGCCGATACTGGAGCAGAAAGCATTGAGCCTCGCCAAAGGAAAGGTGCTGGATGTTGGAGCTGGTGCAGGATGTCATGCACTCGCCCTGCAAGCCCAATCGATTGCCGTAAAAGCCATTGATATTTCTCCGCAGAGTTGCCAAGCCATGCTCCAGAGAGGAGTGAAGGATGTAGAATGCATCAACCTGTTTGACCCACATTTGGGAAGCAAAAGCGGAATGGGAAGCGAAGATAGATTGCAGAATGAAGGCGGATCACAGAGCGAGAGTGGCTTTGATACCATTCTTCTCCTGATGAACGGTACTGGAATTGCCGGGAAAATAGAAAACCTCCCTGCCCTCTTCAACCGTCTCAAGGCTTTGATCAACAAAGGCGGACAGATTCTCATCGATTCTTCTGACATCAAATACATCTACGAGAACGAGGACGGAAGTTTCGACATCAATCTCAATGCAGCCTACTATGGCGAAGTGGATTATCAGATGGTTTACAAAGACGTAAAGGGAGACTCCTTCGACTGGCTCTATGTTGATTTCCCGCTGCTCAAATCCATCGCAGAGAGTTGTGGATTACATGGCGAACTGATTGCTGAAGGCGAACACTACGATTATCTGGCAAGATTTTTTTTATAAAACGGAACGCCTAAAACACATAGTTCCACAGATTACACAGATTTTTTTGAGACCTCAAGCCAAATCTATGATATCTGTGGGACCTTTTCAAGCATACAGAGTGGACTTATTGACACACCATCTCCTACTTAATCGTAGAAATCGTGACATCCGAAAAATCATTCATATAATCCAGTATCTCCAATGTATGAAAGTCGCGTTTCGCTCTGATTTCTATGCTTGCTTCCAGAAATTCTTCCTTCGACAAGCGACGTTCCTTCAACTCATAAGAATGTACTTCCATCCCGTCCTGCTTGATGCGCGTGATAAATTCCTTCACACTCTCACGGGATGGAGCTGAAAAGGACAACTCAATGGTGGATAATCCCAACTGAGGAATCCAATAGTTCAGCACCTCCAGTCCTAACAACACCATAGCCGTGGTAAGCACCGCTGCCAAATACATGCCCGTACCGCAAGCTAAGCCGATGGCTGCCGTGACCCAAAGACCAGCAGCCGTAGTCAAGCCGCGCACCACATTCTTCTGAAAGATAATCGTACCGGCACCTAAAAATCCGATGCCCGAAACTACCTGCGCTGCCACTCGGGAGGAATCCTTTAGATCTACTCCAAAGCCAAACTGGGACACGAGACAGAAAAGAGCACTACCCAAAGCTACAAGGAAATGAGTACGGAAACCAGCTTCCTTGGCACGATATTCACGTTCGATACCTATCGCTCCACCCAACAAGAGCGCCAGCGTAAGACGAATAGTCAATTCCATATAAGTTGCATCCATATTCTATAGTTTTAAGTTTCTAAATCAAAAAAATCGTTATACGACATCTTCAGCAAATATTACTCTACGACACATCATCAAGAAATCGTTCTACAGCAATGGCGAGAGCAGTCTCACAAGCGATTCAAACAATCGCTGGAAGAACGGGCGCTTGATGAAATAAGCCACATCATCTACCAGCATGGAGCGTTCCTGATCTGCCAGGAATATCCGCTTGATACGCAAAGCCATCCCCTCACCAAAGAAGAAAGCATTTGCCTCGAAATTATTCTCAAAACTGCGGAAATCGATATTGGTACTGCCGCAGGAACTCAGATTATCATCGCTTACCAGGAGTTTGCTATGGTTGAATCCATCCTCATAAAGATAAACTTTCACACCAGCCTCTATCACCTCCATCAGATAAGAACGCGAAGCCCATTCCACCAGTTTGGCATCGCCCCGGCGAGGCACCATGAGTCTGACATCTACTCCCGCCAAAGCCGCTGTTCGCATGGCAAAGAGCACAGGTTCCGTAGGCAAGAAATAAGGACTCTCCATATACACATACCTGTGGGCCTGCAGGATGATGCGCACATAGCCCTGCATGATGTCAGGCCAAGGAGAAACAGGACTGCTTGTCACAATCTGCGTAAGACAATTATTGGAAATACTCTTATCTACAGACGGATAATAGCGGCGGTCGTTGATGAGCTCCCGACATACGAAATACCAGTCCACAAGGAATGCTCGCTGGATGGCATAGACAGCACCGCCACGGATACGGAGATGCGTATCTCGCCAAGCCTGCTTGGCCGTTCCCTTCACATATCTCATGGCAATATTCATGCCCCCGATAAATCCCACCTTTCCATCGATGACACAGAGTTTGCGATGGTTGCGATAGTTCACCTTACCCGTAAAGGCAGGAAACCTAACTGGCATGAAAGCCTGTACACGCACTCCTGCCTTAATCATCCTTTCGAAGAAGCGGTTTTTCACCTTCCAGCACCCCACATCGTCGTATATCAGTCGTACCTCCACGCCCTCACGCACCTTGTCTATCAGCGCATCAGCCACCAGATTTCCTAAAGCATCGTCTTCGATGATATAAGTATCCAGATGAATATGGTCCTTTGCCTGTCCGATGGCATTCAGGAGTGAGAATGCAAACTCATAGCCGTCCATGAGAATATCCACCTCATTATCCTTGAAAGGGAGCGCCCAGTTCTGGTTGGTAAACAGTTTCATCAGCGGTCTGTTGCGGCGAGGAATATGCAGGTCTTCCTGCTCGGCAAATTCGAGCATGCTGCGCTTGGTGAGCAAGTCCATACTGCGCTTGCTGATTACCTTTTCCTTACGGGTATTCTTGCCGAAGAAAAGATAGAAAATGATGCCGACTACCGGCATGAAACAGAGCACAAGAATCCATGCCATGGCTTTCTCCGGTTGCTTGTTGTCCATGAGAACAGCCACGATTCCACTTATTGTTATCGCCAGATATACTACCAGCAGAAACCAATGGATATACAGCATATTCTTACCTCCTTATATTATATTTTAGTTGAAGACATTATTCGACTGTGACGCCACGAGCATGTTCATCTTCTTCAGTTTCACGAATTCCTCCAGAAGTTCCCTGTTGCCAGGATTCTGCTTGAACTCCTGCTGCACCTCGATAATACGCTGCGCAATATAGTGGGTACGGAAGGAAAGCATGTCCTTGAATATCTGCTGACGCAGTTTCTCCTCGTTCATCTTCATCTGCAGACTTGCCGTCGTTATCTCCTGCTCACCCGTCGGAATACCGGCTATCCTACTGATTTCCGGATTGGGATGAGAAGCAAAATAGGTTTCACATCTGAATCCTTCCTCCTCAATATGTTCCATAGCCTCAGCCATGATCTGATTGTAGATGGAATGGTGGAACTTGAAGTCATCGCCCTCCATGTCCAGATAGATATACTGAGCGGCTGGCAGTTCCACATCATTGCCGTCAGCATCCTGCACCTTGATGATTTCATCGCCATGATGGATTACCAGTTTGATGAGCAGGTCTTCCACCCCCATCAGTTTGTCGAGCGGAGTGACAGCCGCCTGTCGCAATGCCTGCTGCTTCACCGGATAGCCGGCATCTCTGAGTCCTGCAGCCCGGCGTTCCTCCTTCACCTGCTCGCTCATTCCGTTGCGGATAAAGGAATTGAGGGCATTGATGATAACCGCCTCGTTGACTCCCAGACGATGAGAACAGTCGGTGATATAAGCCGCTCGGGTAATCTGATTCTTGATCTTCGAGATGCTCTCCACGATGGAATTGATGGCCTCACTTCGCTTCACGGGATCGGTAACGCCTTTGAGCATCACGTCGGTCTTAAACTGGATAAAGTCTGTCTGATGGTCTGCAATATATTGTCTGAACTGTTCGGCAGTATGATTGCGTGCAAAACTGTCAGGGTCGTTACCGTCAGGCAGGAAAAGTACCTTGACGTTCATCTCCTCCTCCAGCAGCATGTCGGTTCCTCTCAGGGCAGCATGCACACCCGCCTTGTCACCATCATAGAGCAATACGATATTATTGGTAAAGCGATGCAAGAGTCGGATCTGATAGATACTGAGTGCCGTACCCGAATTGGCCACCACGTTTTCAATGCCACACTGGTACATGGAAATCACGTCAGTATAGCCCTCCACCATAAATACGCAGTCTTCCTTGGCAATCGCCTTCTTCGCCTGGAAAAGTCCGTAGAGTTCTCGTTCCTTGTGATAAATTTCACTGTCGGGCGAGTTGACATATTTCTGGCTCACACCCTTGGTACGGCTATCGAGCACACGTCCACCGAAAGCCACCACCTTGCCACTCACACTAAACCATGGGAAGATGGCACGGCCTGAGAATCGGTCGAAAAACTTTCCCGGTTCATTATCAGAGGCGATGAGCACACCCGTCTTGACCAGATACTTCGGATTATAACCCTGTTTCACAGCCGCCTCGCCGAGAGCAGTACGACTGTTGAGCGAAAAGCCGAGCTGGAATTTTCGGATGATGTCATCTCTGAAACCGCGGCTTCTGAAATACTGCATACCGATGGCACGACCGTCCACATCATTCTGAAGGATATCCTGGAAATACTTGGCAGCCCACTCGTTGACGATGAACATAGATTCCCTTTCGCTCTCCCGCTGCTTTTCCTCGTTGGTCAGTTCGCGTTCCTTGATTTCGATATGATATTTCTTGGCAAGCCAGCGCAAGGCATCGGGATAGGTCATCTGTTCCAGTTCCATGAGGAAGTTGATGGCATTACCACCCTTGCCACAGGTGAAACAATGACAGATGCCACGGGTCGGTGATACGGAGAAAGACGGATGGGAGTCGTTATGGAAAGGGCACAAGCCGATGTAGTTGACCCCTCGTTTCTTAAGGGTCACGAACTCTCCTACCACCTCTTCTATCTTGGTGGAATCCATAATTCTTTCTATCGTCGGTCTATCTATCATATCTGGTAAAATATCAAATCATATTTGAAAAATATCAAAATCAGAAACTATTTAAATGCAAAGTTACTACTTTTATCCGAAATGAGCACATTTTCCGCACTAAATAATGTAAACATTTCTCCCGAAACCCTACATTCCAAACATTTTTAAGAAAAACTTAGTTATTTTGTCTTCAACTATTAGGCATTTCCAATTATTTTGCTTAACTTTGCCTACTGATACAAACGAAAAGAAAAGAAAAATGATAGATATCAAAGGCATAACCAAAAGCTTCGGCTCGCTGCAGGTACTTAAGGGCATCGACCTGCACATCGACAAGGGCGAGGTGGTAAGCATTGTCGGTCCCAGTGGAGCCGGCAAAACCACGCTGCTCCAGATCATCGGAACCCTCGATAAGCCTGACGCAGGAAATATCATCATCGATGGCATTGATGTGAGCAGGCTCTCCACCAAGAAACTGAGCGATTTCCGCAACCAGCATCTGGGCTTCGTGTTCCAGTTTCACCAGCTCCTGCCTGAGTTCACCGCACTGGAGAACATCATGATTCCTGCCTTCATTGCCGGCAAGAGTCGCAAACAGGCGAAGGAACGCGCTGAGGAACTGCTGGCGTTCATGGGTCTGAGCGATAGAGCCAACCACAAGCCTGCCGAACTCTCCGGTGGCGAGAAACAGCGTGTGGCTGTGGCCAGGGCATTGATCAACAATCCTGCCGTCATCCTGGCCGATGAACCATCAGGAAGCCTCGATACCAAAAACAAGGCAGAACTGCACCAACTGTTCTTCGAGCTGCGTGACAAGTTCGGACAGACCTTCGTTATCGTAACCCACGATGAGGGGCTTGCTTCCATCACCGACCGCACCATTCACCTGAAAGACGGAATGATCGAGAAAACCGTAGAGGCTAATTCTGCTGAAGACGAGACTCCTGCAAAGGACATTCAGGAAGAAAAAGTCCAGGAAAATATTGTCCAGAAAAAGAGAGAACAGGAGGATGTAATCTAAGATCATAGAATTCGCATTCGTAGAAAGAAGATCAGAATTCACAAGAAGGAATAAGAATCCAAGAAAAGAAGTTAACAAGAAAACATGGCAAACAAGATAAAGCTCGGTGATTACAACCGCCTCAGAGTTGTAAAGAAAGTAGATTTCGGCATGTACCTCGACGGAGGCGATGAGGGAGAAATCCTCCTTCCTACCCGCTACGTACCGGAGGGACTTTCCATTGGCGACGAGATTGACGTTTTCATCTATCTCGACCAGGAAGAGCGTATCATCGCCACCACCGAAACCCCTCTTGCCAAAGTGGGCGACTTCGCCTATCTCGAAGTGAAATGGGTCAACGAATATGGTGCTTTCCTCGGTTGGGGACTGATGAAGGACATCTTCTGCCCATTCCGTGAACAGAAGAAGCGCATGGTATTGGGCAATTCCTACATCGTTCATATCCATATCGATGAGGAGAGTTACCGCATCGTAGCCTCAGCCAAGGTGGAAAGATACCTGAAGGAAGACCATCCTCACTACAAGCACGGAGAGGAAGTGGATCTGCTCATCTGGCAGAAAACCGACCTCGGATTCAAGGTCATCATCGATAACCAGTACTCCGGTCTGCTCTACAAGAGCCAGATATTCCAGTATATCCATACAGGCGACAAACTAAAGGGCTACATCGGACGAGTACGCCCAGATGGCAAGATAGACGTCACCCTGCAGAAGACCGGCATGGAACAGACTGCCGATTTCGCTGAAACCCTCTACCAGTACCTGCTCGACAATGACGGGGAATGCAATCTGGGCGACAAGAGCGAGGCAGACGATATCTACGAGCGATTCCACGTAAGCAAGAAAGTATTTAAGCGTGCCATCGGAGATCTCTACAAGAAGCGACTCATCACCGTGAGCCCGATGAGCATCCGATTGGCATAACACATTTTTTTATTATTATATGGCAACAGTTGACGACAAGAAGATCATCTTCTCAATGGTGGGCGTATCTAAGATTATCCCACAAAACCAGAAACAGATTCTGAAGAACATCTACCTATCGTTCTTCTACGGAGCAAAAATAGGCATCATCGGTCTGAACGGTGCAGGTAAATCTACCTTGATGAAAATCATCGCTGGATTGGAACAGCCTACACAAGGCGAGGTGGTATGGAGCCCAGGTTACTCTGTGGGCTACTTGCCACAGGACCCTCCGCTCGATGAAAACAAGACCGTGAAGGAGAACGTGATGGAGGGTGTGCAGAAGATTTATGATGCACTCGCTGAGTACGAGGACATCAACAATAAGTTTGGTCTCGAGGAATACTATGGAGACCCAGATAAAATGGACAAGCTGATGCAGCGACAGGCTGAGGTGCAGGACATCATTGATGCTACCGATGCCTGGAACATCGACTCCAAACTGGAGCGTGCGATGGATGCTCTCCACTGTCCTCCTGGCGATTGGCCTGTTACCAAT
>ENA-OOQP01000225-OOQP01000225.1-human-gut-metagenome-genome-assembly--contig:-NODE-225-length-30334-cov-3.035470_pt1 | contig 30334 bp, 29 predicted proteins | sample MGYA00241266_ERZ501171 | MGnify/ENA primary metagenome ERZ501171 (study PRJEB25962, sample SAMEA2042501) | human gut metagenome | biome: human gut; feature: human-associated habitat; material: faeces...
TTTAAGAATTTTCAGGGTTGCATTGCTGTTTATTTGTCAAGGTTCTGTGCTTTCGGCTCTCTCGAGTCGCAACTCATTTATAATACCATGAGTTCTATCCTTTGTCAACAACTTTTTTTGAAGTTTTTTGACTTTTTTCACCGACCGTTTTGTGTTTCCCAAACGGTGGACTTTTATAATAAAACAACTTGTCCTGCTTGTCAATAATTATTTTATTTTTTCATAAAATACTATAAAGATATATATGCCGATAGCTATCCGGCTGATCAAATTCCTTTATACAGTTCAAGCCAATATCCATAGCATTGCGTATTTCAGCAGCAGACAATATATATGTTTTCATATTAGTTTCCGACGCAAGCTCTTTCAAGGCCTGTGTATTAATTTCCCAATTGGAAACATAAGCAGGTTCTTCCTTGTTCACATCCCAACTTTTTCCCAATTCCGCACTAAACAGGTAGCAGCGGTTTCCCCAACTATCAAAATACCACTCTAAATCGGCATTTTTATCAAGTTCCGCCGCAATAACTTTTCTGAATTTCATTTTATAGTCCAAACTGTAATTGGTTGAATATGCGTCCAGTGTGTATAGTCCATTGGCTGAAGCTACCGCCGGTGCCAATCCCAGACATACTACCCGATACTGAGCCGGTTCAAGATGTATATAATCTTTTATTTCCGCAAACAATTTTTCATCATAATACTCTTTATACGAAACCAACCCGTTATCTTTTCCCATAATCCGGGACAAATTTGATTTGTATTCTGTATTTTTGCCAATCAAATAGGGCACCATGAATACTAAAACTCCTACAATTTCTATGCAATATAGCGCCTTGCAGGCAATCGATTTTCGTACATATACTTTACATAAATCATAGAAAATTGCCATACATACTGCAGCTTCCGTATACCATATAGTCGGATATAACCAATATACCCTGTCAAGCTGCACACTCTGCAGGACACCCAAATGTCCTCTCAGCCAATAACCGGCTTCGCTTTGATAGAATGCAGAAAATACGGCAATTATTACTGCCCCTGCCCACAAAGTTGCTGCCAGAAACCATTTGTTTTTTACAATACGGCTACGCGGGCTAACATAAAGTAAAAACAATACCAGTATTATAACCAGCAGCGAACCCGCCATAATATATGTATGATAACTCGGTGCATGATACTGTCCATATTTAAAAAGCGAAACAAATGTGTCCTTGAAGCGAGCCGGTACATATACCCTCCCGGGTGTATTTCTGTGAGACTCAACGCCGCTAAAGAAAATTCCGTAAATTGTATCCTTGAATGTAAATACATATGTAACTGTTAATACCAGACTTCCGAAAAATACTCTCAGTCCACATCTCTTCCTTTTTTTTACGAAAAGAAAAAACGCAAATATAAGAGCAAAGCCAATTATAAAATAACCGCTCCAGACTAAAGACGAATATAACCCCCAAAAGCAGATCGTCATATACGCCAATATGATATGTTTCTTTTCACTCACTTCCCAAAATGCCCATACCACCAAAGGAATGCCTATCGAAGATAACCCATAACTCGGATAAAACGGCAATATACTAAACAAAAAGGATATTGTCATAGTTACTGCCGGATATTCTCCCTTAAAAATTTTTTGAACTAACAGAAACATTCCGGTATATGCAAAAAATTCACCCAGGATCACCGAAACCATGACAGCTTTATAAAATGACAAAAAATAAAATGGCCAAATCAGTAAAAAACAAGGTGGCTGAATTGCAAACTTATCCGCACCGTTAAACCATTCAGCCACCTTTGTATTAAAACCGGTAAAGAAATATTTTCCGGAAAGCATGTACTGAATAACTTCATCATCCAAAAAATCTGTAATTCGAAAAGAAGCCTGTTTTCCCAACATAAAGTATGGAATAAGATAAAATATTATCAGCAGCAAACCTCCCAAATACACAAGACTCCCATATTTCTTTTTTTGAACCATATACTTTCCCCTTTTTATTTTTCTTTTCAATAAACTTTAACAAAGCAATAAATGTGCTTTGCTTGCAGGAATAACTTTCACACATTAAAATAAGTCTTTTTTATTCTATAACAAAAAACAGAAGCATCCGCTGGACACTTCTGTTTTTGGCATTGGCTGCTAAACGGAGAAAGAGGGATTTGAACCCTCGCGCCGGTTGCCCGACCTACACCCTTAGCAGGGGCGCCTCTTCGGCCTCTTGAGTATTTCTCCATAATCCGAATGCCTCTGTCAAGTATGATGCATCCCTTTCGGTGACGCAAATGTTATTATACATAGTAACGTAGTTTTTGTCAAATACTTTTTTTCATGCAGTTGCAATCTTTTTGATACCTACCATATTACCTGTCACATTGCTGCAAGCTCATAATCTATCCCTCAATCTTAGCTTTCACCAAATCACCATTATCATTGATTTTTACGGTAATAACGTGGTCTGTGAACATTCCATCCGTATCATACATAAGACATATTGTACCATCACTGTAAATGTTAAACGTAGGATTTCCGATTTTTTTCATAAATTCCTCTTTTGAAATCTCATCGCCATCCTCATCCAGCCAGTCATTTGCCAGTTTATATAGTTCCTCTGCAACATATTCCCTTACCCGGATATCAAACGCCAAAGGATTATCAAATATCTCATCCAGCTTATTTATGTGTTTTGTTATCCCAGTATCCTCCTCAGACACCATAAGATAAAAATCACACATTTCTCCCTGATAATTCAATTGCCCCTCAAACTGATTATATCGTCTGTTTAATGTGAACTTCGTTTCCTTATATGTAAAGATAACCGGCTTCATATATTCCTTTTTTAAATCTTCTAAGCACTCATTTCGCGTTTTATTTACCACATCAACAAGCATGTATGCATTTTCACCGGTATTACTTTTTCTTGCCTGAATATGATAAATCCCCAAATCCTCAAAATTATAACGTAGCTTTGAATTTGTATCTTTTTCAATCCAACGAAGAAAAGTCGGATGACGATTTACTTCATTTGTTTTCAAATCCAAAAAAGCAATCATTGTCGCAGAGGGCATTCGGTAAAAATTATCCCTTGACCATCCACATATTTTACTCTTAATCAACACCACCAGATCAAGAACCTCGTCATCAAATTTTGATTCAAAAAGATATACCGGATCAAATCGGTTATCCTTTATGTCATACTCCAGCACATCATCTACATAATATCTTATAAATTTATCTGTCGGCTTATTTATGTATTCTCTTGCCAAAATACGATATATCTTTCCCTCTTCAAATTGAAAGCCATATTTAAATCCAAACAGTTTTTTCTTTTTCGGTACAAACCATTCTAACCATTTATATGTTGCCAAATCCGTCTGAAGCGGTTCTCCTGTTTTTGCATCCAATGCCATATCAAAACGTGCGGTCACATCATAGTAATTTTCTATACTTGAAAATTCACCTGATTTTCCCTTTTTATAGCACCAGTTTATCCTTACAAGCAGTTCCTTTTGTTCTTCCTTGAAGTTTTTCATATATTCTTGAATGTTTTCTACCATGATTTTATTCATCTGCCGGTTCCCCCGTTATCCTGCTGATTTCCTGCTCGATTCTTCTCTTTACTTCTGCCGCTATCTCCGGTGTCTTCATATCTTTATATTCTTCATAATAAATAGGAGGAAGATAGGATATCTTCACCTTTACTCTTTTAATGGAACTCTCATCAAACGGTTTGTAAGAGTCTACCAGTGCGCAGGGCACAATGGGACACTTTGCCTTCACGGCACACTTGAAGCTGCCGCCCTTAAAGTCAAGCAGTTTATTTCCCCGCCTGCTTCTGGTGCCTTCCGGGAAAATCAGGAAGTTCTTTCCGTTTTTCACATCCTCCGCCACATGATTGATAACCTGCAGGGACTGCTTTATATCGGCTCTGTCCATGGCATAGGAACCCAGTGCCTGACTCACCTGCTTTAACAGAATGATATTACTTGCTTCCTTTTTCATAACAAAAGCAAACGGTCTGGGACATGTCTGTAAAAACACCAGCACATCAAACATCCCCTGATGATTGGGAAAGAATACAAAGCCGTCTTCCTCCGGAAGATTTTCCAGCCCGTAAGCTTCTATGTCGACCCGTCCGGCGCGGGTGGCTTTCCTGGTTGCCATTTTAATATATTCGTAGGCCTCTTCGTACTTGCCCTCCTGTTTGCCGTATCTTCCTATTCTCCATACGGCAATGGGTGCAAAATAAAAGAGTCTTAACACCATTAAAAGAATTCTTTTCATCTTCTTTTCCTATCTGCAATCGCCTTGATTTATAAAATTTTTCTAATTTTCCGCATACGCCTTTACGGCTGTTTCATATAAATTATTTCCTTCGGTGTCACAAACTACAATAACAGGGAAATCCTTCACCTGTAACTTACGGATAGCCTCTGTTCCCAAATCATCATACGCCACAACTTCCGATGACTGTATTGCTTTGGAAAGCAAAGCGCCTGCCCCTCCTACTGCCGCAAAATAGACGGCTTTGTCCCTTACAATGGCATCCAGAACATCCTTAGAGCGCTTGCCTTTTCCAATCATACCCCTTAATCCCAAATCCAGCAGTTTAGGTGCATATTTATCCATGCGGCTTGCCGTTGTAGGACCGGCGGAGCCAATGGGTCTGCCTTCTCTTGCCGGGGAGGGACCCATATAATAAATCACGTTGTCTTTCATTTCAATAGGAAGCGGTTCTCCTGCGTCCAGAGCTTCCTGCATGCGCTTGTGCGCCGCATCCCGTGCCGTATAAATCGTACCGGTAATATACACATAATCGCCGGCTTTCAATGTCTGTGCAATTTCCTCCGTAAGCGGAGTCTGTATGTATTTATCCATCTCTTCTCCTTTATACTTCCCTCACAATATGTCTGTTCACATGACAGCAGATGTTTACCGCCACCGGCAGACCCGCGATATGCGTAGGATAAGTATTTACATTCACGGCAAGTGCGGTTGTTGTTCCGCCCAGACCGCCGGGTCCGATTCCCAGCCCGTTTATTCTGGATAACAGTTCTTCTTCCATTCCCTTTACATAAGGAATATCCGAATGAGAGCCCACCGGACGCATTAATGCCTGTTTTGCCATCAGGGCGCACTTTTCAAAGGTGCCGCCGATGCCTACACCCACAACCATGGGCGGACATGCATTGGGACCTGCATCCTTCACTGCCGTCAGAACGGCATTCTTTACACCTTCTATACCGTCAGCCGGTTTCAACATGAAAACACGGCTCATATTTTCACTGCCAAAGCCTTTCGGCGCCACCGTAATGGTCACTTTATCTCCGGGTACAATTTCATAATGTATGACCGCAGGCGTATTATCCCTGGTATTCTCCCGGATTAAAGGGTCTTTTACCACGGACTTGCGGAGGTAACCTTCCGTATAGCCCTGCCTTACCCCTTCATTTACAGCATCTTCTATAGAACCGCCTTCCAAATGAACATCCTGACCGACCTTCAGGAAAACAACTGCCATACCGGTATCCTGGCAAATAGGAATCATATCTTCTCCGGCAATTTTAAGATTTTCCTGAAGTTGGGAAAGTATCTGACATCCTAACGGGGATTTTTCGCTTGCCTGTGCATTCCGCAACGCCTCCTTCATATCTTCCGAAAGGTAATGATTGACCTGAATGCACATTTCCTTAATCTGTTCTGTTATCTGCTGTACCTGAATTGTTCTCATTCTTTTACAATCTCCTGACAAACGGCTTCTAATTCTTCCTGTGTGGCAGTACACGGAGTCCAGAGGATATGCTGTCCGTCATTTTGATAACGGGGAATTAAATGCAGGTGGAAATGTAAAACGGTCTGACCTGCAGTTTCTCCGTTATTCTGCACAAGGTTCAATCCGTCTGCATGAAGCTTTTCTACCATGCGGGCACCCATTTTCTTGGCAAGTATCATGGCTTTTGCCGCTGTTTCGTCAGGAAGTTCATACAGATTTGCCGCATGCTCCTTGGGTAAGATCAGGGCATGTCCCCTGGTCGCGGGACCCAGGTCCAGAATAACTCTGAAATCCTCGTCTTCATACAATGTTTTGGAAGGGATTTCTCCATTGGCAATTTTACAGAAAATACAATCCTCTTTTTTCATAGTGCACATTCTCCATTCTATCTATTATTTATTGAAACACAAAAATCTGGTCCATAGCCCTTAAAATGCGGAATTCACCCTTCATCTTCATTTCTCCCGCCATGAAGGCTCTCTGGAAGCTCATCTTGCCGGCGAAAATATCCTCTAACACCGGTTTATCCAGGCGAATTTCCACGTCCGCTTCTTTGGCATCATCGTGGTCACAGTTGATTTCATCGCCGTTTACCACGATGGTAAGAGGTGTTTTTCCTTCCCCTACAAATAATTTATAAGTCGCCTGCAATCCCTGCTGCGGCTTAAACGCTCTTTCAAAAGCCACCTTATTTTCCTGGGAGGCTTCCGGCGTGTCTTCCATCATGTCCTTAAACAGGCTGGTAAGCTCCTGTATATCTGTTTTCTGCGTCTGCATATAAACATCATCGGATACGTACTGGGAAAGCTGCTCCGACTCCTGCGGTGTCAGTTCAATGCCCGGCATGCTGGATACCGTATTTTTCACTGCCTGATTGCTGGACGGAAAGCTTACCATCTTCTGATTGATGGTACGGTACATATTTTCCGCTTTCTTTTCAATAATGGTAAGATATCCCTTATTGGTTTCCAGCTCGGTTGTGTCCGGGATGTAGCCGCATATACCGCTGCAGGGACGTCCGCCTAAAATTTCCCATGCAGTGGCAAGATTTAATTTGCCTTCTCTTTCCCCGTAGGTTGTAGACATCACAATGGGACACATATAGATTTTTCCGATTTTTTCCTTGTCACCGTACAGCCAGCAGGCATCCAGAAACTGCTGCATATAGCCGCCGATGCCGTACCATTCCACTGTGGACGCCAAAATAATGCCGTCGGCATCCTTAAGTGTCTGCGGCAGGGTGGTAATATTATTCTTTAACTCCTGCAGGTAAAAGCGCTCCACCGTCACACGAAGTTCTTCCAGCACTTCCTGCATTTTGTTCATTACATATAAGGTAGGGTCATTGATAAGTCCCCGTCCGCCATAGTAAATGTTTATTTTCATAAATGCCTGTCATCCTTTCATAGCCCGAATGCTTACTTCTGGTATCCGTTTTTCGTTTTTCCTGCCTTGCGCACTATGCAGACAAGCAGTCCCAGCAGAAATCCCGATACAAAACCGCCGATATGCGCTGCATTGTCAATGTTTTCGGAACGGATGCCGCAATAAATAGAATAAATGACCATAATGGCTATCTTTTCCCACGAAGCATACCGCATCCTCTCCGGATACTGCATGACAAAGGCTAAAAGCACTCCCTCCATGCCGAATACAGCGCCGCTTGCTCCCAGGGAAGCTACCGCCCATTCTCCCATATAGATTTTGTAGAACAGGGAAGCCGCATTTCCTATGATGCCGGTCAGAAAATAGAGAACACCAAAGGTTACATGTCCCGTTTCTCTTTCCATCATCATGCCTAAGCCGAACAAAATAATCATATTGCTGGCAATGTGCTCAATATCCGCATGCAGAAACATGGATGTAAATATCCGGTAATACTGACCGCCTTCAAAAAAGAGCTGAGGGCTGATTTCCCCTATATTATATAACAAATTTCCGGTAAATGTACATATGAGAAATATAATGGCGTTCAGTGCCACAATACCTGTGCTGACATACGCCTTGCTTTCTTTTAAGTCCATAACAATCTCCGATGCAACGAAACTTTACTACAATAAAGAGGGTATCATTTCTAAAGAGGACTGTCAATAAAAAGACTCCCGGCAGAAACCGGGAGCCAAAAAGGAAAAATACTTGAAAGCTTGTAGCCTCCGTCCTTTAGGCAGGCGACCAGTTCCTTCACAGCATCGCCTTCTTTGATTTCCACATAAAAAGCGATTTCTTTGTTCATTTCTTCCTGATAATGGCTGATATAAACCAGTACGTGATTTATCAGCATAATCAATATGACCGTCATCACACTGCAGATATACAGCCCGGCTCCCACTGCAATTCCTATGGCACTGACCGTCCAGAGCGAAACGGATGTCGTCATGCCCCGGATTTGTCCGCATTCCCGATAACTTGGTTCCAAGTTGGTGTCAATACCGGAATTTACAGATTTTATCGATATGTAAATTCCAGCTTTCCGAATTTTACCTCATCTTCCCTAAGAAGTTCGACTCTTTCATAGGGTCTGAGCTGTATGCCGTTCTTGAAGGTTCCTGCTGCGGCATTCATATCTTCCATATAAATATGGCCGTCCTCTTCCAGAATTTTAACGTGCATGCTGTCAACGGACGGCTCATTGATGACCAAATCCGCATACTCCGGCTTCCGTCCGATAATTGCCGGAAACCGTGTAAGGGTAAGCACCCTCCTGTTCTGTCTGCCGTTGCCGTACAGTTTCCGTTCCTCTTTTACTTCATCGTTACCATACAGCATTCTGTCCTCTTTTTCTGCACCGTTACCACATGCCTTTCTGTCCGCCTTTTCTTCATAATGCATGTTCTCTTCCCGTACCATGGCATATGTATTTTCGCCGGATAGCTTTTCTCTGTCTTTGTTACCTTTATCTCCCTTTACGCCTGTTGCATCCCTTACGCCTGCTTCTTCTGTTCCGCTGCTTGTTTCCATAGGCCAGGCGTGCAATAAGGACTCGCCCCGAAACTGCTCCCCAAGATTTTCCCATGCCGCATACAGATTGAAAATGGCGTCCATAAGCTCAGCATCCTCTTCCTCCGCCTTTTCCAGCAAAAAAGTAAAGAGGGGTTCTACATCTCTTTCCTCTGTTTCCGTAAAATACGGACAATATACAAAATACAGACTTCCCTCCGGACTGCTCTGGTTCTGCATATTATCCATATCCACATACAGGTATTCCGGCTGCAGCATCAGATTTCTTTCATCCAGAAGGTACTGCTCCAAAGACCACAATGCAGTTTCCAGACTGCTGATAAAACAATTCATAAAATTAAGACTGATTTTCTTTTTGGAAAACAGTGTCGGCAGGTTTACCTTACCGGTAATATCGTAATACAACCCGCTTTCCCCGTTATGAATATGAAAATCCGCTCCCAGAATGCCATCTAACTTCTTTCCCGTTAAAATCTGATACTGATAACGCAGCTTCCCCTGCAGTTCTCCCTGTGGTTTTATCTTTAGATAATTTCTGTTGTAACTGCTGATATATTCTTTTTCCATGTTTTTCTGCTCCTCTGTATATTTTATTGATTTTGCTTTTTCCTGATGGCGCGGCGGCAGAAACGCAACAGATAGACCGGATCTCTACAGCCGCTTTCCACCGTCTCCTGTATATCCCATCCGTCTGCCGGAAACAGTTTCTCATAAGCTTTTACCGGAACCTCCATATGACCGGACAGAGAAACCGCTGCTTTCCTCTGGATGCTGCCCACATATTCCACCTGATAGTCATAAGACAGTCCCACATAAGAGTCCTTGGAAAGCTCCTCGAAATTTTCTTTGCTCAGGGCAGGTACCCGGTCTGCATTCTCAGCATAAGCTCTGCTTCCGCGCAGTACCGCTATGTAAGCATTCTGCTTTATGACGCATTTGTCATACTGATAAATACCGGCATAGAAAAGGAATAAAATAACGGTAAATGTAAACAGCAGAATAAAAGTTGCCTCCAATGTCATATACCCAGGAAGGGTCTTACCGTACCATCTGTCCGTTTTTGTTGAATTTTTACATAACAAACAATATCAACCTCCCCATTAAAAGAAACGGTACGAATGGCAGCTCCGTCTTCCTGTCTGCTTTCCTCAGGATGACTAAAACAACCGCAAAAAGAGATTGCAAAAACAGTCCCCAGCAGAAGACAAATCCGGTAATTCCCGCTCCCTCCATGGCACCTATGATAAGAAGCAGGAGTCCATCTCCCATGCCCACCTTTCTTTCTGTCAGAAAAGAAAGAAGCAGTAAAAATAAACCGGGCAGAAAGCAGCCGGCTGTTTCCATCAATTTTCCGCCAAAGGTGCTGCCCGTGCTCTGTCCGAGGCGTAATCCCAGAAGAATAAGTCCGGGGAGTATACCTGCTGCCATTAGATATAAAGGTATTTTCTTAAAGCGGATATCCCAGAATGTGCTGATTGCAAGAATACCTATGCTGCCTATTTCCTGCCAAATTTCCAAATTCATTTCTTCCACGTTCCTTCCCTTATGAATATCTTAATCTCCTGCTTTTAACGCCTTGTGCTTTCATTCCTTATACCAACACTTACGGATAGCATCTTCCGCAGGGGCTTAAGCTGCCCTCCACGTCCTTCCTTTTTGCCATGTAAACCGTGCGTTTCAGTCCCCGGCATCCGGCATTTCCGTGATAATGGTTTCCTTCCTGCGTAATATAAAGTACCTGTTCTTTGTCCGGTCTGCATGTTTCACAAGGCTTATAATGCTTCCCCTCGGCATTAGTCAACGCCGGCAATGCATCCGCAGTTACGCTATGGACAGAAAGATTGATGTAGGTACAGGAAGACTCTTTGTGAAAAACTCTGGCATACTCTGCTACATACACCATTTCCTCCCGTCTGGCTGCCTCCACATCATAGCCCGTCCAGGCTCTCCCGTAATACCGGCTGTAAAACCATTTCGGCCGGAACCCAGCCAGGTCTATAAGCGGCGAAACCCGGTAAGATACAACCAGATCCACAATATCTCCCTGTTGCAATACGGAGGAATCAGCGTAAACAAGCCCTTTCCTTCCATAGCTCAACGGCGATTGTTCCAGATACTCTTTGCCACAATAGTTTTCTACCTTATACTTTACATAACTGTAGGAAAAAGCAATGTTTTCCGCAAATGCCTCCAGTCCTTCATCATCCTCTTCCTGTACCATCCGCTCATAGGCATAACCGTACACACATAAATCCTGCCCCGTTTCCCGCAGCGCTGCCATCAGGGTCGTTTGCAGACTGTAGATATTTAAGATTGAAAACAGATTGAGAAAGCAGAACAGAAACAACGGAAGAACCATCGCCGCCTCCACGGTCATGTTTCCCCGTACAAAAGAAAGTGGGGATATCCCTCTTATGGAATGTATTTTGTTTAAGGAGTAGTTCTTACAAACATAATGGGATATATTTGTGAGAAATTGAGAAGGATGTTTTGTGCTTATTCGATTATAAGTTGATGAGAGAAATTTGTTTTTTCCCATAAAAGGGACATCACCACTTTCTTTTTCCGCTGTTTATAAATAGGCTCAATACCCATAGGTTCTATCTATGGTATATTTTTTGTCCCGCTCACCGCGATAGACAATTTGTACCCGAAAAGACTCAAAGCAGCCGTCCATACAGAAATTTTCATTTCCGGGAGTATTCCGGATATGCATTTCCATAACATCTGCCATACGCATGGTCAGTTCTTCTTTCCCGTGGAAACACAGAAGAATTCGTAAGTAATCTTCATAAGAAAGTCCATCCGTTAGCTTGGTCTGCCCTGTCTCCGGTCTCACAAAGTTAAGGGCATTTTCCATGGAATAATGCCATTCCTCCGGCTGTTTGATGACAGGAATTCTGCCTCCCTGCAAAAGTATGGTAACATCATACAAGGCTTCCGCCATAGCCCAGATAATTTTCAACAGTTCTTCCAGTACTTCCTCTGCTTCCGGTATTCCCAGTAAGGATGCCATGGAAAACGCCAGTATCTGTACATATTGTTTTTTGCCTTCATCCTGCATAAGGGCAATCAGATTGGCGCCGCCCCTGATTGCCAGTATCTGACCGGCAACAGCTTTGAGGTTATCAATATCCTTTGCCTTTCCCGCAAGAAGATACTCCGTTTCATATGCCAGCCCGAAATTCTTTTCATATGCTGACCCGGAATTTTCCTCTCCGTAGTGACCGGTATAGGACATAATATATTCGTGAAAAAACAGTTCATCCCAGAAATCATCCGCATAGCTCTCCGGCACCGAAAGACCGCCACTTTCAAAATGCACACGGTGCGAGGCATATTGGGAAAGCGTTATTTCCCGGGCAGACAGCTCTTCCCTGTCCGCCACCAGATTCAAAATACCTGCTTCGTAAAAAGTTACCGCATTGTCTTCCTGTTCTTCCTCCTCAAACAATGTACCCATCTTTTTTCCGGTCAGCTCCACAACTTTTTTCTCTGCTTCCTTCTGCTTCTCCAGCAGATTGATATCCATAATTCCCGAGCTCTGCAGGGTAGCCAGCCACTCACCTGTTTTTTCAAGATACGTGATGCCCACATCCTGTTTAATCGCATCCACCGCCTGTCTGCGCAGGGATATACCTCCCTCCTCGCAGGCGGAAAGGGCGCCGTTTACCGCTATATTGTCTAATTCCATATGTATCAGATTTCCGTAGACTCCCTGCATAAACAGGTCATCGCCCTGCAGATTGTGGTTAATGTAATTCTTTAAGTGTTCTGTCATATTTTCATAGGCAATCACCTGGGTGCCATAGGAAATATCTGTGAAAAAAACATTATATTGCTCCAGCAGCTCCCTGTGATATTCTGCCAGAATGCTGTTCATCCCGATATCCGTCACACACTCTGCCGCAAACCGGCGGGTATTTTCCCCGGCACTCACTATGAGTGTCATACTGAAGGACAACATTACCGTCAAAATCAGTGTCAGAAAAACTGTCAGATATCCTTTCCCCAAACCCTCCCTCACAGAACAAGCCATGCTTCGTCTGCTATTCATCTGTATACCTCCCTTTACAGCTTGTCCGTCTTTGCCGTAATCTTACCGAACAACGACTGTACAATAGTTGTAATCTGTGATTTGAAAAGGATAACTAATCCCACCAGAACCACAATTATCAAAATAACCTCGACCGTTCCCATACCGTCTTCTTCTCTTAAAAAATCCTGAAATCCTTTTTTCTTTCTCATAAATATCCTCCTGTTTTCATTGTTAAAAAGCCAAAAATGCCGGATACATAATCAGTACCATTGTCATGGCAAGCATTAGCATCATGGGAAAAAGAAGTCTGGTCGACGCCTCCTCCCCCTTTCTTCTGGATGCGGCGCTTCTTTCTTCCGACAGCGCCGTAACCTCCTGACGCAGTGTGTTAAACAACTGGGTATTTCCCTTCTGCAGACTTTGTGTCAGTAATGCTGTCAGTTTTACATAATGCTTCTGTCCCACTCTTTTGCCAAAATTTTCAAATGCTGCCGCTTCTGATACTCCGCCTTCTATCTCCCTGCTTGCATAGAGCATTTCTTCATATACAGGGTTTTTACCATAACCTTTTTCCGCGATTTTCTTCCAACTGTTTCCGATACTTAAACCCGCTCCCAGATAGAGGGTGAGTTTATTGACAATGGCGGGGTATTCCTCTTCCATAACAGCAATTTTCTTTTCCCGTTCTTTTTTCTGCTGCCACTCTGTTCCAAACCAGTAAAACAGTGCTGCTCCTGTTCCGAGTCCTGCTGCCCATAGATTTCCTCCTTTCCTTTTGGTTTTCCATACCACTTTTTCACCGTTGATTTCCTCCGGCAGGGTAATTACATTTTCTCCCCGGCTGGCTTCTTCCGCCTGTTCTGCCGTTCTTTCCACCACTTCTTCATACTCCGGCGGCTTTTCCGCTACCGTGACCGGAAAATTCACTACCCTTTCAAACGAGTAGTAAGATACTGTCAGAGTAAGACTTACAGATGCGGAGGATTGCCGCAGCAAGGTTCCGCTTTCGGATAGAATCTGTGGATTGTCGCTGCTCCAGGTCAGGGTAAACGGATAAGCTGACATCCTCTCCGGTAAATATAAATCCTCCGATACCCTGTCCCAGGAAGCATTATCCCCCAGTACGATTTCCGGAAGCTCCTTTAGCAGCTTCTCATACAGAACCGACATCTCTGCTTCTGAGTACCTATTCTCCTGAATACGCAGCTCTGTTTCCGCCAGCTTGCCATCTTCACTTTCTGCAGACAACCATACTGTCTGTTCTCCTTTTCCTGCTTCATTTCTGTAAATATACCTGCCATCCCGCAGCACCTCCTTTTCTCCGTCCTGTATCATAAGCAGCAGGGAAATCAGGCATCCCGCCGCCACCATAAGCACGCAGTATTTCTGTTTCTTCATTTTATCCATTCTTTTGTCTTTCTCCCGGATCTCCGTTATGTATTCCCATCATAAAATATCAAGTAAAATGCGGTTTGCAAGACTGCGGGCTCCCAGATAACAGAACAGACATACTGTCATGACCCCTCTTCCGGTAACACCCTCATACAAGCCCTTGAAAAAACCCGGATTTCCTATTTCAATATAACCGGCCAGTAAAAAGGGAATGATGTTCATAATCTTCTGTTCAAACAGTTTGCCGCTGACAGCTACGGCAATTTCCTGTTTCAGTGATATTTCATCCCCTATCAGGGTTGCCGCAGACTCAATAACGGAAGGAAGATTTCCACCGCTCTTTACCGCAAGAGAAAAGATATCCCCAAATTCCCGGATATGCTCCACATCACTGCGTTCTCCAAGCTCCGTCAGAAAACCCGCAAGCGGTCTGTTGTAGGAAAAATCCTTTTCCATTTTCTTAAGTTCGGCTCCTATAAGGTTTCGGCTGTCCATTCCCCGTGCTCCGTACAGGCTGCGGATATCTTTGGCACTCTCCAAAAAGGCATTTTCCACAGAAAAACCCGCCCGCAGATTGGCAGACAGATAAATAAGGAAGTCCCCAAACTGTATTTCCAAATCTCTTTTTCGTTGTTTCTGCCTGTTATTCTGCATACCGACATAAATCCGTACAGCTAATGGCAGAAGCAGAACCGCAACAAACGGCGTTCCATAAAAGAAACAGGATAAAAACAACACACAGCCAAGGCTCAAAAGCAGATACTTTACCTTTTCTTTTCCTGTAAAATAATAGATTTTATACAGGACAATGCCTTTTTTTGCAGCGGCAAAGTACTCCCTCTTTTTCTTCTTATAGCATAAGACCTGCTGCCTTAAGTTTTTCCACATGCTGCAGTTGTCCTTTCTTTTGCAAAATACCAATCCGCGGAGAGGCATCCTCCGTAAACTCATAAAGAGTGTGCATCTTGATTTCTCCGTCCTGTATTCCGTCAATTTCTGTAATTTCCAGCACTCTTCTGCTTTTATCGCGTATCCTGCCAAGATGTATCATGATGTCAATGGCAGAAGCAATCTGCTGTTTTACCGCCGCCAGCGGAATGTCCATTCCCATTAAAATCATATTTTCCAGACGGCTTAACATATCCCTGGCACTGTTTGCATGCCCGGTTGACATAGAGCCGTCATGTCCGGTATTAAATGCCGTAATCATATCCACCGCCTCGCTGCCACGGACTTCCCCGACAATTATCCTGTCCGGACGCATCCGCAGGGAGCTTTTAATCAAGTCCCTTATGGTAATGGCATGACAGCCCTCCACGTTTTCGTTCCGGGTTTCTAAGCGAATTAAGTTTTCAATGCCTTGTATCTGCAGCTCCGCACTGTCTTCAATGGTGATAATTCTTTCATCCTTGGGAATAAAATCGGATAAGATGTTTAAGAAAGTGGTTTTGCCGGAACCGGTTCCGCCACTGACAAAGATGTTGTACCCTGCCTGCACGTACAGGCGCAGTTCTTCGGCTGCTTCCTTTGTGATGCTCCCCCAGCTTATAAGCTGGTCTATGGTCAGGGGACAATCGGGGAATTTACGAATAGTAACGATGGGACCATTTAGTGCAATGGGTGAGAGCACCACATTGACACGGCTTCCGTTCTGCAGTCTGGCATCCACAATGGGGGATACTTCGTTTACCGTACGATTGCAATCCCCCACAATCCGCTGGATAATCTGCAGTAATTTTTCTTCAGAAGAAAACTGTATGGGAACTTCTTCCATCCGCCCCCTTTTTTCCACAAAAATGTGGTCGGGTCCGTTTATCATAATTTCCGTTATGCTGCTGTCCTCTATAAGAGTCTGTAAAATATCCAGCCTGCGCAGGGAACAAAATATTTCCTGCTTGAGTTTCCGCCGGATATCCACCGGGTACAGCCGGATTGCTTCTTCCAGAAGAAACAGATCATCTATCTGGGAAAGAACCTCCTCGTCCGTTGTTTCTTTGGAATAATCCAGCCTATTGAGTAATTTTTCTTCTAAGTATTTTTTCATGCCGCCTCCAGTTCTTCCGAAATCAGTTTCCGGATATAGTCCGCAAGTTCCCCTCTGGTGTACTGTTCCAGCCGCTCCGGGATACCCGTAAAGACCGGCAGGAGCTTCTTGGACGTTTTCTCCAGTATCTCCTCGCACCGGTAATCCCTGAGCAGTTCCTCATACTGGGCAATTTTGCCCTGTGCGGCAGGATCCTCTTTCGTAATCGTGTAAATCCTGTCGCAATGTTTCAGCAGTTCAAAAATGCCCTGTATGCTTTCGCTCAAATCCAAAATCACATAGTCATAGCCTCCGTATTCGGCAATCTTTTCCACCAGCTCCACCCATTCCGGGCCTTTCGCGTAAATCAGGTTCTGTCCCGCATACACCGGCGGTATATAATGCAATCGCCCTATCTGCATGGTAACGGACTGCAGTCTCACTGCAAACCGCCCCTCCGACCTCACCCGCCTCGCCGATCACCGGCTCCGGCTGATTTTCCGACTCCTGCAGGAAGTAAAGAAGTGCCGCCAAATCCCCTTTGATACTTTTGTTTAAGAGCTGGTTCCAGCCGGCGTAATGCTCAAAGCTGATATACAGTACCTTTTTCTTTTCCGAAAGAGCCTGTCCGAGTGTCAGGGCAAAGGAAGTCTGCAGGCATCTGCGGATGGGAGAATACAACCCGATTATCTTTGCCTTATCACATGACCGCAGACTCTTTTCTTCCTCGGGAATCATTGCCGCTATCTCTCCGGTAATCTCCCGGTAAATATTTTCCGCTTTCTGGTATTTGTTGATATTGCGGATATTTTCCCCGGCAATGGTGCCGCTTTCGTTTAAGAGCAGGGTCTTTCCCACCGGCAGCCCCGCCACTTCATAGGTATAATCCGACTCTGCCACCACCAGCACCTCAATCGGCTCTTCCTTTCCGAAAGACAGCAGCTTTTCCTGCTCCGTGTAAGTATGCAGTTCGTAGGGAAATCCCTCCTGTTTTTTCAGGTAATCCGCCATATCCTCCGTATAGTCGGACTCACTGTCATAAAATGCCATAATTTTTTTCTTCATACTAAAACGCCTTTCTGTATACAATCATAATGCCTAAACTCACAAACATAGGAACCGCCAGCCGGATATAATGGGTCCGTTCCCACAGACAGCGGATAAGAAACATCCCTAACGCCAGTCCCATACTGAGCAGGAGAAAATACATTGTTTCCTCCGGTTTTAAAAACAAGGCACTGACCATATAGAGCTTCACATCCCCTGCCCCCAGTCCGCCCACGGTAAAACAAAAGTACAACCCCACAAACAGAAACGGATACCACAGGTAAGCAGATAAATCAGCAAACTGCACACTTTCCTGCAAAATGAAAACTTTTTCGCAGACTCCTGCCGTCCGGCAGACAATGGCTGCCAGAAGCCCGGCCATTATCAGTTTATTGGGAATTTTCCCATAGCGGCAATCAAAATAACCGGCTGTTGCCAAAATCAATAACAGGACATAAATATTGCTGCGCCTCCTTTCCGTGAAATTAAATTTTTCAATTCTTAGGAATTAAAAAAGAAATCAAGATAATAGAACCAATATACTTTAGAAAATACATATAGAATAAAAATAAGATTATTTCGATATTCCGAAGTTGTTTCGGATGTAAGACGAATTATAGGGAACTTTTTATCATTTGTAAAGGGCTTTTTGAGAGAAAAATCATTTTTGGTACTTTTTCACATAGTGTTGTAAAAATGAATGCCGTAAAGCAGGAAAAGGCCCGGAAATCCAAGGATTGCGGTTGTCAAAACAGTAACCGTGTTGATACCGATGGTGCTCTGCATACCCCAGTTAGCCAGCCCCAGATTGATGAAAAATATCCCGAGTGTGCCTGTGACGGTGCGAAATAATAAATTGATAAGCCACTCCTTCTGTCTTTTCAGGGCACCTATTAAAAGGATGGCTGCGCAAACCGCCACTATCACCATAACGGCATTCTGATTATCCATAAAATTATACCGTGTTCCGTTTTTCTCTAACATAATATGTCCTTCTTACCGCAATTATGCTATCTGTACGGGTATCTTCCAGTCCCTCTCCTTTTTTGGAAAAAAGAGGAATAAAACGCATGCTTTACGGCTATACTTTAGGCAAAGAAAAACAAGGAGATTTTGCCATGAAGGTTTTATTTCGACAGGGCAACTATACAGAGCTGCCGGTGGAAGAGGATTTCAGCCGCACCACCCTTGCCCAGGACATAGAAAAAACCCGCTACGACTTGGAAATCGCATACGCGGGTTTTGACAATGCAACGGAACCTGATATGATTGACTGTTACATTTATCAGGTCAATTCTTTATTAAAACGCTATACTTACCTGACCTCTCTTGCAGAAAAAGAAAGAGCCGAGATTCCGGAATTATGCCCGAAATCCCCTATTCGTACTCTCATAAGCCATGTTTTCGGTTAAAGAGTCGCGGCCGTAGGTAAGACCGGCATATATTTCCTGGGAATTTTCCATAACAGGAGTACTTTCGTCCTGCGCTGCCACTTCCCTGTAGGCATCCCGGAGCCTGATAATGACGGCTTCCACATGAAGAACAAACTCTTCTTTTTTGCGGACATCCGCTTTCAGAAGCTCCTTTTTGCAGAACATATACAGGGAAAGCAGGCGGCATCCGATTTCATAGGAGAGGTCCAGGGACTCCGTCAGCTCCGTCAGACAGTTGTCCGCTTTTCTTATATTGTCCCGGAATGCTTCGGTATTGCCTTCCTGCAGGCTTTTTTTGGCATCCTGCGTATAGGCGAGCAGCATTTCATATAAAATCACAATCAGTTCTGTCTTGTTCGCCTGGGTAATCCGCAGGGTAAACTGTTGTTTGCATTCTTTTGTCATATCTGTCCTTCCTTTCCCGATTTACCGCACCTTACTGTAATAACTGCAATACCTGTGAAGGTCTTTCGTTTGCCTGCGCCAGCATGGAAGTGCCCGCCTGCGCCAAAATCTGATAGGTTGTATAGGAAGTCATTTCCTCTGCCATATCCACATCCATGATACGGGAATAAGCGGAAGTCATGTTTTCATTGGTAATATCCAGACTGTTGACGGTGGATTCCAGTCTGTTCTGGTAAGCGCCAATCTGGCTTCTCACGCTGGATACATAGCTGATAGCGCCGCTGATTTTCTCGATGGCTGCCTGTGCGCCTTCCTTCGTGCTGAGATTAAGATTTTCCAGCCCCATCTGCTTGATGCCTACGGAAGGAATCTGGATTTCCAGCACCTGCCCCTCGTTGGAGCCAATCTGCAGTCTCATGGCGCCGATGCCGGTTGCATCAATGTCCACATCGCCTAAATCGGTCTTGCCTTCGGCTGCCGCGCTGCTTAAATCCAGTGTCATTTCAAAACCGTTGCCTGCTTTCAGGTACACCTGATTGTCCTGAATTTTGTCCACCTTTACATCTGCCGGGAACTTGCCGGCGAAATCTGCCTGGAAGGAGTCCACATTGCCGTCCGCGTCCAGCGTAATGGCAACATTTTTCAGTTCGTACTGCCCCTTTGCCACCTTGTCGGAATATGTACTGACCTTCATGGTTTCTTCGGTGGTGTAAGCCTTTAAGTCAAATTCCCCGTTCAGAAGCTTCTGGGTATCAAATTCCACGGTGTCGGAAATACGGTCAATTTCGCTGCAAAGCTGCTCTGCTTCCTGCTGAATCATTGTTCTGTCGTCGTCTGACAGTGTACCGTTTGCTGATTTTACAGCCAGTTCGTTTAATCTCTGCAGCATTTCATGCACTTCCGTCATGGCGCCGTCCGCGGTTTCAATGACGGAGATACCGTCGTTGGCGTTTTCCTTTGCCTTAGAAAGTCCTGTCAGCTGGGCATTCATTCTTTTGGCGGTTGCCAGTCCCGCAGGATTGTCCTTTGCATGATTGATTTTTAAGCCGCTGGACAATCTCTCCAGGGATTTTGTCAGTAAATTCTCACTGTTGGAAAGTGCGTTATTGGAAATCATAGCTGATACGTTGTAATTAATTCTCATAGCTTTCTGTCCTTTCTGTCTGCAGACTCTTTCTCAATGCATAAACCACGGCACCTGCTGCCTTGTACAAATCTGCCGTTTCTCCGACTGCGGAGGCTTCTTTTTTGGGGGAAGCCTCTTTTACCCCGGTAACAATCTCTATTTTACCGGTTTTCAGGCTTTTTTCCTCTGCTTCCTGTGTCAGGAATTCTGCTGCTTTGAACAGAACCCCTTCCGCTTCCGCAGAAGCTGCCGTAAACATACCGGATATTTCACCGTTTTCCATCCGGAAATCACCGGAAAGTGTGCCGAATACCTCACTGTCCGTTCTTACATAAAAATGACCTTTATCCGTTTCGTCGTGTATCATTTTCAAATGCACGGAGGTAAGTTCATCCCCCACCATACAGGGCACTTCGTATTCTTCCTGCGCGGCAAAGGCTCTTTTCAGTCCGAGCTGTCTGACACCGGTCTGCAAAAGCTTTATATCCAGGGAATGGGCTTCCCCGGAAAAAGTAAGCTCCTTCGCCTCTTCTTCGTAGGCGGTAAGCAATTCCTCATAGCTTTCCGTAAAATGGGCTTTATCCGTAAATGCCGTGTCGGTATTGTCAGCCGCAGGCGCTTCCGTCTCTCCGAGAAAAACATCCGTCCAGCCTGTCAGTGTATCGGCTGCCTCCGGGCTTTCCCCGCCGTCCGTTCCGGAAGTAAATTTTTCCCTGACTGCCTGAATTTTCTTAAAGGGCGCCATTCCGTCCCGGTTTATTTCCTGCAGCGCCGTGATATTCTGAATGGTAACCGGCTCTTTTAGTTGCTCCAGTATTTCGGGAATCCCGGTTTCTTTACTGCCCCATTCCCTTATTTTCTGCAAAATTTCCTGATTGTAAGCACTGTCTATCTGGCTGTCAATGGAAACACCCTTCTGAATGGCTTCGACAAGACCGCCGAATTCACTGTTTATCTTTACATTGATACCTTTTACATGTCCTGTACGCACGGCGCTCAGCAGGTTCTTAAAAGAAACCTCCGCTCCGGTATCCACCAGCTTTCCGATTGCGGCGCCATCAGATTTTTCCACCTGCCTGAGCAGACGGTAAATCCCGATGAAGGACTCTTTTTCCTCCGGGGTAATCTCGTTATTCTGCTCCAGACGATACAGAAACCGGCTGTATTTCTCGCTGTCCTCGGCGTAAGTATCCTGACCTGACAGGTATTCTTCCAGATCCTCCATGGAGGTCTGAAGCGGATTGACGCCGTCCCTTATCATTTTAAGTACCGACATAGGCGTCATTTTTTCCACCACTCTTGCCACCACACCGGATGCACCTTTTATTTTCTGTATGTTTTCCTCGGTCACATCCATGTTGTTATAGCTTAAGCTACGGACCGCTTTTCGGTTTTCATTGGTAAGCTCCAGTCCCAGCTCCGAAAGAAGGGTATCCACACTCTGGAATGCTTTCCGGATATTGTCCCCAAGATCCGTCCTCACCTCGGTAAACATGGCTTCGTAGGCTTCCCCGGCACTCCGGTATGCCTCTCTCATTTCCATGCCGGCTTCGTACAAGCCGTCTATTGTCAGGGTTTCCCGGCCGCTTATAAATCTGCCGATGGAGGCTGCGGGCATATAAGGGATTTCTCTGGTTTTCTGCAGTGTTTCCCTGCACAAATCAGCCGCATCCCTCACAGTCTGTGCCTGCCCCGTCTGGCTGTTTTCCAGCATTTTCAGGGCGGAAATCGTTTCTTCTATGGGAGCGGTATCAATGGAAAATCCGCTTTTTAACAGCTTCACATTGGCTTCCACCGTCATGAGGAGTCTCACTTCCTCCAACTGCCTTTTCGCGGTAATCTCCGCCGGTGTCTGCACCGCCGTGCCCGGGATTTCCTCATACCGTCTGTCGTAATCCTCTATGGTATTCACCGCTCTGCGGTAAATGCTCTCCTGTACGGTGAGGTCTGCCTCTCCGGCGGGTTTTCCCTCCGCCATGGCTGCCGTCACGGAGTTCAAAATTTCTTCTGCTTCCATGGGAAGTGATAACTGTGTCAGTTTATGTAACCGGATAAATGTATCGGTATTTAAGGGAATGTCTGCTTCCACCAAAAATCCGGCTTCCCGAAGAGTTTCTTCATTGATGGGAAAACCTGCAGCTTCCACAATCTGTCCCATTTGCTCCCGCAGTGCGGTCAGATCCGCATCGGCTGCCTTCTGCCCCAGATATCCCGGCATATCTTCCTTAAAAAAAGCAGCCGACTGTCCGGCATAGGAGCCGGCTCCGGAATGCTGCGCCAGATACAGATTGTCTATGGTGGGCGCCAGTTCATTGGTAATCATAAACCGCAGACTTCCATCCGACATCTCTGTCAGTTCCTGTCCCCGCTGCCATGCTTCGCCGGCATCCGTCAGGTTCTCCTCTGTCAGGGGAATGTCCTCCGCTGCCATGCACTCCGCCATATGACCGGCATCCTCTTCACTTAACTGTCTGGCATATCCCTGACTGCCCGTTATCTTTAACAGAGTATCGCTGTCAATGCTGTCGGTATAACCCGCTACATGTACATCCGCTTTCAAAAGCTCTGCTTTTATGGTATCTAAAATGGTTACCATATCCTCTGCATTGATGTCTTTTGGGTCATAACCGTCTTCCTGCATTTTTGCAAAATCTTCGTCAGATAAAGAATTGGACATTACTGCCATAAAATTATGCATCTGGCTTACATTTTCCGCACCCGCGTTCTGCTTTAAGTCCTCTGCATTCCATCCACGGAGTCCCCGGCTTTTGGAAAAATCGTAGGCATTACGATTCATAACATTGTCAGAAATGTCCCTCGTCTGTGCGCATGCTGTCATAATATTGCCTGCCGCACGGTTTCCCGCTCCGTAATTGCCTGCAATATATTTGCTCTCCGCATGCGCCCGGTATGTATTTGTCTGTTCCGCACTCATCTGTACGGAATTGTCAAACGTAATCTTCATGCCTTTGTTCCTCTTTTAATTACCTGCATCCTGCAAATTATTTTTCCGTTGGGTATGCTCCCAAAAAGGAAAAAGGCGAGCACATCCGTGTGCTCACCTTTTATTTCGTCACTTTTTTTTCTTTTCTTAACCTCTAAAATACAAATACCGCAGCTGTATAAGGCGCTAAATCAATGGAGATAGAGTATTTTCTTCCACATAAAGGCTTGGCTTTCGCCTCTACAACCTCGGGAATCTTGTGACCGTTTCCGCCGAAGCGTTCTTCGTTGCTGTTCAGCACCAGCTTGTATTTCTTCTTTGCCGGTACGGAAATCTGGTAATTTTCCCATGTCATGGGAGTCATATTTAAGACAAAGAGCAGATTGTTCCTGCCATCCTTAGTCCTGCGGACGAAGGTATAGGTGCTGCGGTCTTTGTCGTCCGCATTCATCCACTCAAAGCCTTTCCAGCTGTTATCGATGGTATACAGGCAGGGATATTTACGGTACATCTTAAGCAGCTCTCCCATAAATTCCTTCATGCCTCTGTTTAACGGCTCCTGCAAAAGGAACCAGTCAAGCTCTCTTGCTTCACTCCATTCCCTTTCCTGTCCGAAATCCTGGCCCATGAATAAGAGCTTCTTGCCGGAATGACCGAACATATAGGTGTAGCCGACTCTTAGGTTGGCATATTTATCCACATGGTAACCCGGCATTTTATTGACCATGGAGCACTTTAAATGTACCACTTCGTCATGGGAAAGGGGCAGTATGTAATTTTCGCTTTCATTATATGTCATGGCAAAGGTCATGGCATAGTGATTGTCCTTACGGAAATAGGGGTCTAACTTCATGTATTCGCAGAAATCATGCATCCATCCCATGTTCCACTTGAAGGTAAATCCAAGACCTCCGTCTTCTATATCGCCGGTTACCTTCGGCCATGCGGTAGACTCCTCCGCAATGGTCAGAAATCCGGGGTAAGTACCTCTTACAACGGAATTCAGATGCTTGAAGAACTCAATGGCTTCCAGATTTTTGTTGCCACCGAACTTATTGGGACACCATTCGCCGTCCTTTTTACCGTAATCCAAATACAGCATGGATGCCACGGCATCGACTCTCACACCGTCGATATGGAACTCACGCAGCCAGAACAGCACATTGGCAATCAGGAAGTTCTTTACCTCCGCCTTGCCGTAATTGAAAATTTTGGTACCCCACTCCGGATGCTCGCCTTTACGGGGATCGGGATCCTCAAAAATGCAGGTGCCGTCAAAGCAGCCCAGACCGAATGCATCGGTTGCAAAGTGGGCGGGTACCCAGTCTAAAATAACACCAACACCGATTTTGTGCAGACGGTTTACCAGATACATAAAGTCTTTCGGTGTGCCGTAGCGGGATGTGGGGGCATAATAACCGGTTACCTGATAACCCCAGGAACCGTCAAAGGGATGCTCTGCAATACCCATAAGCTCCACATGTGTGTATCTCATTTCCTTTAAATACTCAACCAGTCTGTCTGCAAACTCACGATAGTTGTAAAATCCATCTTCCGTGCCGTCCGGATGCTTCATCCAGGAACCGATATGGCATTCATAAATAGCGATAGGCTGTTCAAAAACATTTAGCTTATCCCTGTTTTCTTCCCATTTTTCATCTTCCCACGCAAAGCCCTTCAGGCTGGTAATCTTAGAAGCATTGCCGGGACGCATTTCCGCATAGTTGGCAAACGGATCTGCCTTGTAAAGCTTTTCACCTTTTTCTGTGGTAATCAGGAACTTATACAGGGTATTTTCCTGTACGCCCGGTACAAACAGGCTGTGAATACCGCCGGGACCTTCTTTTTTCATCGGATGGCTTTCTTCGTTCCAGCCGTTGAACTCGCCGATTACATGTACGGCTGCCGCATGAGGTGCCCACACTGCAAAGAACACACCCTTTACGCCTTTTTCTTCGGAAAAATGAGCTCCTAATTTCTTATAAATGTCATAGTGTGTTCCCTGTGAAAACAGATACTGGTCCATTTCGGAAATGGAAACCTGTTCCCATTCATCACTCTTCTTTATCTGCTTTACTGTTTCAGTCATTTTTGCCTTCTCAGGCTGCACTGCCTTTTTTACCGTCTTTGCCATAAAACCCTCCCAATCAAACAATAGCTTTTGTATTTTTAACGAAAATCGTTTTCTCTCAGTATAATCCTGTCTTCCTCGTCATATCTCTTGGCAACGATGATGTCGAAGAAATGCCCCAATGTCTTTCTGTTTGCGTGCTGAATGGCATCGTCAATAATGTCCTTCACCTCTTCAATGGTAACGATATGGTCAATGGTCTGTCTCTCTGCAATGCAGGTATGCAGCGCCAGTACGCCCATTTCGTCCATGCCGTATTCCTGCTCTTCTGCGTACTTGCGGCCATAGGAAACCAGGGAATCGTTGTCCAGAGCTTCTACATGAATTTCAATGTTGAACAATTCCTTTAATTCGGGATGCTTTTTCAGCAGTTTATGCGCGCCGCCCCTGGTGTCCTCCAGAATGACAATCATGCCCTTGTGTTCCTGGTTCATTACCTTCTGCATATCCTTGACACTGTCGTCGGACAGCTTGCTTGCTTTCTGGATAATCAACGCACCGTTTACAATTCTGTCAAAGACAGGCGCAATGCCTTTCTTATTCAGGGACTCTGAAGAAATCTTGGCAATCTTTCCGGAGAAATTGCTGTCGGTCTGCTGTACCTCTCTCATCAGCTTCTTGGCAAGGGTAAGAGTGTCCATACCTTCTTCACCGGTCAGAATAATGTTGCCGGTGTATGCAGCCAGACTGATTTTATCAATGGCATTCAAAATCTGTTCTCTTGTATGTTTGTTCTGTAAATAAGAACCGAATAATTCTTTTTCTTCTGCGGTAAGCCTGCGGCCCTGTTCCTTGCCTGCTTTTCTGACGGGCTTGCCTTTTTTTTGTCCGAGTGCTTTCTTACCCTTGACAACAGCATCGGTTTCTGCATCTTTAACGTCATCTTCAACTGCTTCGGCAGCTGCATCTGTGGTGTCCGGCTCTTCCTCGACCTCGGTGTCTGCGTCTGCGGCATTCGGTTCTTCCTCGACCTCGATGTCTGCGTCTGCGGCGTCCGGCTCTTCCTCCGCCTCGGTGTCTGCGTCTATGGCTTCCGACTCTTCCGTATATTCCTCTGTGTTTTCTACCGGTTCCTCATAATCATCATAGGACTCATCCAGAAACTCATCCTGCTCTGCGGGCTCTTCATAGTTTTCGCCGTCTTCCTGAGCGGGCTCATAATATTCTTCTAATTCTTCCACCTCGTCAGTCGGAATGGTTTTGCCCTTTTCCAGCTTTTCCAGAAGACCGTCACGGGTAGCGGCTTCAAATTCCGTAAACATGGCGCCGGTCTGCTGCAGAATATGCTGCTGCACTTCTTCCATGCGTTTCTGTTCATTTTCTTTCTTAACGCGTTCCCACTCTGCCAGAACATCCTCTAAGGAAATCTGACCGGTAATCTGTTTTTCCACCTGCTCGGCTTCCGGAACTACCATGCTAATCTGACCGTCATATTCCATACCCAGCATTTTTTCCATGCCTTCCGGCAGGGGCTTGTGCGGGTCAATGGTAGCAGCAATGCGGGGCTTCATGACAGGCTGCGCATTTATATGCTCTTCTATTTCTCTTGCAGGCAGAACAACCGTCTGCGGTTCTTCTTCCTGCGGTTCCTCTTCCTGCTTTTCTTCTGCTTTCGGTGCGGCAGCTTCGGGAACGGTACTCTGTCCGCTCTGGACCGGTGCTTCCATGGGCTGCTCCAAGGTTTCTTCCGTAATTTCAGCAGAGCTTTCCTCTGCTGACACAGGTGTCATCTCAGAAGTTTCTCCGAAGAAAACTTCTCCCTGTTCTTCAGACTGGTTCAAAGCTTCCTTCACGGCATCAGTTTCAATGACCTTGGTTTCCGCCATTGTAAAATCTTCCAGCGCATCTGCCAGAGAGTCCAGCCGCTTAGTCTCCTGTAAATCGGTATCACCTTCTGCTTCCGGTTCCTTGTCCGTTTTCTGGTCCCAGAGCTCCTTCATATTGGCAGCCAGTTCCTTCTGCATATTGATGGTGTCGTACTGACCCACATTCATAACCTTGACCTGAATGTCATCCGGATCGGACGTCAGAATTTCTTTGGTAGGAGATTCATCCACTTCTTCCTCCGGCTTTTCTTCTTCCGGAGCCTCAGGATAAACCTCGCCTGCTTCCTCTGCCGCTTTCTGACGGACAATTTCGCCCTTCATTTCGGCATATTTTTCCTCCTGGGAAGGCGTCAGCGGTTCATGGAGCATCTTAAGCTCCATAGCCTTCATAACGTAACGACCCTCACCAAACCATAAAATCAGTTCATCGCATTCTTCCACACATTTGGTGGCAAGTCCAATCCTATGATATAAATAAGCCAGTTCATATGCCCATTTTTCGATGTATTCCTTAGATTTTAATTCCTTTAATACTTCAATTCTTTCCTCAATGCTGACATCCTGTGCTTCGTATAATTTATACTGCAGGATATATCTGCCGGTGTCCTTGGGTGCAATCTGCACAAATTCTTTGTAGTACTCTACCGCCTGCACGACATCGCCCATTTTGATAAACAGCTCACAGAGGGAATATACAATGGAACGTCCTCCCGGATATCTGTCGTATGCTAAAAGGAGCAAATCCCTGGCATCTTCTAATCTTCTGTTTATTTTATATAAATCGCTGATGGTGCAAAGCATCATAACGCTTTTTACTTTGGTCCAGTCAATGGTATCTGCAATGGAAGCAGCCTCCACATACTCACCTTTTGCGATTAAATCCTTTATCTCTTGTAATCTGACTTTATATTCGTATTTATCCACGGCTGATGCCCTTCCTCGATTAAATCTCCAAATTTCATGAAAAGTGTAAACTTCCCCACTTTTTATACTTTTTCAGTTTATCATAAATGACCATACAATGTCAAAAAAATATCGAGGAAAGTACACAAAAAATGCAAGATGTTGTACGTTTCCCCGATATCAGATTACAAGATGTCGTTTCTATATATTTTTAGATTATTTTACTTTGGTGAATACAAGAGGGTATTCCATGCCGGGAAGTACATTTTCACCGTCTGCCTCAGCCCCCTCGGGTAACTCAAAAGTCAGGGTATCTCCGGAAATGGTATACAAATCATAAGAAGTCTTGTCAACGGTGTCTCCGTCAGAGATGAAGATTTTGCCGTTCTTAGCTTCCCATACACCTTCCTGGTGCATATCTGCGGTGACATCCTCCGGCTGTACGGATTCTTCCATCATGCTCTTGATGTATTCCTTTACATTGGGAGAATATACAGCATCGATATCCTCTTTGCTGTAATCGGGATTGCTGTCATAAATGTAATTTGCAGCATAGTCAGAGAAATCTTCCAGCCAGTTAGCGTAGTTAGCTGCGAACTCGTCATTGTCAACACTCATTTCCATGGTGCCGTCTTCCTTGAATTCAAAGAAAATGGTTACTTCGAGAGAGCTCTTGAAATCTGCGAATTCATCGCCCATCTGCTCTAAAACTGCGTCATGCATATCATACTTCATACCCCATTTTCCGATGAGAGCCTTAGAATCATCTCCGCATCCTACAAGGGCAAATGTCATGACAAGAATCATTAATACTGCTGCAATTCTGGTTAATTTTTTCATAGTTTTCCTTTCATTCGACCGCATCCGGCCGTTTCTTTTCATTTATTTGGCATCCTGTTAATCTACTACTTTAATAAGCTGCAGAGGATAACTTAAACCGGGAAGGATTTCTGCTTCACTTAAGCTTCCGTCACCACCCAATACCAGGGTATCCCCTTCAATATAGAAGTTTTCGTAATAATCCTCTGTATCCGTATCATCAATCAGATACAGTCTGTCGCCTTCTACATAGTACTTCATTTCTGTTTCCGTTTCATCTAAGAGTTCGGAAACATCCAGTTCTTCATCCAGCATTTCGGAGAAGTACTCTTTGAGTGTCATGCCGTAGGTAGACTTAAATGCTTTTTCAAACTCTTTTTTTGTCATGCTTCCGTCGGAAATGTATTCCTCCAGTGCCATGTCAATCAGATAGTCTAAAAGGTCATCCTTCCAGGAGTCAAAGCTCTTTACAAAGCTGTCTTCATCCAGGGACAATCTGCAGATACCGTCCTCTGTAAACTCAAAGATGAAGGTTACATAGAACTCGCTGTCAAAATTATCCATGTCTTCGCCGACGGTTTCTGCAATTATGTCATTCATGTCATATTCCAGCTTCCATTTTCCTACCAGAGAGGTATCTACCGGAATGCCGGCAAGAATGTCATCAAAACGGGAATCATAACCGTAGTCTTCTTTTGCGTTGTTAATAATACTTCTTGCTTCAGTATAATTGCCTGCCGCTACTTCTGCCTTGGCATTCTCGATTGCCTTTTCCAGCAGAGCATCCTTCATATCGGCTTTTACCTGATCCATTTTATCATACAGTTCATTGTATCCGGTGTCATAGTAAGCGTCCTCTAAAAAGCTTACCGCCGCATCATAATCACCGTCTGCTATGTAGCCGTCCGCTTCTGCTTCCGCAGCGCTGATGCATTCTGTCTTGCAGTTTGCAATCGCATCCTGTGCCTTGTCATAATACAGGGTATCATCGGAAACTACTTCTTCATAGTAGCCGATTGCATCGTAATAATCTTTCCAGGTACCGGTCGCAGCCAGTTTTTCTGCCTTGGCAAAATTTTCACGGGAGTCATGGATTTTACTTACCATATGCATGATGTCTTCTATCTCATCGTCTGTGAAAACAACATCACAAAGGTCTTCCATGGTCCGGATAGCGTCTTCGTAGGTAATTTCTTCCGCCAGATAATTGTCTTCCAGTGTCTGCACATAAGTAAGCAGCTCACTCTTGATCTGGTCTTTGTCCTTCTCACTGTTCACCTTTTCGTACAATTCTGTAACGGTTTCCATATTGCCGGCTTCAATGGCTTTGCTGATCTTCTTTGCAGGAGAAGCAAAGATAAAGAAGTAAGCGGCTGCTGCGCCTCCGGCTAACAGTAACACAATCAGGATAATGGCAATTACCACGCCTGCTTTTCCTTTTTTCTTCTTTTCCGGCTTATCTGCGGGAATCGGAGAATAAGCAGGGGGAACCGGTGCGCCGGGCTGCGGATAAGGCTGAC
>ENA-OOQP01000230-OOQP01000230.1-human-gut-metagenome-genome-assembly--contig:-NODE-230-length-29941-cov-2.225323_pt1 | contig 29941 bp, 33 predicted proteins | sample MGYA00241266_ERZ501171 | MGnify/ENA primary metagenome ERZ501171 (study PRJEB25962, sample SAMEA2042501) | human gut metagenome | biome: human gut; feature: human-associated habitat; material: faeces...
TGCCATTTGGTGGTTGTAAAACTTCCCAATGGTGAAACACTCAGGATCATGGTTGACTGTGGTCTCTTTCAGGAGAAAGAACACTACGACGATAACCAAAAGCTGATCTGCAATCCAGAAAACCTTGATTATGTGCTTGTAACACATAACCACATTGACCACACAGGAAGGCTACCTCTTTTAATAAAGAAAGGGTATGCAGGTGATTTCTATACCACACACATTACAAAAAACCTAATGCCACTCGCACTTTATGATACCTGCCGAATTTTAGCAGACTTAAGTAAAAGAAAGAACATTCCATCGCTTTATGCTTCAAAAGATGTTGCACAGACTATTAATAAAACAAGGGGGTATGACTTCAATCAAAAAGTTAGACTTTCGCATAATGCTGCGGTAACTTTCTTCGAAAATGGGCATCTTATTGGTGCAGCAATGATTTTACTTCAGCTATCTTATCCAGGGTATGAAGATATTAATCTTCTGTTTACAGGAGATTATAACAACAAAAACATGTTCTTCAATGTTGAAGAACTTCCGCTGGAAGTAAGGAAACTTCCTCTTACAATAATTCAAGAGGCAACATATGGCTATGTAAATTCTACAGAAATGAAGGCTGTGTTTGAGGAAAATGTGGCAAAAGCAATTGCTGAAAAGAAAACAGTAATAGCTCCAGTATTCTCGCTTGGAAGAGCTCAGGAAATTCTGTATGTTTTAAAGAAAATGCAACAAGATGGGCGGCTTTCAACTTCAATACCGATTTACTTTGATGGAAAGTTAGCATTCAAGTATACAGGCTTTTATCTTTCATATGCTGCTGAGTTAAAGCTTAAAGTGAAAGAGTTTTTGCCGGATAATCTACAAACCGTAGATGATGCAATGAGAATGAGCATCATTCGAGACAGAGGTACAAAAATAATTGTAACAACATCTGGAATGGGCTCGTATGGACCGGCACAAACCTATATACCCGCATATTTGCCCCAGAAAAATGCACTTATTCATTTTACTGGGTACACAGCGGAAGGAACTCTGGGAAGACTCTTACAAACAACAGAAACAGGCAGTACTGTTGAGGCTCTTGGATTAATTCTTGTAAAAAGAGCTGATGTGCAGTATACAAACGAATATTCTGCACATGCAAAAGCAGACGAAATGATTGACTTCTTGAAGAAGTTCGAAAACATCAGAATGGTTCTTGTAAACCACGGACAAGCAGATGTTAAGGAACAATTTGCAAAAAGAATTTTGAGCGAGGTAGATACAAGAAATGTAGGCATTCTCGGAAGAGGATATCTGTTCAGAGTAAACAATTACGGCCTAATCAAAACCATGGGCACAAGATTCGAATAACCAAAAGAAAGGGAGCTTTTTTAGCTCCCTTTCGCATTAAAAACAAATAAATATATTGACAAAAAGGTATAACTGATATATAATACAATGCATATAAAGATATTAAAACGAAAAACTAACAAAAGGAAGTGGTTGATTATGACGAGCGAGGAAAAAATACTAATGTATAAAAATATGAACAAAGACAATCTAAGAAAAATAGTAAGAGAAAATACAATGAGTGAAGAAGATATAATTATAGCTTCAATTGAGTTAGGAGAAAAAGATATAGCAGATGGCAATTATTACACAACGGAGGAAGTATTAGAGAATATTTTTGGAAAAACTAGTATGGTCAATTGAAGCAAATAATGATTTAATTGAAATATATAATTATATCTCAAATGATTCTAGTTACTATGCAAGCAAAACAGTTTATGACATTATAAAAAAGACAAGAAATTTATATAACTTTCCTTATATGGGAAGAAAATGCTTATTTTATAATGATGAAAAATATAGAGAATTAATTTATAAGTCTTACAGAATTATTTATAAGATTAAAATCTCAACAATTTATATTCATAGAGTGTGGCATTCTGCCAGAGAAATCAGCAATATATTTTTAAAATAATAGTTAATATGTTTTAATATCTTTATATAAAAAAGCAAACAAATTTTCACAAAAAGTATTGACAAAAATTATAAAAAGATATAAAATACTTGCGAACAAGAATTTGGGAGGGTTTTAAATGTTATCTACATTACATATAAAAAATATTGGAATTATAGATGATTTATCAATAAATTTTGAAGAGGGCTTTAATGTACTAACTGGTGAAACTGGTGCAGGTAAAACTTTGATTATAGGCTCACTTGCAATACTTAGTGGTGGAAGATTTTCCAAAGAAATGATTAGAAAAGGAGAGGAATGTTCATTAATAGAAGCAAGTATTTTTGTACCTCAAAGTGAATTTGCAGAAGATGGAAATATTATAATTTCTAGAGAGGTGTATTCAAATGGTAGGAACACTTGCAAGGTAAACGGAAACCTAGTAACTGTTTCAGAATTAAAGAGAATTATGAGTAAAATAATAGATATACATGGACAGCATGATAATCAAAATTTACTAGATAATACGAAACATATTGTGTATTTAGATAGTTTTATAGGTGATGAACTATTTAAGATGAAACAAGAATATCAAGAATACTTTAACAAATATAATGAAATTAAGAACAAACTAAAAAATAATTACGGAGATGAGACAGAAAAAACTAGAAGATTAGATCTATTAAGATACCAATATAATGAGATAGATGTAGCTAATTTAAAAATAGGAGAAGACCTAGAGCTTGAAGAAAAACATAATATCATGATGAACAGCGAAAAGCTAAAGGAAAACTTAGAAGAAATTGATGAAAACATTAATTCAAATGCAATTGAATATATTTCAAATTCAATTAGATGTTTAGAAAAAATTGAAGACTATGGAGAAATATATAAATCAAAGCTTGCAGAATTAAAGAGCATATATTATGAATTGCAAGAAACAGCAAGAGATTTGAGCTCATTGAAAGATGAAGCGAATTTTGATGAATATGAAAGAGATGAAGTTGAAAGAAGATTAGATATAATATTTTCACTAAAAAGAAAATATGGTAATAGTATAGAAGAAATATTAGAATATAAAAGTAAACTAGCAGAGGAAATAGAACAAATTGAAAATGTAGAAGAAATAAATAAAAAACTTAGAACAGAACAAAAAGAAATTGAAAGCAAAATGAATAACTTATGCAATTTAATGAATGAAAAACGAGAAAAATATGGTATAATATTAAGTGAAAAAATAAACAATGAGTTAAAAGACTTAGAAATGCCAAATGCATGCTTTAGCATAAAAATAGAAAAAGAAGCAAGTTTTAATATAAATGGAAATGATAAAATTGAATTTGCAATTTCAACAAATATTGGGGAAGAAAGCAAAGAACTTATAAAAATTGCATCAGGTGGAGAAATGTCTAGAATAATGCTTGCAATAAAAACAGTACTTGCAGATATAGATGAAGTTCCAATATTAGTATTTGATGAAATAGATACAGGAATAAGTGGAAAAGCAGCTAAAGCAGTTGCAGAAAAAATGAAAATAATTTCTAATAAACATCAAACACTTTGTATAACTCACTTGCCAGCTATTGCAGCACAAGGAGATAACAATTTTTACATATACAAAGAAGTGAAAAACGGAAAAACAAGAACAAATATTAAAAAATTAAATGAAGAAGAAACCATATTTGAAATTGCACGTATTTCAAATGGAAACATAACAGAAGTTGCCATAGAAAATGCAAAAGAACTACGAAAGGCAGTATAATGTATGTGTATGGTTAGACCAAGGGGGCAGTTAATGGATTTATCTAATGAAAATGTTATTCACATAAAGGAAAATGGAGTAGAATATTTACAATTTAGAAAATTACTTGAATATAAAGAAAGCTTAATACATGCATTCACAATGGGTGTAGAAAACGATTACAGAATGCCCTTGTATAACAGTCCAACAAATATATTAACATTTGAACAAATTGAAGAAAACAAGAAGAGTTATAAAAAAATTTGTAAATCCATAGGAATAAATTACAATGATATAGTAAAAACGAACCAGGTCCATAAAGATGTAATTAAGAATGTTGAAAATAAGATTAATGAGTTTAAACCTGATTTTTATGAAAAAGCATATGATCAAACTGATGGATTAATTACAAACAAAAGTAATATTGCCTTATGTGCTACTAATGCAGATTGTATAGTACTAATGATGTATGATGCCCAAAAACATGTTATTGCAAATGTGCATTCTGGTTGGAAAGGAACAGTTCAAAAAATTGCATCAAAGACAATAGATAAAATGCAAGAGCAGTATAATTGCAACCCAAAAGATATAATATGTTGTATAAGTCCAAGCATAAGAGAATGCCACTTTGAAGTAGATCAGGATGTTAAAGATGCTTTTTTGGAGGCCTTTCCAAAAGAAACAGACAGTATTAAGCAAGCACATGAAAAATGGCATATTGATACAGTAAGAATTAATATAGAAATGTTAAAAGAAAAAGGATTAAGAGAAGAAAACATAATTGATTCAAAAATCTGTACAGTATGCAATTGTTCTCAAATTCATTCATATAGAGGAAGTAAACATCATAATGGTTTGGAAATGGGAATATTAGAATTGAAAGGAATGATATAGCGGGTATAACAGTGAGTTTGCATAATTTCAAAAGTTGAAACATATTTGAATTTGTGTTATAATACATTATGTAAAACCATTCGCAACTCTATAGAATTACTATTTTAGGAGGAAATGTTTTATGACCAATTTAGAACAGGAAATTAAGATGGCACATCTTTCTGCGCAGAGCCCTAATGTAAGGACACGGCACAGAGCAGCTGAAAATCCACTTTGTCCAGAAGAAGATCTTTTAAGATTAGCTGACGACATTGATTGGTATGTTCAGGTAGGTGTTGCAGAAAATCTTGCAGCTCCTGTGGATTTGCTTAGATATCTTTTTAGAAAGAAACCTCAGCATGCAGAAGTACGCAGAGCTGTTGCAAGAAACGTAAAATGCCCGCAGGACATTATGGACGAAATCCTGGAAGATCCGGAATGGACTGTTCGTGAGGGGTTAGCTCTTAACCAAGAATGCCCAACAGAAATTTTGGGTGAACTTTCTCAAGATAAATCTTGGGAAGTTCGAAGAATGGTTGTGCGAAATCCCAAAACATCCAAAGGTACACTTTGGATGTTGAGGAAAGATCCAGATAACTTGGTCGCAACAATTGCAAAAAGAATGCTGCTGAGTAAGTAACAAACTTATTGCAAGCTGAATAAAGAGAGTAGAAAAATCTGCTCTCTTTATTTATTTTCATTAAAGACTAATCATTGACATATGAATATGTTATTTGATATAATGAAACCGTTTTAAAGGAGATGTAACTTATGAGCAAAAATTTTATAATTACAAATGATAATGTTAGAGAATATGCGAAAAAAATTGGAGAATGGATAAAAAATAAAGTAAATGAAGCAGGAACAGAAGGTGTAGTTCTGGGAATGAGCGGTGGAGTGGATTGTAGCACAGTTGCAATGCTTTGCAAAAATGCAGGAATAAAGGTACATTTGGTTATTTTACCATATGGCGAACACATGAAAAATTCAAACACATATAGCAATGCAATGGAGCTTATAAATACATCTAGTTTTGAGTATCATATATTTGATATTAAACCAGCAGTCGATGCACTTATAATTCCAACAGAAGAAACAACATATAAAACAGAACTTGCAAGAGCAAACATTAGACCAAGAATTAGAATGACATATCTATATGAATATGCTCAAATTAATAATTTGCTTGTAATAGGCACAGGGAATCTATCAGAAGCAACGGTTGGTTACTTCACAAAATGGGGAGATGGGGCACACGACTTAAACCCACTTGCAAATTTAACAAAAAGAGAAGTATATATACTAGCAAAATATTTAGGTGTTCCAAAAGCAATAATAAATGCTAAACCATCAGCTGATCTTTGGCCAGGACAAACAGATGAAGATGAACTTGGCTTAACATATGAACAAATTGATGAATTTATCTTAAATGGGACTTCAGGAGATAACAAGATAGATGAAATAATACAAACAAAAAAAGATAGAAATACCCACAAATTAGAGCCAATAGCAAAATTTGAAGATTAGGAAGGAAACATTTATGAAAAAGATAGTAATAATAGCTGCAATGGATGAAGAACTTGAAGCTATACAAAACAAGTTTGAAAATGTAGAAGAAAAGAAGTTAAAAGACTTGGTATATTATGAGGGACAGGCAAAAGGAAAAGAATATGTTTTAACAAAATGTGGAGTAGGAAAAGTAAACTCTGCAAGAGTAACACAAATGTTAATAGATAACTTTGATATAGAATACATTATGAATGTAGGAATAGCAGGGTCTTTAAATGATGAACTTGAAATTGGAGATATTGTAATAGGTAAAAAACTAGTACAGCACGATTTTGATATAACAGCATTTGGACACGAAAAAGGCTATATAACAGATACAGGAAGGATCTTCGAAAGCGATGATAATTTAACAAAAGAATATAACAAACCAAATGGAGAATATAAAATACTTGTTGGAACAATTGCATCTGGCGACATATTCTGCAATCAAGTTTCAATGAAAGAAAAAATTAGAACCAAATTTAATGCAGACTGTGTAGAAATGGAAGGAGCAGCTATTGCACAAGTGTGTACCCTAAACAAAGTTCCTTTCATTGTAATACGCTCAATTTCAGACAAACCAAATGGTAGAAATCATATAGATATAGAAAAGTTTACTAAAATGGCATCAAAAAGGTGTGCTGATTTAGTAATTAAGGGAGAAAATGCTTAAAAACACTTGCTTTTTTACCAGAAATATAGTACAATAGTTAAGGTAAAAATTACCTTTTACTTAGCTTAATAGAAAAATCCGACTTTAAGTTCAGTTTAAGGCAAATATTAATTAAAAGGAGGAATTTAGCATGACTAAAGAAAGAAAGACAGAAATCATTAAGAATTTCGGTAGAGATGAAAAAGATACAGGTTCATCAGAAGTACAAATCGCACTTTTAACTGAAAGAATTAATGAACTAACAGAACATTTAAAAGTACACAAAAAAGATAATCATTCAAGACGTGGACTTTTACAAATGGTTGGTAAAAGAAGAAATTTATTAAACTATTTATCTAAAAACGATTTACCAAAATACAGAGAAGTAGTTGAAAAATTAAATTTAAGAAAGTAATAACAAAGGCGGATTTTCCGCCTTGTTGTGCTATTTTGAGATAAAATATTATGGAAAGTAGCTTGCAAAATGTGTTCTGACTTAGAATATATTTTAGAGGTTACTTTATAATATAATTATCTTAAAATTACTGTATCAAAAATAATATAAAAGGAGAGAAAAAAATGTTTAAAACTTATTCAATGGAATTAGCAGGAAGAACACTTACAATTGAAACAGGAAAATTAGCAGGACTTGCTAATGGAAACGTATTAGTAAGATATGGCGACACAGTTGTTATGGTAAACGTAGTAGCATCTAAAGAGCCAAGAGATGGCATAGACTTTTTCCCATTGTCAGTAGACTATGAAGAAAAAATGTATGCAGCAGGAAAAATCCCAGGAGGATTTACAAGAAGAGAAGGAAAAGCAGCTGATAAAGCAATATTAGTATCAAGAGCAATTGATAGACCAATAAGACCACTTTTCCCAAAAGATTTTAGAAATGATGTTGTAGTTACAGCAACAGTATTATCAGTAGAAATTGATAATTCACCAGAAGTTTGTGCAATGATAGGTACGTCAGCAGCACTTTCAATATCTGATATCCCATTTGGTGGACCAACAGCAGCAGTTAAAGTTGGTTATGTTGATGGTGAATTTGTTATAAACCCAACATTAGAACAAAGAGAGAAATCAGAACTAGATTTATTAGTTGCAGGAACAATGGATAAAATAGCAATGATAGAAGCTGGTGCAAAAGAATTACCAGATGATAAAATGTTAGAAGCAATTAAAGCAGGACATGTTGAAATTAAAAAAGTTTGTGAATTTATTTCAAAAATAAAAGAAGAAATAGGAAAACCAAAATTTGAATATAAATCATTTGAAGTTGACCATGATATTTATGAAGAAATTGAAACGAACTTCTATGATAGAATGTACAAAGATGTACAAGCTCTTGATAAAGAAACAAGAGACAAAAACATGGAAGCATTAGCAGAAGATGTTAAAGCTTACTTCGTAGAAAAATACGGAGAAGAAAGAGCAGAAGAAATAAAAACAGATATAGCAGATAGCTTATACAAACTAGAAAAGAAATCTGTAAGAGCAATGATATTAAATGAACATAAAAGACCAGACGGACGTCAAATAGACGAAATTAGACCATTATCATGTGAAGTTGGAATTTTACCACGTGTACATGGAAGTGCTGTATTCACAAGAGGACAAACACAAGTTATGTCTATTGCAACACTTGGTATGACAACAGATGAGCAAATGCTAGATGGTTTAGATGAAGAAACATCAAAAAGATATATTCACCAATACAATTTCCCAGGATATAGTGTTGGAGAAGCAAAACCAGTTAGAGGACCAGGAAGAAGAGAAATAGGACATGGAGCATTAGCAGAAAGAGCATTAGTTCCAGTAATTCCAAGTGAGGAAGAATTCCCTTATACAATAAGAGTTGTATCAGAAGTTCTAAGCTCAAATGGTTCAACATCTCAAGCAAGTATTTGTGGAAGTACTTTAGCGTTAATGGATGCAGGTGTTCCAATTAAAGAACCAGTTGCAGGTATTTCAACAGGTTTAGTTACAGATAGCGAAAACCCAGATAACTATATAATGCTTACAGATATCCAAGGATTAGAAGATTTCTTTGGAGACATGGACTTCAAAGTTGGTGGAACAAAGAATGGTATAACAGCTATTCAAGTTGATATAAAAGTTGATGGATTATCATATAAGATAATTGAAGAAGCTTTTGCGAGAACAAGAAAAGCTCGTCAATATATATTAGACGAAGTTATGTTAAAACAAATTGCAGAACCTAGAAAAGAAGTTTCTAAATATGCACCAAAAATACTAACAATGAAAATCAACCCTGAGAAAATTAAAGATGTTATTGGAACAGGTGGAAAAACAATTAATAAAATAATTGAAGAAACAGGTGTTAAAATAGACATTTCTGAAGAAGGTAATGTAGTAGTTTACTCAGTAGACAAAGAAGCAGCACAAAAAGCAATAGATAAAATTGAAAACATAGTAAGAGACATAGAAGTTGGCGAATACTATGATGGTGTTGTTACAAAATTAATGCCATTTGGAGCATTTGTTGATGTTGGAGGAGGAAAAGAAGGTTTACTTCATATCTCTAAAATATCAAAAGAAAGAGTAGAAAAAATAGAAGATGTTTTATCAGTAGGAGATAGAGTTGTAGTAAAAGTTCTAGATATTGATAAACAAGGAAAAATCAGCTTAAAGAAAATAGGAGAACAAACAGAGTAAAAGGTTATAATATTTAAAATATTATATATAAATTTTAAGGAGGAAAACGTATGAACGTAACAATTTTAGGAAAAGATTTAACAGCCACAGAGGCTATAAAGGACTATGTAGACAAAAAAATGGATAGAATCCAAAAATATTTTGGAGAAGATTTTGATGTGTCAATTACATTTAGAACAGAAAGAAATGAACAAATAGCAGAAATGACAGTAAAATCTACAGCAGGAGTATTTAGAGCAGTTACAGCACACAACGATTTATATGCATCAATAGATAAAGACTTTGATATAATTGAAGGTCAAGTTAGAAAAATGAAAACAAAGAAAGATAGAGCAAACAAAGAAGATTCAATTAAAAACCTACCAGTAGATGTTAATGAAGCTGAAATAGAAGGAGAAATAATTAAAACAGTTTATTATGACCTAAAACCTATGACTCCAGAAGATGCTGTACTAAAATTACAAGAAAAACCAACAGATAGATTTATAACATTTATAAATTCAGAAACAAACAAAGTTAATGTATTATTCAAATTAAAGGATAATAAGAATTTTGGACTTTGCGAACCTGACGTATAGGTTTGAAAGATAATTGCATTTGGCGTTGTTAAAATTGAGACTGAAAATCCTCAACGTATTTCAATACGCCTCCGGTTTTCAGCTCAATTTTGCCTAGCCAAATATCAATTCTTTTTTAAACCTTTTTATAATATTAGCCCATCACAATCATGAGGCTTATGCTCAATGAGTAATTGCAATCTCAAATAGAAGAGGGGGAGTTAAATGGACTGGAATAAAGATGTTATTCAAAAATTAGAATGGAATGGCGAAATAAATAATTTAGAAGAAAAACAAAAAATTGCTGATAAAATAGCACTATTAGCAAAAGATGGAGATGTAATTGGGGTTGGCTCAGGTTCAACATCTTTCCTAGCTATTCAAGCTATTGCAAAAAGAATGAAAGAAGAAAACTTGAAAATAAAAGCAATTCCAACTTCAAAAGAATTAGGTATGGTATGCAATTATTTAGGAATTCCAACAGAAACCTTGCTTACAGCTAAACCAGACTGGTGCTTTGATGGAGCAGACGAAGTAACTCCGGAAAAATGGATTGTAAAAGGAAGAGGAGCTGCAATGTTTAGAGAAAAGCTAAATATTGCAAATGCTAAAAAAACATACATTTTAGTAGATAACAGTAAATTTGTAAGCAGACCATGTGAAAAGTTCCCAATTCCAATAGAAGTATTTCCAGACAGTTTGTATGCAGTTAAAGAAAAATTACTAGAACTAGGTGCAACAAGCTTAGAACTACGTCTAGCAAAGAAAAAAGATGGTCCAGTAATTACTGAGAATGGGAACCTAATTATAGATGCGAAATTTGAAAATGTTGATGAAACATTTGAAAAGAAGCTAAAAAGTATAGTTGGAGTTATAGAAACAGGATTATTTATTGGATACAAGGTTGAAATAATAAATTAAGAACAAAAAATATGAAGTAAACTAAATTAATTTACTTCATATTTTGCTTTAATTATGTAAATATGGTATAATAAGTATGTAATACTTAAATTTTAAGAACTTAAGGAGGAAAAATCATGAAAGAGAAGGTTCAAACTATGGAAATCATTCCTGCAGAAGTAGCAAGAAAAAGAACAGACACGGCTTTGACCGCACGGAGACTGCATGAAATCATGGTAAAAATCTCAAGAAGAATTCAAGAAACTGCAAAAGGCGAATACCATGATGACGAGTATTCTTTGGAACTCTGTTACAACGAGGAACAGATTGAGATGGTTCGAGTTGATCTCGAAAATCTCGGATATCGCATCATCCAAAAGGAAACCGAAAACAGATTTTATCTTTCATGGTAAACCTAAAACCACTGCCAAGAATTTGGCAGTGGCTTTATTTAAGTAATGGTTTTTATATTTACAAAATTAAAATCACTTGGCATAGGCGTAGTTAATGTTAATCTTTTACTAGAGATAGGGTGAACAAATGATAATTTATATGAATGAAGAGCTTGTCTATTAATTAAAGGAGAACTTGTACCATATAAGGTATCGCCTAAAAGTGGGTGCCCAATATGTGCCATATGCACGCGTATTTGATGTGTTCTTCCGAGTTTCAAGAATACATTTAACAACAGTAAAATTAGAAGAACTTTGTAAAACTTCATAATGTGTAATTGAGGAATCTCCAAGAGGAGAAACACACCTTTCTATTATGCTATTTTCTTTTCTAGCAATAGGGCAATTTATAGTTCCTTTTGAATTTTCAAACACACCATCACAAATAGCAATATATTCTTTAGTAAATTGTTTGCATTTCATTTGCCTTATTAAACATTCCTGAACATATTCATTTTTTGCAAATACAACAAGCCCTGAAGTATCTTTATCTAGCCTATTTACAGGACGAATTTTCCTCTTTAAACCAATTTCATCAAAATAATACCTAACTCCATTAGATAAACTATCTTCAAAATGGTCCATAGAGGGGTGAACAGGAAACCCGCTTGGTTTGTTTACAACAAGTAAAGCATCATCTTCAAAAACAATATCAAGAGGCATTTTAGTTGGAACAATATTTGAATTATCCTCAATAAAATCAATATTAATTGTAACAACATCACCCACATTCAAAACCAAACGAACAGAAGCCTTTTTACCACTTACAAAAAGCCTATCATTCATTTTTAACTTAGCAAGCAATCTATCAGAAGTTTGGAAATGCACTTTTATAAGTTCCTTCAAATTTGTAAATTTATCATTTTCTTTTATTTTATATTCTAAAATCATAAAACCTCACATAAAAATAATACCACAAAAAGGCTAAAAAGACTATAATTTTATGGTAAATTGGTAAAATATGTGGTATACTAATTAATAGGAAGGAGAGTGAATTTTATGAGTGAAGAGTTTAAACAAACATTGGTAGACATAAACAATATCTCATACCATCTAAGCATAGAGGAAGCAAAAAGAATAGAAAAAATTGCTGAAAAGTTTCTAGATATCAAGCTTTTAGAAACAATGCCAGAATTACAAACAGATGAGCTAGAAGAGATGGACGTAACAGAAAAATTGTTATTATTAAATGAATATTCTTTATCAGACGAAGAACGAGCAAAAGAAAATAACGAAGCAATTCCTCTAGAAGATATTTTGAAAGAGGAGGGGTTAATTTAAATGAATTACATTATAAATGTTAAGAAAAAGGCTAAGAAATTTATTGATAAACAACCCCTCTTTCAAAGAAAACGAATTTACGAAGCGATTGAAAAATTACCAAATGGAGATGTAAATGGACTTGTTAATTATCCTAATACATATAGACTAAGGGTTCGGAGATTACAGAATAATCTTTGAGTGGTATGAACATGAAATTATAATTAGTGTAATAGGAGTCGATAATAGAGGCGACATTTACAAAAAACTTTAGTTCAAAAAAGTTTAAATCAAAATCAAATTCTGCTAATTCTAAGTAGAGAAAATCCAGTAAAATATTGAAAAAATAGGTAAATAATGGTATAATATTTACATAATGCATTTTGCATTTTTTAGCTTATCCATATATGAGTATTGAAAGGGGAATTAAACATGCACACAGTTGAAACAAAGCTCCGATTTGAAAAGATTCCGTTCAGTGACGGGAAAAGAAAGGACGTTGTTGCAACTATTGTAACAACGGAAGAACTGACCCTTGATGATATCAAAATCATCGCACATTATGGACAAAAAGTAATAGGTGGACCAAGAGCAAAAACATTTGCTCAAGTTCTTAAGGAGAGCACAAGCAAGATGAAGGCACCAACCTCAACAGCAATTAAAAACATGAACTTGCTGAGCAAGTTGGTAACCTTTTCTTACCAAGTGGTATAAGCCTGTTTACCCCAGCTTCTAAATAGAGCTGGGGTAAATTTTGTAAAATTACAAAAAAGCATAAAAAACTACTTGACAGGGAAATACAAAATGATATATATTACTGTTGTAAATTATTCTAAAGAAAATCAAGGAGGAAGTTTAAAGTGGAGAGAAACAAAGGTATAACACTAATTGCATTGATTATAACTATAATAATTCTTTTAATATTAGTAGGGGTAAGTATAAATCTAGCAATAAAAGGAGATTTATTCGGAAGTGCTGAGAAAGCAGTATCAGGAACAAATGATAAAACTGCTCAAGAACAAACAAGAGTAGATGAATTAATGGGCGAATTGGGAAGAGTTGAGGAACAACAAAGACAGGATAATCTACCAGGAACAAGAGTAACAGAAAACACAAAATATGTAAGTAATGGAAAAACAGCATGGATACCAAAGGGATTTACAGTATCAGGTATAAAAAGTGAACAAAGTATAGATAATGGATTAGTAATCTACGATATTCCAGAAGGAACAACACCAGACTGGTCAAACCCAGATAGTGTAAAAACAAAATATAACCAATTTGTATGGATACCAGTAGAAGTAAAATCAACAGATACTGAAAACAGTATAGCAAGCTTTTATAGGTCAGAATGGACTGCAAATGCATCAACAGGAGGAAAAAGAACAACAGGACTAAGTACAGATTACACAGAGCCAGATTCAACTAATGATACAACAGATAAAACAGGCATAGTAGATCAAATAACAGAATTAACAAAAAGTATATATAAACATGGAGGATTCTATATAGGCAGATATGAAGCAGGAAGTAAAACCCCAAGAACTAGTTCATCAGGAGTTACAACATTAGGAATAAAACAAGATATGTACCCATATAACTATGTAAAATGGGGAGATAGTATGAGTAGCATAGGAACAACAGGAGCAGTATATTTATCAAATAGTTTATATAATACAAATGAATATGGAGCAACCAGTATGCTATGTACAGGAGCCTGTTGGGATAGTATGCTAGATTTTATAAAAGATTCAAAACATAGTGTAACAGATAGCACTAAATGGGGAAATTATAAAAATTCAGAAACATTTGAAATTACTAGAGGGTCTTACGCAGTTTATGACACAAGCAATTATACTCTTGGAAGTTTTAACAATGTTGGAAGTAAATATTCAAAAATGAAAGATACAACTATATTACTAACCACAGGAGCAACAGAAAGAAATTGCAGTAAAAACATATATGATGTAGCAGGAAATTGTTGTGAATGGACCACAGAGTCTCGTTCTTCGAGTACTCGAGTTTTCAGGGGCCGGCTATTGCGACTACGGTGGTTCTGACGATCCAGCAAGCGTTCGTGGCAGCATCGGTCCGACGGGCAGCGGCAATGAAATTTCTTTCCGTTCTGCACTTTATGTATCACTGTAGGCTTGCAGGCGATAAAATAATTAAATATGTAAATTGAGTGTTAAAAATCTAACTATGTAAATTGTATTAATCTAACTGTGCAATTCAAATATTTTTGAATTGCACAGTTTTTTGCTTAAGTTATTATCACATTTCTTTCAAACTCACCTTTTTGTACTTTAAATGGACTTGAAAAGTATATAAATTTAATGTATAATAATAAGGTATGAAAAAGAGGTGCTTTTATGGGAAAAGATAATAACAATGAAAATGAAAACAAAGAATTAATTAAAAAATTAAAGGAATTATTTAAAGATAAAGAAATTGATGATGAAGATTTTAAAAGCATGAAGAAAGTTAATGCAAAAAAAAGATTACATAAATGTGATAAATTTGCAAATTTAAAGGAAATGATTAATCTATCTGCTCAAAAACATGGCGACAAACCAGCATTTAGATTTAAAACAGATAAACCAGGAGAGTTTAGAAACATTACATTTAATGATTTCTTAAACGATATTAATGCGCTTGGAACTAAACTTATTAACATGGGACTATCAGATAAAAGAATAGCAATTATATCTGATAATAGATATGAATGGGCTTTAGCATATATGGCTATAGCTTGTGGAACAGGTGTAGTTGTTCCATTAGACAAAATGCTACCAGCAAATGAATTAGAAGCTTTGATAATTCGTTCAGGAGTTGAAGCAATATTTTATTCAAGTAAATATGATGAAGTAATGCAAGATATTAGAAATAGAAAAACTACAGACTTAAGATATTATATATCAATGGACTTAGAAAAAAGAGAAAATGGAGTGTATTCACAAAAAGAACTTGTAAAGGCTGGTAAAGAATTAATAGAAAAAGGAAATAGAAAGTTTTTAGATGCTAAAATAAACAATGAAGCAATGGGCTTCATGTTATTTACATCAGGAACAACAGCTATGTCAAAAGCCGTAATGCTATCACACAAAAATATTGCATCAAATCTTATGGATATTGCAAAAGTTTTAAACTTAGATGAAAGAGATACTTTGCTTTCATTCTTACCTTTACACCATACATTTGAGTGTACAGTTGGTTTCCTATATCCAATATCAAGAGGTGCAAGTATAGCATACTGTGAAGGAATAAGACATATTGCAAATAATATAAAAGAGTATCAAATAACAGCAATGATTTCAGTACCAGCATTATATGAAAGCATATATAAAAGACTTATGAAAAATATTGAGAAAAAAGGAAAACTTCCAGAAGTAGAAAAGATGATTAAACTTACAAATATGTTTTCAAAAGTTGGAATTGATATAAAAAGAGTTGTATTTAAAGATATAATTGATGGACTTGGAGGAAAAATAAGACTACTTGTAAATGGAGCAGCAGCACTTTCTCCAGAAGTTGAAAAAGGATTTAACGACTTAGGAATAACAACAGTACAAGGTTACGGTTTAACAGAAACATCACCAGTTATTTCAGCAGGAACAGATTTTGAACAAAGAATTGGCTCAGTTGGAAAAGTATTTCCAAGTGTAAAACTTAAAATAATAAATAAAGATGAAAATGGAATAGGGGAAATATATGTAAAAGGCCCAACAGTAATGCTTGGATATTACCAAAATGAAGAAGCTACAAAAGAGGTATTAGATAAAGGTTGGTTTAATACTGGTGATTTAGGCTATGTAGATAAAAAAGGATTTCTATTCCTTTGTGGAAGAAAGAAGAGTGTAATAGTTTTAAAAAATGGAAAAAATGTATTTCCAGAAGAAATTGAAACAGTTATAAATAAAATTGAAGGTGTAAAAGAAAGCTTTGTTTATGGCCAAGCAGAAGAAGATGATAAGATTGATTTAAAAGTTTGCGCAAAAATAGTTTATGATAAAGATCTTATGAAAGAAATTTATAATGTTGAAACCGAAGAAGAAATTTATGATGTGTTATGGGATAAGATTAAAGAAATTAATAAAACAATGCCAGAATACAAATACGTTAAAAAGATTATTGTAACAGATGAAGAACTAGTAAAAACAACAACTCAGAAGATAAAAAGACACGAGGAAATGAAAAAAACACAAAAAAATGCATAAATTTCAACAAAAAGTCTTGATTTTTTTGCAAAAATGTAGTATAAATATAAGTGATGTATTTAATAATATGAAGTATAAGGGGAAGTAATAATGAAATTAGGAAAGAAAGAATTAATAATTAGTATAGTTATGTTAATTGTATTTATAATAATTGGATTGAATTTTTCTGTTTTTGCAACAAGCACATCAATTCATTTTAATTTAGCAGGAAATAATTCAAATAATAATAGTAATACTATACCACAAAATAACGTTATACCACAAAACAATACTATTGAGAAAGATCAAGAAAGACCACAAAATAATACAGTAATACCAACAAATAATACAACTAATACAAACAATTCGTCAACAAAGGATGTACCAAACACAGGTCTAGAGGATGCACCTTGGTTAATAATTGCAGTATGTGGAGTTTCAGCAATATTTGCATATAAAAAGATTAAAGAATATAATCAAATTTAATAAATTTAAATAGATAGCTTTTAGCTATCTATTTTTTTGCCTTAATTACTAACCTTTTTTTATTCTTATTATTACAAGTAAGTAGAGTGATTTCTTTTATTTTTTTGTTTTGCCTTGTGCAAGATGTATCTGATGGAACAATTTCAAATTTATCATAAACCGTGTATAAAACACTGTTTCCACTTAAATTATAAAGCCTGATAGTATCTCCAATTTCCAAGAGATTTAAATTACTAAATAGTGTATCATTATCAAAGTTGTGCCCAGCAATACACAAGTTTCCATAGCCATTTAAAGTATTTCCAGCAAATTTACATGGAGCAATTTCTAGAAATTCATCAGTAATTTTAGAAAGAATAGGGTATCTTAAGTTAATTTTATCAATTTCTATAATACCCAAAATATCAGCAGTATCACCAGTTTCAGAGATTACACTGGGTACCGCTATAGGTTTGTTTTCTGCATACAATTTTTGAATGTCATACACTGTTAATATTTTATTTGCAACATTTTCTTTCTTAGAAATTTTAAAGTAACGCCACAAATAGTAACCAATAAAAGCCATAAGAAAAAAGAGAGCAAGTATAAAAATATATTTGTAAACTTTCTTTTTACTTTTTATATATTCATCATATTTTTTAAAGTTATCACTTAAATTTTCAGGATATATTATCTGGTTCATATAAATAAGTATGTGTAAAACATTGCAAAACATGCTTGCAATATTTTTCCAACAAAATATGGTTTTATAGATATTTTTGCTTTAGAGCTAATACTTAAAACTTGTAACAGTACCGAAAAACCGCCAAAACCAAGTACAAAAGAACAAAGCATTGCTTTTAATTTAAAGCTACAAACATTAAGTGTTGTAATATAAAATAGACCATTTGTAACTTCTAAAAAACCAGCAAGAAAGCTCATACTAAGGTAATCTGGAATATGAAAAATACTCAAAAAATTTGCAATAATGTGTAACACATTGCTTGTGCTAAGCATTGAAATTATAATTGAAAATAGTACAACAAAACCACCTATCATTAAAACAGTATTTATTGAACTTATAATACTTTTAGACAAAACTTCTCCAAGATTTGAAAATGATAGAGTAGAAGGAGAGGAGATGCACTCAGAATTTCTATATTTTCGTTCTTTAGATTTTCCCCACCATCTAAATAAAAAGCCAACGGTAAGTGTACTTAAAACATGTATACCAAATAAAATTATGCCTAATGAAAAGTCATAAAACATACCAACGCCAACAGTTCCGACAATAAATAGGGGACCTGAGTTATTTGTAAAGGCAAGTAACCTTTCGGCTTCAATATTTGTGCATAATTTTTGCTCTTTTAAATTTGAAACGATTTTTGCACCAACAGGGTAACCACTAATTATTCCCATCATCAAAGCAAATGCTCCAGCACCAGGTACATTAAAGATTGGGCGCATAAGTTTGTTTAAAGCTTTTCCTAAAACAGTAACAATATTTGTATACCCTAAAAGTTCTGTGGCAATAAAAAAAGGAAGAAGAGAGGGTAATACAGAATTCGCCCAAAGACTAAGCCCAGATTTGGCAGCTGCTAAGTTACTTTTGGAAAACAAAAGCAAGCATAATATAAAAACACAAATAAAAGTAGGTAAGATTAATGATTTTATTTTAATAATCATACATTTAAACATAAAAGAGCTCCTTTGTCTAATATATATTAGACAAACTTAAAAAAATGCATTTTAGGAATTAAATTCCTAAAATGCGTTTTGCTCTTTCAATATCTTCAGTGTTGGCTTGGCGAACACCCTTTAAAGGATATTCTAAGCCTAAATCTTCCCATTTATAAACTCCTAGAGTATGGTAAGGGTTAAGTTCAATTTTTTCTACAGTTTTTAGCGTTTGCAAAAATTCTTTTAAACGAATTAAGTCATTTTCATCATCAGTAATTCCTGGTATTATAACTTGTCTTATCCACATTTTTATACCATTTTCGCTTAAATAGTTTGCAAATTCTAATTCTAATTTATTAGAAAAACCAACTAAGTCTTTACATTTTTCATCATCAATATGTTTTATATCTAATAAAACTAAATCTGTTAAACTTAAAACTTGTTTTACTTCAGGTGTTAAAGGAAACATACCTGAAGTATCAAGTGCTGTGTGGTATCCTAGTTTTTTTAGCTCTGTAAATAGTGCTATTAAAAATTTTGGCTGTAATAAAGGTTCACCACCTGTTACTGTAACTCCACCTTTAGAAAATTTAATATAATCACTATATTTTTGTATATCTTGAACTAGCTCTGAAACCTTTTTAGGTGTGCCAATTGTAGTATCCCAAGTATCTCTATTATGGCAATACTTGCATCTCAAATGGCAACCTTGAAGAAATATTACATATCTAATTCCTGGGCCATCAACAGTTCCAAAGGTTTCAATTGAATGAATTTTTCCAGTTAAATCCTCCATAAAAACTCCTTTATATTCTATCTTGAATTGTACGGTTTATTACATCTAATTGTTGTTCACGTGTTAATTTTACAAAGTTTACAGCATATCCAGAAACTCTTATTGTAAGCTGAGGATAGTTTTCTGGGTGTTCCATAGCATCTAAAAGTAAAGCTCTATCAAAAACATTAACATTTATGTGTTGGCTACGTTTTTCAAAATATCCATCAAGTAAGGCTGTTAAGTTTGTAATTCTTGTATCTTCATCTCCACCTAATGCACGAGGAGTTATAGCAAATGTGTAAGATATACCATCTTCTGCATATACATAAGGTAATTTTGCTATTGTATTTAAAACTGCAAGTGCACCATGTGTGTCTCTACCATGTAGAGGGTTTGCACCAGGTCCAAATGGAGCGCCACTACGTCTTCCATCAGGTGTGTTACCAGTGCTTTTTCCATAAACTACGTTAGATGTTATTGTTAAGATTGATAGAGTAGGTTTAGAATCTCTGTATGTTTTTTGCTTTCTTAATTTGTTAATAAATCTTTTCATAATATCAATTGCAATGTCATCAACTCTATTATCATCATTACCATATTTAGGGAAGTCGCCTTCAACTTGGTAATCAACAGCTAAACCAGTTTCATCTCTAATAACTTTTACTTTAGCATATTTAATAGCTGAAAGTGAATCTGCAACAACAGAAAGACCAGCAATTCCACATGCCATTGTTCTTAAAATATTTTGGTCATGTAAAGCCATTTCTAGTTTCTCATAAGAATATTTATCATGCATAAAGTGAATGATGTTTAGAGCATTTATATATACTCTTGCAACCCAATCCATCATGTTATCAAATTTTTCCATAACTTCGTCATAATCTAGATATTCAGAACGTATTGGTTCAAATTTTGAAGCAACTTGTTTACCTGTTAATTCATCTCTACCACCATTTATTGCATATAATAATGTTTTGGCTAAGTTACATCTAGCACCAAAGAATTGCATTTGTTTACCAGTTCTCATAGCTGAAACACAGCATGCAATAGAGTAGTCGTCTCCCCAGAATTCTCTCATTAAATCATCATTTTCGTATTGAATAGAAGATGTTTCAATAGAAAGCTTTGTACAATATCTTTTAAATCCTTCAGGTAATCTTGTAGACCATAAAACTGTCATATTTGGTTCTGGAGCAGGTCCTAAGTTTACTAAAGAATGTAACATTCTAAATGAGTTCTTTGTAACTAATGTTCTTCCATCAATTCCCATACCACCAATACCTTCAGTAACCCAAACAGGGTCTCCACTGAATAGTTCGTTATATTCAGGTGTTCTTAAAAATCTTATTAATCTTAATTTCATAACAAAGTGATCCATAAGTTCTTGAGCTTCTTCTTCTGTTAGTGTTCCGTTTTTTAAGTCTCTCTCAATATAAATATCTAAGAAAGTAGAAGTTCTACCTAAACTCATTGCAGCACCATTTTGTTCTTTGGTTGAACCTAAGTAACCAAAGTATAGCCATTGTATAGCTTCTTTAGCATTTGAAGCAGGGCGAGAGATATCAAAACCATAAGATGCAGCCATTTCTTTTAATTCGTTTAATGCATCTATTTGGTCATGAACTTCTTCTCTGTCTCTAACAGTTTCAGTATATATTGAAGGAACTTCTAAAGATTGCATAACTTCTTGTTTTTCTTGAATTAAAGCATCAATACCATATAGGGCAATTCTTCTGTAATCTCCAATAATTCTTCCTCTACCATATCCATCAGGTAGACCAGTAATAATATGTGAACTTCTTGCAGCTCTAATTTCTGGTGTGTATGCTGCGAAAACACCATCATTATGTGTTCTTCTAAAGTGTTTGAATATTTTCTCAACTTCATCAGATAATTTGACATCAATAGCAGCACAAGATTTTTCTACAATACGTATACCACCATTTGGCATAATAGCCCTTTTAAGAGGTTCATCAGTTTGTAGACCTACTATTTGCTCTAAATCTTTATCAATATATCCTGCAGGGTGACTTGTAATTGTAGAAACAGTAGAAGCATCAACAGCAAGAACGCCACCTTTAGATTCTTTTTCCTTTTTATATAAATCTAAAATAATATTCCATAGTTTCTGTGTTCTTTCAGTTGGACCTGCTAAGAAACTAGCATCTCCTTCATAAGGTGTGTAGTTGTTTTGAATAAAACTTCTAACATTAATACAATGTCTCCATTCGCCACCTGTAAAATCTTTCCATTCATCAAAATTCATAAATACATCAACTCCTTTTTTCAATTACATATAATATCACACATATAATTTCAATACAATAATTTTTTGCAAAATTTGAAAGAATATGCAAAGTTTTAAATAATAAGATAAAACATAAGAACTTAACATAAAATAATTATAAAACAACACAAATTGCCCTAAAAAACTTGTCAAATTAATGAAAAAATAGTATAATAGAATTGATGTTTAATTTTTAAAGAATAAAGGGGTAGTAAAAAATGGAAGATTTATCTAATTTAAAAGTTTTAATTAGTGAAGAAGAATTAAATAAAAGGGCACAAGAATTAGCTGATCAAATCTACAAAGATTATAATGGACAAGAAGTTACTTTTATTTGTATTCTAAAAGGTTCAATTTTCTTCACAGTTGAATTATCAAAGAGAATGAAAAGTGATGTTAACTTTGAATTTATTAGGGTTTCAAGTTATCATGGACAAAACAGCACAGGTGTTATTGAGATGAAAGTTGAATTGCAAGGAGATATAAAAGATAAAGATGTAATTATTATTGAAGACATTATAGACACAGGTAGAACTTTATCTTATTTAACAGAATACTTAAAGAGCAAAGGACCAAGAAGCTTAAAAATATGCTCATTACTAGATAAAAAAGAAAGAAGAGAATGTAAAATGGAAGCTGATTATGTTGGCTTTGATATTCCAGATGTATTTGTTCTAGGATATGGCTTAGATGTTGATGAAAAATATAGAAATCTTCCATATATAGGATATTTTGAAAATGTTTAATATAGAAGCAGAAATTAAAAAACTCCCATCAAAACCGGGAGTTTATATTATGAGAGACAAAAACGATGCTATTATTTATGTAGGTAAAGCTGTGTCACTTAAAAATAGGGTGTCGCAGTACTTTAGAAAAACAAATAAAACAGTAAGAATACAAAGAATGGTTTCATTAATAGATCATTTTGAGTATATTGTTGTAGATAATGAGGCAGAGGCTTTAATACTAGAATGTAATCTTATAAAAAAGAACATGCCAAAGTTTAATGTACTTTTGAAGGATGATAAAGCTTATCCATATATAAAAATAGATGTAAAATCAGATTACCCAAATGTGTTTTACACAAGAAGCATAAAAAACGACGGAGCAAAGTATTTTGGACCATATGCAAACCCATATGCTGCAAAAGAAATGATAAACTTTATAAAAGAGAGATTTCAAATACGTCAATGCAAAGTGTTTAAATCTAATAAAAGAGCATGTTTGAATTATCATATAAAAAGATGCTTAGCACCATGTGTTAATTATGTTTCAAAAGAAGAATATAGAAAGCAAATAGATCAAATTATAATGCTATTGGAAGGAAAAACCGAAAGCATTATAAAAAACTTGGAAAATGAAATGAAAAAGGCAGCTGAAAAACAAGATTATGAAACGGCTGCAAAACTAAGAGATAGAATTTCAGCAATTGAACATTTCTCACAAGAGCAAAAGGTTTCAAACATTAATGAAAAATCAATAGATGTAATTGGTGTATTCAAAAATGAAATTTATTGTGTAGTAGAAATTTTCTTTGTAAGAAATAGCAAAATGATAGGAAGAGAGCATTACTTCTTAAGTAATATGGCTGATGAGAATATTAGCAATATACTTTCAGATTTTGTAAAACAATATTATCTTCAAAAAGAAGAACTTCCAAGTAAAATAATGATGCAAGAAGATATTGAAGATAAAGAAATTATAGAAAGAATATTAACAGAAAAATCAGGCAAAAAAGTAGAATTTAAAACACCACAAAAAGGTGAAAAACTAAGATTTGTAGAGATGGCAGTTAATAATGCAAAAATAACTCTAGAAAACAAAACAAAGGAAAAACATGACTTGGTTTTAGGCTTAAAACAAGCATTAAATTTAGAAAAATTACCAAGAAAAATTGAATGCTTTGACATTTCAAACTTGGCAGGAGACTACATGGTAGCAGGTATGTGTGTGGCAATAGATGGTTTGATAAAAAAGAATTTAAGCAGAAGGTTTAAAATTAAAACAGTGTTTACACAAGATGACCCAAGGTGTACAGAAGAAGTTGTAACAAGAAGATTAAAACATTCTATTGAAAACCCAAAAGGTGGCTTTGGAGAATTACCAAATGTGATTTTTGCAGATGGTGGAATAACTCAAATAAGAGCAATTAAAAGAGCTATAGCAAAGTATAACTTGCAAATTCCAGTTTTTGGAATGGTGAAGGACGATAAACATTCAACTAAAAATTTAATAGATGAAGAAAGGCATGTTATAACTTTAACAGAAGAGCAAATGAATTTTGTAACAAGAATGCAAGACGAGGTTCATAATGTTGCAATAGAATATAACAGAAAGTTAAGAGAAAAAGAAGCAACAAAATCTGAATTAGATAATATTCCAGGAATTGGAGAAAAGAAAAAACAAGAGTTATTAAAAGCATTTGGAAGCATTCAAGGAATAAAAAAGGCGAGCATAGAAGAAATAACAAAAATAAAAGGAATAAATGCTGATTTAGCAAGAAATATCAAAGAATTTTTAGATTAAAAATTATCATATTTGTACTATTTTAAGAATATATTTTTAATATGGGACAAGGAGGTACAAATATGATAGATGTTGCAGATACAAATTTTTGGAATGAGAAATTCGAGGAGAAAGAAGAGAAACATAAATTAACTTTTGCAAACAAAATAATAATGGTAGGTTTAATTTTATTTGGAGTTTGTACAACAATAAATACAGTACTAATATACACATTTTTTAATCTACTAAATAAATTATAAGGGAGAGATTGTAATTGAACATAGCAACAAATTGGAAAGATTATGAAATATTAGATATGGCAAATGGAGAAAAACTAGAACGTTGGGGAGGTTATACATTAATTAGACCAGACCCACAAATAATTTGGAAAAATCAAAGTTTTCCAGCTAAATGGAAGAAAGCGAATGCTACATATACAAGAAGTAAAACAGGTGGAGGCGCATGGAGTTATAAAACAAAATTACCTTCAGCTTGGCAAGTTAAATACAAAAATTTAGTATTTAATATAAAACCAATGGGATTTAAACATACAGGGCTATTCCCAGAGCAAGCTGTTAATTGGGACTGGATGATTGATAAAGTAAAATCTGCAAAGCGTCCAATAAAGGTTTTAAACCTATTTGCATATACAGGTGGAGCAACGGTAGCATGCCTTTCAGCAGGTGCTGCTGTATGCCATGTAGATAGCTCAAAAGGAATGGTTGCATGGGCAAAGGAAAATGTAAATTCATCTGGCTTACAAGATAAACAAATTCGTTATATTGTAGATGATGTTGTAAAATTTGTTCAAAGAGAAATAAGAAGGGGCAACACTTATGATGCAATTATAATGGACCCACCATCTTATGGCAGAGGAACATCAGGCGAAGTATGGCAATTTGAAAGTAACATTTCAGACTTAGTTGAACTATGTACAAAAGTACTAAGTAAAGATCCATTATTTTTCTTAATAAATTCATACACAACAGGTATATCAGGAGAGGTTTTAAGCAATATTCTAAAGCTTCATATGAAGAAATATAAAGGCAAAATATCAGCAGGAGAGATAGGTTTGCCAATGAGCAACTCAAACCTAGTTTTACCTTGTGGAATTTATGGAAGATGGGAAAAGTAATATTATGTAAATTTGTGAAAGGGTCGAAATCCTATATGAAAATTTTTTTCAAAGTTTTCATATAGGATTTTTTGCGTTTCATATAATTTTTAAACTTTTTCTAAAAATCTAGTGTAAAATAACATCATAGAAACCGAAGCGAGTTAAGAGGTGGTTAAATGGTAGAAACAATTTGCAATAAATTAACTTCAAGAATTAGAAAAGAAATGCCAGATATTAATGATGAAAGAGCAGAGGTAATAAATTATGGTTTGCAATTAATCATTGGAGAAATACCAAAGTTCTTTATATTACTTACATTGGCATATATGCTCGGAGTTTTAAAAGAATCAATTTTACTTGTAATAATGATGACACCGTATAGAATAACATCAGGAGGAGTTCATTTACACACACACATTGGTTGCATAATTGCAACATCTGTTTTCTATATAGGAAATGCAGTACTAAGTAAATACCTTGTACTAACAAGAACAGTTGAATATATAATAACAGGAATTGTTTGGGCATTTTCAATGATAATGATTAAATTATATGCACCAGCAGATACAGAAGAGGTTCCAATTTTAAGAAAAAAAGAGAGAATGGCAAAAAAGGTATTATCATATATAGTTATGACATTATCTCTAATAGCTTCATTAATAATTAAAAATACTGTAATTTCAAATTTACTACTATTTGGTGTATTCTTTCAAACAGTTACAATAACAAGGTTAATGTATAAAATAACAGGAAATAAATATGGCTATGAAGAGTATATGAAATTTAAGGTTACAAAATAAAATCGCATAAATATTTGAAATAAAAGGGGGGATTATCTATGACAAAATTATTGGCAAAATTAGCAGAAAAATATGCTAAAAGTACAAACACTGCATGTTTTGTATATTGGGTTTGGCATCAACCAAAAATGCCAGCATCTTTAATAAAAAAAGATTAATTTTAATAAATATGGCCTAGAGGTAGGAATCTAGGCTATATTTTAATTATAAATCTCGAATTGTTGTGTAAAGAACATATCGTTTTTAGTGGTGTATAAATCTAAGTTAATATTTTTCTTTAAATATTTTCTAACTTCCCACAATCCTAAACCATGGTTTTGATGATTTTCGCCATCAGTTTTAGAAGTGTAACCTTTTTCAAAAATTCTATCTACATTAACATCTTTATTGGTATATGTATTTTGTATAATAACTAAAGTTCTATTTCTATGATTTTTATCAGCTCTAAAAGATACATTTACAATTTTCTTATCACATTTAGAGGCAGCTTCCAAAGCATTATCAAAAAGAATACCTAAGATTCTAGTAAGCTCATATGTTTTAATATTTAGGTTACTTAAATCTGTCATTACTTCATAGTTAAGCTTAATATGGTCTTTTTCAGCCTTTCCAAGTTTATCAGCAAGAAGGCTATATATAGCTGGATTATTAACAAGTTCAGGGTTAAGAACAGCTAAGTTATTATTAATTTGGCATTCTTCGAGTAAATCTTTATAATATGTTTTTAAACCATCAATGTTATTTGTTGAAAGATAACCACCAATTGCTTGAACAATATTATTAAAGTCATGTTTAAAACCTCTAATGTTATCGTGCAAAGTGTTTAGAGTTTTATTATACATTTTTTCTTCTTCAAGAAGTTGGGTAGTACTTTCTAATTTATTAGTTCTGTATAAACTATATAAGCTTATGCAATAATAAGCAAGCTGCATTATTAAAATACAATAAACTAAGCTATTTGGTAAATAATCAATATATATAAATGAGATATATGATTGCATAGCAATTACAACAATACCTACTATGAAATTTAAAGCAAGTGCATTTAAATTTTGATATTCAAATTTATCAAGTAGTGTAAAATGAATATTATGCTTTTTTAATATTTTATATATTATAAATAATACAAAATACAGTAATAAAGAATAGTTGAATTTGTGAATAGGAATTTTTGAAATTACAATAGCAGGTAAACCAGAAATGCTTGTATAAATTGTAATTAATAGAATTCCGCATAAAAATAGGACTCCGAAAATAATAATTTCTGCAGATATAGCTTTTATAAAATTAGTTTTCAAAATTAAATACACAAGCATAGGCAGTATAATTAAATTAATAAAAGTATAAAAAGGACTAGGTATGATATATGGTAGAATCAAACCTATTGAAGAAGATAATACAATATATAAAATTGCTTGTTTCTTTGTAAATGATATATTTAGAACAGTTGTAAATAATAAAAAAGTTAAAGATATTTCAATAAATGTCATTGGTACACTTATAATATTCATTAATACCTCATTTTCATTTGTTAACGCATTCCAAATTGTTTGTAAAAGTTCCATATTTAAAAACCTCCAAAAGTTTATTTTTATATTTAGCACCTATAAAACAGGTTACATTATGGTCAAAAAAAATTGTGTTTTCGTTAGCAGTTAAATTAGCAATATTATTAACATTTATAATATAACTCTTATGGCATCTAATAAAATTGTCTGGCAGGCAACTTTCGATTTTTGAAAAAGAACTATATATTTCATAGTTCCTGTTTGCAGTACAGAAAATAAGCTTCATACCATCTTTTTTTATATAATTAATATCATTTGCATTAATAATAGTATTACGATCAATTTTTACAAATTTTTTTCCAATATTTTTTCTATCTTCAACTAAACGGAGGATAGTTTCTTCCAGACGCTCATCACAAACAGGCTTAGAAAGATAATCAAATGTTTTATATTTATAAGCCATTAGAGCATACTCTAGATGACCAGTTGAAAAGATAATATAAACATCTTTATTCTTTTTTCGAACAGCATTTGCAATATCAAAACCGGTTATTGAAGCTTTTAGATTTATATCAAGAATTAAAACATCAACTTTATTCGTACTTACATAATTTAAAACGTCATTAGCAACTGGTGACTGGAACGATATTTCAGCAGAAATATCATTCCTAAAAAAAATTCCTTCTAATGATTTTGCTAGCCTATTTAAAATTTGAAGATTATCATCACATAATACAAAACTTATCATATGAAAACTCCTTATTAACAATTTTAAATACAATTTTTAAATATTCTAGACTAAACACTAAAAAAATTCAATTACCAAGTATAATATACTCCATCATTTCCAAAATGTCAACAAAAAAACACTAAATTTTTATAAAATGAAACCTATAAGTAAATATCAACAAAAAGACGTGAAACACTGTATTTCAAAAGGAAACAGGAACATCGATGCAAGACAAAAAACGACATTATTAGACAAAATGTATCCATAAAGACAATACAGAAGAAGAAAATATGTATAATTTTTAAAAATAATTCATATTTATAATTATAATAAAAAATTAAGGAGAGTGAATATGAAAAAGAAACCTTTACTTATTTTAAGTGGAATTATAATTTTATTAGTACTAATTTTATTCTTAGTGAATAAAACAAATGAAGGAAAAATTATTCAAACAAGTAATGGAACTGTACTTAGCAACAAAAAGATAGGCTGGGGAATAAGGAGAAACGATAATCATGAACAACCAGATTTAGGCTCAACTAATAAGAAACTTATAGATGAAAACGACGATATAGCAATGGGAAATAACAATGAAAAATATGTTTATTTAACATTTGATGAAGGCTATGAAGCCCGGATACACACCACAAATTTTAGACACTTTAAAATCAAACAACGTAAAAGCAGCATTCTTCATAACAGGTCACTATTTAAACACTCAAAGTGACTTAGTAAAAAGAATGATAGACGAAGGGCATATTGTTGGAAACCACACAGTAAACCACCCAAGCATGCCAGATTTAACAAATGATAAATTAAAAGAAGAAATAACAAAACTACATATGGCAGTATTTGAAAAATTCAATTATGAAATGAAATATCTAAGACCACCCAAAGGAGAATTTAGCCAAAGAACACTAGAACTTACAAAATCTCTTGGTTATACAACAGTTATGTGGAGCTTTGCATATGATGATTGGGACGAAAACAAACAAGGCAGAGAAGAATATGCAAAAACAAAAATCCTATCAAACACACACAATGGTGCAGTAATATTACTGCACGCAAACTCAAAAGACAATGCAAATATATTAGATGAAGTTATTAAAGAAATACAAAAGCAAGGCTACGAGTTTAAAACATTAGATGAGTTTAAAAGATGAAGTATTTAGTATCTTTCAAACACACTTTCTTTATAAGATAGATAAAGTAGCCAAACGCAGGAGTTTTGTATTTAGAGAAAATCGAAGACCCCCGAAAAG
>ENA-OOQP01000232-OOQP01000232.1-human-gut-metagenome-genome-assembly--contig:-NODE-232-length-29918-cov-3.264207_pt1 | contig 29918 bp, 28 predicted proteins | sample MGYA00241266_ERZ501171 | MGnify/ENA primary metagenome ERZ501171 (study PRJEB25962, sample SAMEA2042501) | human gut metagenome | biome: human gut; feature: human-associated habitat; material: faeces...
GGCAACTTCAGGACTCACACCCTATAGAAAATGCTCATGCTGAGCACACATATAAAAAAGGGACAGTAAATACTGTCCCTTTTAGATTGCATAATCAGATTAAATTCTCTTAGCTATGTTAGAGATGATGATCATGATTAAAAAGGCTATGGTGCAGTTTACAATCGGATAGATGTAAGGTGAAATTGCAAACGGCATTAAGAAATATAGTGGCAGTATAGCAATCACACCTGTAATTACTTTAGCAGCCGTTCTGTGTCTTACAGGAGACGCATAAGCAAAGTCACCCTGCTTAATTCTTCGTAATTCAAGACCAGTATAGCCAGCAGCTGCAAACACCAGTGCCGATGACGGTAACCACATGAGCATTAGATGTAGCCTTTCAAAAAACTGAAAGATTAGGAACATGCACACTGTGAGCCTGTCATCTACCCATCTGAAAAGTCCATTACCAAGATTGTTTAATGAGCCTGATTTCTTTCTTTCATATTCATTCGGGATCAGCATGTGCCATATTTCTGCATACGCTCCACTTTCAATAAGAGAGGTGTTAAACCATTGTGAAGTTCTCTTATCAAGCTCTCTTAAGGTGTTTGTGCCTAGCGAGTCTTCAATTTTGATACCTTCATAGGCAATAACCTTTGATATATATCTTGGACTTGAAAACGCAATCAGAAAAAGAATTTCAAGAAAGAAGAATATAGTACAGTATCTGTACCAGCTTCCTCCGCCACTCTTCACAGCCATACATTTCTCCTTTGGTTTTACTCTCTTACAAAAGTAAAGAATGGTTCTGAAAATTCAGAGCTCATATCATGCTTCTTATTAAGAAATGAAGTAATTTCAGTTGCATCAAAATTTGTTAATACCGATGCAGGTAGAAGATAATGCAGTAAGTTCTTTTTAAACTCACAGACTTCTTTAATTCTGTACTGATTGATTTTTACTTCTTCATTTGGCTGTAAGGTATATTTAAAGAGCAGATCACGTTTTTTAACTGCCTCTTCAATATCCCAGTTTTTCTCTCTTACCTTAAATGAAATGGAGAAGTTATCTATAACCTCTTCAATGAGGTTTGATACAAACTGTAACAGATTACTTCTGTTATCGATCTTTATTGAAACAGTTCCCATTTTGTTCAAGGCATTAAAGATAATGTGATGACTTACTGGCAATTTGTCTTCACTTGAACGCACGTTTTCTGATAAAAGCAGGACGATTTTTCTAATAGCAAGTGTGGTAAAGATATTCTCCGACAGAAGATTATTCAGTCTTTCAATTCTCTTGGAGTTAATGCGCTTAAATGAATGCCTTAACTCTGAGATTAAACGCTCGTCGAAATCAAGCTGATCCTGTGAAAATTCGTAATTATCCTTCATAAAGTGATCCTTTTAATTAATTATTTATTGTATTCATCAGTCTAAATCGTTGTCAGAGTCGTCAAGCTCTCCCCTAACCTCGTATTCATCTGATAACTGATACTGCTCTTTCTTTTTATTAGCTTCGTCTGAGCCTATGATGATTGGCAATTTTCCTTTTACTATGTGACCACCAGCGAAAATACCAATATACTCAAGATTTGGTAACAGTCCGAATATCTGAGGGGCTAACAGCGGTGCTGTAGTCTCTTTTAACTGCTCAGACTGAGTCGCTCCATGGAACAATGGCATTGTTGACAATGCATTGATACCCTGAGTTCTAGTAAGTGTTTTAATCGCTGTCTCAGGAATATCCTCAGATAGCCACTGCTGTGAAGTTTTGTTTTTAGTACGTAGCGCAAGCACGTTGTTGATATTACCTAAAACCATTTCTTCTTTTGCGTCAGAGCCTAAGGCTGCAACGAAATCAGAAATGGTCTGTGTAGCTACCATTAAACGGAAACCTGCACCTCTTGCTTTATTCAAAATCTGAATAAATGAGTCATTTACACACTCAGAGGCCTCATCAACGAAAATGTTGACCGGATTTTTATGATCTCTGTAGTTGTAAATAGCACCTGCTGATGCTGCTATGTCTGATAGTGCTAAAGAGCCAATAGCTGTACCTACCATTTTGTCTGATAAAGAGTCCAGACCAATGTATAAAACACCCTTTCTATCTAAGATATCCATGGTGTTAATGGTCTCTCGCTTCATATCCAAGTCATCGCCTGGAGACATAGAAAGCATGGTTCCTAAAGTGCCTACAGTTAACATATCGAGTAATGGCAGCATATTGTTAATCATCTTAGAGAAATGTTCTCTTGGGTGATTTCTCAACTTTACAAGGGAACTGATGTTACCTGCGCCCGGTGCTGTCATGTACTGTGTTGAATAAATCAGACACTTGATATCTGTCTGTACTGAAGCAGAAGGTGGGACTTTCATCTTGCGAACTTCCTGATTAAACAGATCGTCATAACTTGGGTGGGATAATTCGCCTTTCTCATCTTTTTCATGCTGATCAGCAGAACGGCAGAATGAGTCCAAAGCTTTAGAACACAGATTCTCCATTGAGTCTTGCAGATGGACTTTAATTGAGCTTATGGTTGGTGTTTCACCAATATATAAGAGCGCCTGTACAATGGCGTTGATGGATAACCAACCGAATGCTGTAAAAGGATCAAGTCCACTCTGAGAGGGTATCAGATTGGTAATACGAGTGGTAATATCAGTATCACGGGCAGAGTTTGCAAGTAAGTTCAATCTTACAGAGTCTTCAGGAAATGCTGGGTGGAAGAAGAAAAATCTTTCGCCAGGATCTTCTAATCCATGTTCAATACAGTACTTGCGATAGGTGTCACAGGCACGCTTGGCATTGTCTTTCATTTCTTTGTCGCCCTTAGGATCAATAATAATTAAAGACTCACCACGCATAATGCACTGAGTGATCATTAAATCTGCAAAACGTGTCTTTCCTGAACCTGTAGTTCCTAAGATGAGTAAATGACCATTAAGCCATGAAGCAGGAATGGAGATAGGTGTAGTCTTACTTGACAGACCATGTATCCAGCGCTGACCGATTTCTGTTCTTAATGGCAGCGATTTAAAGAAATGAAATGCACACTTTAAGATTGTAGCCCCGATAAAATCAAGCCTTTTGTAAATTTTCTGATTAGGATTGCTTGCTTTATGTGCCTTATATTCTTTCTTAAACTCTTTGATGGCTCGCTGTAATCTTCTGTCAGCTCCCCACAGTCTTTCTGCTTTAGCTATTTCCGCCCAGTTAAGCTTTAACATTTCATAGGCACGCTGTGTCTGCTCAGGTGTCCAGTCGTAACCTTCACCTAAGTAGAACTCGTCTTTAGCGATGTACTTCTTGGTCTTATCAATAATTTTATCAAGCCTTATAAACTCTAATGGCGCACCATAAAGTCTGTTCTGAATTTTGTAGACTCTGTAGCCTTTAACTAAAAAGACAAAACAGATAAAGAATGATACAGAAGCTTGCATAATTCTCATCTGATAAGAAAGAGATGCAAATACACCTACATTCATGTATGTGATCATGCCACACATTAACCAGACAAAAGCAATTCTATATTCATACAGAGGTCTGTATAAAAGCTCAAATCGATAAGGCTCGTAACCAAAATTAAGCATTATTAACCTCCCATTCCTGGAAAGGCAAAAGGTGCAAAAGGCATAGCAAAGTCCGTTGCTTCCTGCTTCTTCTTTTCCTCTTCCTTCATGGCATCAACGTCTTCTTTTCGTAACGGTTTCTTGTAACCTACGACAAGATCATCACCGTCAATGATCATATATGGAGGTGTAATTTGTTTGGTAAGAGTCAGCATTTTTGCCATACGTGTAAAACCAGTTGAATTGTCTGCATACTCTGTATAGCAGGCTTTTAATACAGCCTTGTTGATGCGTCTGCCTAAAGCTTCATGCGCATATCCCCTGCACTTGTATCCGTAGAAGTTCTCTTCACGGTCAAGAGCAATAATGCGGTGCTTTAAGAACTCAATTAAAGCTGTTCCTGTTACTGGCTTGTGGTAGATCTTTTCGTAAGGGTGCTCACGGCAGTTTACCTTTAAAGGTGTAAAGTCAGCTAAAAAGAAGATCTTGGTGACTGCTCTAATCATCTGTATATGACCAAAGTAGAAAATCTCCATGGTGTTAGTTTCAATCTCGTTATATGGAGTTGGGAACAGGTCATTTTTCTGGAAACTCTTGATTAACTGAACTGCATTAGCGTCTTTCTTAATTTCATCGTTCCATAAGAACACTGCGTAACAGTAGTGATTATCTACAGTCACGAAGTCAATGTAAGAGAATTTACCGTGCAGACGATTACAAATCTGTAAAGAGAATGTTTTAGCAACTTTAGGATCTTTCTGCTCAATACGATTACATAAGTCTTTAATAGCCATTACAGCTTTAGTCTTGATCCCTTCAAACCAAGGTTCGTCAGGATTGCTGTATAAAGTATCAGGTTCTGTAGTTGGAAAGTCCTTATTGCGCATCGCATTTTTGCGTTGCTCATTCATGACTATCTTCTGACGCTCTTTTTCATCATGAATAGCTTTATCGAAGTTTCTAATCTGATCTTCTTCGTAAACCTGTGGTCGGTTCTTTTCGATATCCTCTTCGATAATTTGCGTTTTCTGATCGTCAGTAATAGCATTTAAAGGAACAGTAGGCTCAAAAGCCTTTTTAGTTACTGAATTTACCAAAGTTGCCGGATTTACATCTAATTCAGCAGTCTCTTTTATGAGATTTACTTTATCAGCGATAATAGAGTCAACTTTAGATACCTTTTCAGGCTCTTTAACAGTAACTTTAGGAGTACTCTTCTGTTCTGCTGTTGAAGTCTTCTTATTTAAGACTGGAACAAAAGATTTAGTAGAATTAAAGGCAGATGGTGCTTTGGGAATACTCTCTTCTTCAGTAACCTCTTGAGCATCCTCTAACAGTTCTGCGTCTGTTGGCTCATGTTCATTTTCATCTGTTGGAATATCTGCAATCTCTGCAACACCTGTAACAGCTTTCTTAGCTTCAGACAAAACAGTTTTTTCAGAGTTCTCTGTTACAGAAGAAACTGAATTTCCATTTAGTGGAATTACAGTTTTATGATCTTTGACAACTGCTGTTGCAGTCTGCTTTTCTGCTAAAGTATCAACAGTTTTTTTGGTAGTTTTTGAGTCTTTAGCTTGGTTTTCTGTAAGATCACTCTTTAAATCAGGCTCAGTATTTGAAGTATTCTTTTTTGACTTAATCTCAGGTTCTACACCGTCGCCAAACTTTAATTTAAGCTCAAGAAAATCTTTTTCCTGTGCTCTGTAAAGTCTGCCGTTAGGTCTGATGACATTATTCCAGTTCCTGATACAGATAGCCTTAAACACTTCGGTATTACGAACTACTGTAAACTTACCGTCAGCAGTAGGAGCAGGCAGCAACATGTCACACTGTTTTAACAGTTCAATAAAGTTCTTAAAGTTAGGCTCATGCTCCTGTAAGACATCGGTTTTGGCGAACTCTGAGGCTTTAGCAAAGACTTTACAGAACATTCCAAAAGCAGGTTCATCACAGCGAATTAACAGTACGAACTGAGGTGCTGTAGGACTCTTATTAGGTGTGGCATGAGAATAAATGTAGCAGTTTGCACTCTGATTTACTGCAACTTCTGCACTGTCAGTTAAATACTGAAAGGCATCTATGATCTTGTTGCGGGTATCAGTTGTTGCCTCTAAAGGAATACAGTTAGTGTTGGATAATGCCTTACGATCACGGGTTGATGATGTCTTATCAGCACCATTCATGATCCTGTAGATCGCATTGATCCTGGCCTGTGTGTACTCTCCACTTAATACATCCCAGTCAATACAGGTCATAAAGTCTGTTAACAGGTTGTCATCTCCCTGAGATATGAGTTTCATTGTGGCCTTTGACAGAAAGTTTCTCATGAGGAAAGGACCTATGAACATGTGTTTGTCAGAACGACCTTTCTTCCATCCTTTAATAATGTAAGTTGGAGGATCTTTGTTTTCTTTGTTTTTGAAAACCTTACTTACATCAAGATTATGTACTCTTGCTAAAAACTCAGAAATAGGTTCAACGCATTTCCAGCGATACTCTTTTTTAATTCCGTTCTCTTCTTTGTAGGTAACAATAATAGGATCGTTAATCTTACCTATGTCATGTAAGAGACCTGCTAGTCCGCAGGCAACACGTGCTGAAATTAAATGCTGTGCTCTCTGTGATGGTGTAACGCCTTTATTAAAGAAAGCAAGACGAGAATCATTTAGAGCAAAATACATTGTTTCCAAGCTGTGCAGGAGTAAACCGCCCTCAGACATGTGATGTCCGAAGATATTGCTAGGTCTCCCATCAACACTTTCTGATGCAGGTATTTTTTGAGCGTAAAGTGCTACCTGTAAAATCGAAGGTTTTAAATATCGCTCGAAGATCTTGTTTTCACCTCCCATAGCAATCGAAATTTTATCTACAAGAGGCTTAAATTCATCTGAATTAATCATATCTTCAGGTGAATATACATATAGACCTTCTGCGTCTATTGTTGTAAAAATCTTTTCAGGCTCTGCCTTTATCTTGGACTGTAGTTCCTGCGCCTTTACTTCTTCTTTTTCTTTCTTAAATAGTTTCCACATGTGAAGAAAATTTTCCTTATTAAAATTTTCTAATAACTTACAGTAAGGAGAAAGTGTCTTTTAATTAAAATGGGGTTATCTTTGTTTGAAACAAGCAATCTTTACCCCATAGACAAGCCAAAAGAAAGCGATAAATCCTTATAAAGGTAAATATCTTTTTATTTATCTTTTAGGAATTTTTAAATGAAAAAATTGAATTATGCTGCTGTTGCAGTATCTGTAATGTCTGTGATAGGTACTATGTCTTTAACAGGCTGTACCTCCGAGGCAGAAGTTGAAGCTTTAAGACAGCAGGTAAGAGATTTAGAAAACACAGTGATTGCTGTAGACAAAAACAGAAGAGTTACAAGAGAATCTACAGAGAATTACTACCTTGATGTAAGACGTTCAGCAGCTATTGAAAAAGGCGGATTTAAACATACACTCTACAACACTTCAAACTACTCTTCAGACAGTTACCCTGACAATGTTAAATATGATTTAAATGATCGCTATACCAGTGAAAGCGGTCTTGTAGCAGGTAACGGTAATGCTTCTTCTTTAAATAAAGGCTCTTTATTCGGTGACTCTGATATTACCAGATACTTCAAACCTAACGGTACCGTATCAGATTACTCTTATTACCACTACGGTCGTTGGCAGAGATTATGTAACAGCGGTAAAAACATGGACCGCTTAGACTGGATCTTTGTGAAGAAGAACCGTAATAAGTTCCCTAATGAACTTGTCGGGAGATGTTCTTTACCAGCTGACAGCGTAATGGCAAAACACGGTTTTGAATCATTAAAGGGAAAAGCATCTGTTACTGTAATCGAAGAGCCTCTTCTAAATTCTGATACTTCTAACACTGTAACTCAGTCTCAGGGAAATGTTTCTCTGTATCCAGCTAATCTTTCAGAGCCTGAAGTAGTAGCAACTCCTCAGCCAAGATTAAGAGAAACTAATCTAAAAGAGATTAAGGAGGTACAGCTACAACGTGCCCCAAAAGAATACATTCCAAACGAATTACAGGGAAAGGTCGCATCAAAGGCACCTACTCAGACACAGAGTATGTCTATGTCAAATGCAACTGTGACAACTAACCCTTCAACTCCAATAAAACCAGAAATCAGGGATTCTCTAAATACCCGCTCTGTTGAGAAAGTTGTCACAACTAAGAGTGTAACCAAAGCTCCTACTGCAAAGAAGTCTGAAGTTGTAGGTCTGTCTGCTCTTGAAGACGAACTAAGAATTGATGATGCTGAGTTATAACTAGCGGGGGTGTTTCAATGAGAGTATATCTGGCAGAAAAGGAATCCCAAGGATATGATTTGGCAAGAGTAATTGACAGCAATTTTACTTCTGAAAAAGGTTGTATTCGTTTATCAGACGGTGATGTGGTCACATGGGGATCAGGTCACCTCTTTGCTTTAGCAGAGCCTGATTACTATGATCCTGCTTTAAAAAAGTGGAATGTAGAGTCACTACCAATCCTGCCTACAGAATTTCAGTGGCTTCCAATAGACAGAGTACGCAAGCAGCTTAAAATAGTTTCAGATTTAATCTTAGACTCAGATGAAGTTGTGGTCTGCTCTGACTATGATCGTGAAGGTCAGCTTATTGCTAAGAATATCTTAAATTACTGCGGTTTTTCTGGCTCTATAAAACGTATCAAGCTAAAAGCGCTGGATCATGAATCAATTAAGCGTGCATTAGATGAAATGGTTGATTTTGATGAGTCAATAAGCTTGTATTACAGTGCCGTTGCCCGCTCTCACAGTGACTGGATCGTAGGTATTAACCTGACACGTCTATTTAGCTGTTTAGCTGACTGTGGAGAGGTGATTAACATCGGTCGTGTTATTACCCCTACCATAAACCTGATTTGCCAGCGTGATGAAACTATTCGCAACTTTAAACCTCGTGACTTTTACGAAGTTGAAGCTGATATATCTGTACAGAATGGTTCTTTTAAAGGTAAATGGGTTCCTGATAAATCACTTTTAGATCCTGATGGTCATGTACTTGATCAAAAAGCAGCATTAGCTGTTGTTGAAGCAATTAAGAGTCAGGCTATTGATATCAGCTCTGTAGAGCGTACTGTAAGCTCTGAAAATCCTCCTATGCTGTTCTCTCAGGCAAAGTTGCAGGCTTATGCTTTCAGACACTTTGGTTTTACTACAGAAAAAACCTTAGCCTTAACTCAGTCTATGTATGAAAAGAAGATCACAACTTATCCTCGTACCGACTGTCAGTTCTTGCCGGAATCACAGTTTGCTGAAGCATCACAGATTTTAGCAAAACTCTCTGCCGATCCTAATATTGTTAACGCTATACGTGGTTGCGATTTAAACAAAAAGCCTCGTGCTTTTAATGACAAGAAAATGAGTGGTCATGCTCATAACGCTATTGTGCCTTCATTAGGTGAACAGAATATCTCTGTGCTTACAGCAGATGAAATGAAGCTCTATAACATCATCAGACTTCATTATATTGCTCAGTTCTATGCTCCTGCACAATATGATGTTTTAACTATTAAGGCAAAATGTGGGGATTATGAGTTCATAGCTCGTGGTAAGACCTTAACTAAGTCAGGTTATCGTGTGCTGTTCCATTCTGGAGAAATTGATGATACCGTACAGAAATCCACATCTTCAGATACAGCACAAGATGTAAGCCTGCTACCTAATGTTAATACTGGTGAACGAGGCTATGTGCAGAACTCTAATCTTTTAACAAAGCGCACACGAGCTCCTAAACATTATGATGAAGCATCTCTTGTAGATACCATGAATGCTATCGAAAAGTTCGTTGATGTTGAACACGATGATTTAGAGCAGGAATTAAGACTGGGTACTGCTGCTACACAACCATCAATTATCGAAAACCTGAAGAAATACGGTTGGGTTAATGTAGTTAAAGATCATTTTGAAGCTACAGAAAAAGCTTTCAAGACCATGTCTATCCTTCCTGATGATATTAAGTCCCCTTCTATGACTGCTTTGTGGGAGCTTGGACTTGATAATATTGTCAGAAACGGTGACTCTCCTGAAGAGTTTGAACGTAACATTGTCCTCTGGCTTCAAGATGTGTTCTCACGTTGCAAAACTCAGGAGGCTATAGACTACATTCGTAAGATTGTAACTGCCAAGAAATCTACAGAGCCTGTTTATTACTGTGAGAAATGCAAATCCCCTCTTAAACTTCTCAAAGGTAAGTATGGACTGTTCTTTATCTGTACCAATGAACAGTGCAAACAGATATATAAAGAGAATAACCGCAAACCTTTACCTTTATTTAACGCAGAAACTGCTCCTAAGTGTCCTCAGTGCGGTTCACCTATGAAGCTGGGAAAGTCGAAGTTTGGTCTGTTCTGGAAATGTCAGAATGAGCAGTGTGGCATGTTCTTAAATGATGTTCACGGTAAACCTCAGATGCCTGAAAAATGCCCTGACTGCGGTAATTTTATATTCAGACACAAAGGTAAGTTTGGTTACTTCTGGTCCTGCTCTTCATGTAAGAAGATCATTGAAGATCTAAACGGTAAACCTGTTATTGATACACCTAAGTGTCCATCATGTGGCGGTAAGATGCGTCTTATTAAGAAATCAAAAGAAGGTAAGGCTATTACTCCTTTCTGGTCATGTACTAACTACCCTAACTGTAAAGGTACTTTAGATAAGAACGGCAAACCATTTGAAAAGAAAATTAGAGGTAAATACTAATGTTCAGACTGATTGCACTGGCTGTCTTTCTGTTTGCTTTAGCTGTGATCATCTTTCCTGAAGAAACACTAAGCTATGTTAAACAGTATGGAAATGAAGCTTTAACAGAACTTGAAATTACGACCACTAAAACTCAAAGAGTCAAGCAGGACGTAATTAACCTTGTAAACAGTACTGGGGAGCTTGTAAAGAAGTAAGATTTCAGGAAGGGAACGTTATTTAGATAAAGTAATATCAAGACATACAAAAACAATTAAAGCCGCCTATACATAATGTACAGACGGCTTTTTATTAGGCTTTAGCCTGAGCCTCAGCTATTACAGCCTCAGCTGCCTTGCGAGCAGCCTCAGCTGTATCAGCTTTTACGGCAGCTAAGAAGCCGGTCTTGTGACAGAACACAAGATCACAGCCTCCGAGACTCTCCTTAGAGGCATCAGGTCCTGTTAAGCCCCAAAGTCTCTGTGGGAGTGATACCCTCTGAGAATAAAAATTCTCAGGAGTATCATCTAGCGGTATAGTTTGAATGTTCCACTGCCCTTTTGCAGGGTAAGTGACCAAATCAAACTGTCCGCCCTCTTCGGCATTAGCCTTTAGCACTGTCTCTCGGTAAGGCAGGAACTTGTCTAAGACAAGTACTCTGCTACCGAGCTGTGCCTTTACAGTTTCTTCAGCCTCCTTCAAGAGCTGAAGTTTATTAGCTCCAGCTCTTAAGAAGTTCAAGATGTACTCCTTTAGGATCTCAACGACCCTCATAAAAGCCTCATCTTGAGCAGGAGAATATATATCCTGCTGATTGAAGCTGCTGACCATCATCGTGATAGTCAAAGCCTGTGCCTCAGCACCATCTGTTTTGAAGGTGCACTGACCGTTGTCCTGCATATCAACAGGACGGCAAATTGTCTCATCGACACTCTGCCATAGGGTCTGAACCTGCTCCACATCCAACTCCGGATGTAATTTTGTAATTACAATGGAGCCGAAGTGCCTCCAGATCAGACCACAGGCGGCTAATTTTACTGAGGTACCTTCATGCACCTCAGTGAACTCACGCTGATGGTGGTCGTAACGCAACTTTGCGTTGTCGTACACACCGCCTACGTCTAGAGCAACGTAGGCATCCTCAATTTCTTGAGAATTACGGGAGCGTACAACACGCACCTCCTCTGAGCCTAATAATAGGCTCAGAAAGGCTGTACCAAATGTCTCATCGGCATGAAACAGCCCGTTGTGGGTAACAACGGTCTTTGTTGCGGTTGTAACTGTGTTCTTGTTGGTTGTAACTGATGTTGTCATTTTTAAGCCCTCCTTTGGGCAATTAACCCTACTGAGGACAGACAATATTCCTGAGAAGGAACATGCTGTCCCTTTCAGGGAGAAACTGACAGAACCATTTCTGTCAGCAATGAAATTTTGATGTAACGTCATCAAGATACGTCAGGCAAGCCTGAAAGATACTGATACTTTATAGAATTTGAGAATTTATGGATTGTGTATGTGGGGTAAGATGTAAGTTTAAAAATAATAAAGTCCGCTCAAACTGATTAAATCAGAATGAACGGACTTTTTTACATCTGAACCATTACTTTTCTGTAATAGTCCAGATGTACTCGTCTGCATAATTTATAAGGACGTTTGCGTAATTGTTCTTATAAATTAAATTCATAAAGTTCGGATCTTTTTTACAAAGATCCACTTGAATCCTCATTTCCTTTTGAGCCTCTTCAAGAGACTCAAAATTTTGATTGACATCGAAGATTTCGATGTCGTTATCAACGTTTTTAATGTTTAAATTGTACATTTTTATTGCCCTCCATAGGCTGTTAATCCTTCAGAAGACAACTATCCCTTAGGGATAATCATCCCCTTCAGGGAGAAAAGCAGTGCACCATTGCAACTGCTAGAAATATAGATGTAACGTCATCTTAAAACGTCTGATAAAAATCAGAGATAATGATTAAATTGTAAATGAGTTATAGTTTTATTTTTGATAGATATGGGGTTAAGTGATAGCTTAAGCAATAGCTTTTAAGTTACCGTGTAAATATTGAGACATTTAAGACAGGAACGTATCTTTAAAGTAACAGGTATTAAAAAAGCCCTTCCATATTGCTATGAAAGAGCTTTACTACTACTTAGAGGAAAATTAGAACTGGTATGAACCCTTTAAGAATACATCGAAGCTGTTAGTATTCTGTGAGCCTACATAGTTGATACCTGCATCAATAGAGGCTGTGTTGTTTTTGGTAAGTGACAGACCAGCACCTGCGCCATAGGTAAAGTCATCAATAATTTCAGCCTTTAATTTGTCGCCGGCTAAACCTACGAATGATGAGGTAAAGTCAGTATCGGTATCACCCATGTTGTAGCTTACTGATACGTTAGCAACAGGCTTTAACTTCCAGTCGTTACCCATTTCAAAGGTCTTTTCTACAGATAAACCTACTGGAATTGAGAAGATATTAGCTGTTGAAGAACCAACCTTAGCTACAGTTAAACTGTCAGCCTTTACATTGTAGCCATCAACCTTAATGCAGGTGTAATGTAAGCCTGCATTAGGTACTAAATCTACAGAGCCTACTGTAAATCTGTACTGACCGTTTACGCTTGCCTTAACCAGAGTGCTGTCAATATCAGCGCTTAACTTGTGGTAAGCAAACATATTAAGTGATGAGTCAACATCATCCTTGATCTTGGTCCATGATAAATCACCTGAAATATCGAACTTATCGTAGTTGTAGCTACCGTAGATACCTAAACCCCAGAATGATACATCACCGTCTGTAGAGTCAGCTAAACCATTACCATCAGCCTTACCAGTACCTACATGGAAGAAACCACCTGCACGTACGTTGTTGTCAGCAAGATAATCAGCACCAACTGCTAATGAGCTTAACTTAACGCTTGAACCGTAGCCTAAACCATCTGAGTTTAGACCGTCAGCATCTGTGTAGTTAAATACTGGAGTTGCCCATACTGAAACACCTTTCTTAGCATCAGGTGTAAATAAGGTGCCACTGGTATTTGCTACGCCTGTACGATTAGCTACAGTTCTGTCAATCATACGAGAGGTTGTTAAAGCTGTCTGATAGATGCCACCTAACTGACCTAAACGTGCTGCCTGCTCCGCTTCTTTACCACCGTTGGTTGTTTCGCCTGCTACTGCTGATAAGAAGTCTGCACCTGAACCTGTTGTACCAAACTGATGAGCTTCATGGAAAGTATTGTAAAGAGCATTAGAAACGTTGAAATAGCTGTTTCTTGTTGCAACTTCTACTACTTCCTCAGTTGAGCCTGAAGTGTTGCCACCTGCTGATGGATTGCTTGGCTGTGAAGGTGTAGCTGGATTGGTAGGTGTTGTGGTATTGCCTGCGTTACCAGTATCACCTGTACCAGTGCCAGAACCTGAGCTTGTATTAGTTGAAGGTGCAATAGTTAAACCGTCAATAGTAACCTTAGAAATTGAATTTACCTTAACACGGGTTACAAAGTTACCGTTTCTTGATTTTACAGTTAAGCTATCTTCTAAACTGTTATCTAAACGACCGTCTCTGTTTACTAATGCAACGTCTTTATTAAAGATCTTATATCTTGCGCCTGCTCTTAAAGTGTCAGAGTCTAAAATAATTGCTGAAGAATTATGATAGTAAACACGTCCTGCTGTACCCAAGTCCATAGCAGGTGTGATTTGAGCAATAGCAGCAGTATCAGATACATCACCTGAGTAAGCAATAGAGTTTGTTAAATCTTTAGATAAGAAAACAGCTGAATTTTCACCTAAAGATAATGCTCTCCAATTAGTTTGTGGGAAGTTATTAGTATCTGTTGTAAAAGTTTTTGCATCGAAGGTTTTATTACCATCAACAACTAATTTACTAATTGTTAGAGGTTTAGTTAAGTACGCTACAGCCTTCCACTGTGACTCATTTAACTTTGTCTTACCGTCAGTATCTGTAATTAACAGATTTGCATCTTTTAATACTTGTTCAGCTTCAGCTTCTGAAGTTACACCAAATACTAATGCAGAGTTTGCTCCAACAGCACCTAAAATACCATTACTGTTATTCTCATAATCTACACCAGGATCTGGATAGGTGCCAATAAAGAAATCACCATCATGTTTAATTGCTAAAATAGAAATATTGCTATTAAAATCAGAATTTACTGCAAATTGTCCATCAGCACCAACCATTTTAGAAAAATTCTTGATAAAGACTTTTGTTCCTTTCTTTAACTGTAATTCATCAACAGCTAAATCACGAATATTACCAGTTGAATTATCTTCAAAAGTTACTCTCATTTTATAAGCTGAGGCACCATATAGAGAGGCATTTGACGCATCAATATTATTCGTTACAACCAGATTATCAATAGTGATAGGACGATATACAGTACCACCTTCAAAAGTAGCATTTTTAACAGAAATTGTTGTTCGATCAGGATTTGTATCTTCAAAGTTGTGTAGCAAACTATCAGCGTAATACTCTCCGGAAGGTAAAAAACCAGTATTCTTTACTGTCAATTCATCAACATTAAAATTACCACCATTAGTGATCTTTAAAGTACCGCCGTCAGCAACGGAAATCTTTGAAGCTGTATATGGAGCGTCTTCTGGAAAAGCAGTCTTGCCATTATTTAAGGTTACAGTGTCCCCTGCATTGACGATAATGTCAGTCTGTGGGGTAGATGCTGTTAAGTCGATTGTGGTATCTGTAGCATTTGCTGTTAATGCAAAGAATGTAGCTGAAGATGCAATTAAAGCGTTCTTTAATACACCTTTATAGTCAGCTATTAAAAAGTTCAATGCGCCACGAGTCTGTTTAATCATTTTATTTCCTCTTAAAGTACATGATATTTTTGTTTTAACAGATACAATTATATCACATAAAGTAATATTTCTAAAATAATAATTTAAAAATATTTAAGTTAAAACAATATGTTACGCTCTGTAACTTGAGAATTTTTAGAACGTAACAAACTACTGTAATCAATAAGAGAAATAATTAAATTGTTTTGAGGGGTGATGTGATTGTTTAATTAACTGGCATTGAGCTTCTGTACAGCGGCACGCATCTTATCAGTTCCTCGTTTATCGTATCTCTGAGTGGTAGCGATGCTTGAATGTCCCATCATGTCTTTTACGGTAACAATATCAATTCCAAGATTTAAAAGATTGGTTGCGTATGTTCTTCGCATATCGTGTGGGGTCCATTCTTTCATACCTAACTGTTCTGCCCATTCTTTGGTAATTGAATAAACTCTCTGTGAAGTTAAACCTTCTTTTACTACGTTCTCGTATTTATCTACTCTTGTAAAACAAGGGCCATCCCAATCTCCTCTACAGATAAACCATTCATTTAGTCGGCTAACAGTCTTGTCGGGAATAAAGCACATTCTTTCTTTATTTCCTTTACCTATAATAGTCAGGTAAGGTGTATCTTCATTTAGATGAATATCTTCGTATTTCAGAGTGGCACATTCTGTGCGTCTTAAGCCACATTCAAGCAGTACAGACATCATTGCAAGATCACGTACATTGCGTGTAGTATCATCTGAAGACAAAATACCTTCAAATAAGGTTGCAATCTCAATCTTGCTTAAAGCTCTACCCTTACTTAAACGTGAACCTCTAATACCTTTAACCCTTCTAACCAGTTCATAGTCACGAGTAGAAAGAATCTCATTAACCCATAGTCTTCTTGCAACACCTTTTAAAGCAGCCAGTGCGGTGTTGACTGTTGCAGGAGCGTAACTTTGACCTAGTTTAGATACTAATCCGAGCACAAGATTTTCTTTTAGCTGTGACCAGTCAAAAGTAAAAGGATCAGAATTTAAGATTTTTAATGCCAGTTTTAAGTAAGATTTCATACTTCTTCTGGACATTTCAGATGGTAACGAGACAATATATTCATAAACAGAACGTTGTCCTGTTTGCTGACTGTGTTCGAGTAAAGAAAGTTCTCTCTTATGTTCATAATCATCAGTCAGTATCAGTACATTTGACATATTAGTTTCTCCTTCCAAAACTAAAACGCATTTTTAATAAAGATACTATTTTTAATTATTATAGTATAAAAATATCTTATTTATTTCTTTTGTTTATTGTTGACCTATCAATTTTGATTTTGGTGGATTCATCAGTCTTTTATGAGTGCTAATACATCTTTATGTTCTTTTGCTTGTTCTGAATGATTTTAGAGAGTTTTGAGCTAATTTTTTAAGATCTTGTAATTAAGCTTTCACAGATCTTGAAATTGGATTGCAGAGTTTCTTTTAAATTTAAACTTTCACCATTCGTTTACACACCTTCAAACAATTCAGAAGGGGAGATTCCAAAGTATTCAGTGATATCGAGTAGCAGATCAATCGATATCCGGTAAGGATTAGTTTTTGATTCTATGCAACCGATAGTTGATCTACTAACTTTCAAAGCCTTTGCAAGGTCATCCTGCGTAATATCCCTAGCTCTTCTTAATTTGCGTATATTTAAACCAATACGAATCAACTTTTCATCTCTTGATTTATTAGAAATTATCTCATCGCTCATTCTATTTCCTCATAAGCAAAAAGTATTTTTAATAAAATATCATTAATGAAAAAAAATTAGCGATGTTTAAAGAAAAAAAATGTTGATAAGCCAAGAAATTAAATAGAAATCCTTCAGCTATTTTCAGATATAAAAAAAGTCGCCTTTTACAGCGACTTCTTTATATTTATTTCTTTTATTTAGGCCACATAGCACCTAAACCTATTGTCTGCAAGATTGCAGATGTTACGCTAATTTCTTTATCTCCCCAATCAACATAATCAAAATGATCAGTATCATGTTCCAGTTTAGGAATTGAGTTATCATCATTAGGTCCAAAAGGAATATTTAGATTTTCAACTCTTTCTAAACTTTGGCATTCACCAAGGATTGGACGAATTTGTGACTCTACTCTTTCATTTTCGTCTTTTTCCATGTCAGAAGTAAAGTGTGATTTCTTATCGTTACTCTTTACAGCATGAAAACGTACTTGACCAAAATCATAGTTGATAAAGTCTTTTAGTTCTTTTTCTGAAAAGGAATGATAATAGATAGTTGCCCAACCAGATAATTCCCTGAAGATTTGGTAAGAAGCTCCTGAATAAGATACATTTTCAACGATGTTGTCTTTATCTAGATTATCATCTCTTAAAGAAATAATAATGTTCTTAGTTGTCTTACCTAAAGCGTTTGGAGAATATCTTAAACCGGGATACTTAATCCAATAGTGAACAACAAGCAATCTCTGGTTTGTTGATTTTAAATGAGTTGTGTAGATTTTTGAGTTCAACTCATAATCAGAATATTCAGATTTTTTATTACCTGCCTGTAAATGCTGTAATGCTTCACCTAAAGTGGTTTTGCCATTTTCAACAACAGTAGATAACTCTGTAATATCACCAATTCTTTCAAAAGGAGTTGGTGGTAAGCTGTTGTTTGTTATTCTCGGTGTAGAACAGCCTGTTAAAGCAACTACAGATAAAAATAAAGCACAAACAGTAGCAAATAATTTAATTGATTTCATAATGATTACCTCAATTTATTTAATACAATTATATCACAAAATGTAATATAAATAAAATAAGAGGCAAAACTATGATCTCTAGGAATGGTTCCATATAGAAAGCATAATCTTGCCTCCTACTGGAAGACAAGCTCACGAATGTGAGCAGGAATGACTTTACGTGTCTTAACGAAGCTTAACTGAGCTTAACAGATGATTTGATTGTATGAAATTACAAGAAGACTTACAAGGGTACAAAACAAGAAAACCGCCAACTCCTCACAGAATAAGCGGTTTTAACGATCAATTTAGGAAAACTGTAGTGATAAGTTAAGCTTTAACTTTATCCTTAAAAATTGCGCCAGCCTTGAAAGAAGGTACCTGAGTCTCAGGAATATCAATCTGCTGTTTAGTAGCAGGGTTAATACCCTTACGTGCAGCACGAGTCTTCTTTGCAAATGTACCAAAACCTACAAATGCAACTTCGTTACCAGCTGCAACTTCGTCCTGAATTACTTCTAAAGAAGCATCAACTGCTGCCTTTGCGTCTTTTAATGTAATACCAGCTTTATCAGCAACAGCTTTGATAAATTCAGTCTTATTCATTTAATGTACCTCAATGTTGTTTAAAATGCCTTAACAAAAGGCTTTGTGATATTGATAATATCACATAAATAGATATTATCAACTCAATAATTCATATTTTTAATAAAAATACGATTAAAAGGTCAGTTTTTTAAATATTCTTTCTGGAATACTTCTTACAATAAACATAATAGTGCGCCAGTAAGATGGTACATAGACAACATCTTTCTTTTTTATGGCTGCTCTATATATAAGTTTGCTAACTTTCTTAGGAGAACATTCAAGTTTAGATTTTGGTTTATGGACAATCATTTTGGTCCTTACTAAACCGCATTTTACGGTCAAAACATGAACTTTCTCGTAAAACATCTTGGCTCTGTACCCTGATAAGTACTGAGTAAGACCTGCCTTAGCAGCGCCATATTCATAATTAGAATATCTGCCTCGTTCTCCTGCTACAGAGGAAAGAACGATGATAGACTCAGGCTTTTGTTTTTCATGAGCAAGATTGTCTAATAATACGGTAATAGCTGTAAAATTAGTCCAAATCACGTTCTTGGTATTCTCAGAATTAAAATGCTCTTCTTTACCTAAGGTTCCAGTGCAAATAATGAGAACTGAAGGTACTTCATTATCAACCCAAAAGGTATTTAAGCTAATCTGGTCATTTACATCAAGAAATACGTTGTCTACTGGAATTTTAAGCTCTTTTTCAAGCTTTACTTTTGTTATCATGCCTTTAGTATCACGTGAGGTAATGGTTACCTTTGGTTTAATGCCATGACAGTTGTTTACATAGTTTTTAAGGACTTCCTGACCAATTTCAGAAGTTCCACCGATTAACATAATTGATGAAATATCTTTTTTCATATTAAAAGCCCATTAAACGCTGTGATAATAAAGAAGTGTATCTACAATGAGGATCATAGTGGATCTTTGTTTCCATAAACTCTTCAAACTGTTCTTTATACATTTGCATAAAGGTACTTCTTTCCATAATACCACCGTCTTTAGCCAGATAAATTCTTCCACCATGATCTAAAAGCAGTTCATCTACATGATTTAGCACATTCATTAAATGAGGCGTACAAGGAAAATCCATTGCAAGAGATATTCCTTTTATTGGAAATGACAGACTGCCCTTTCTGCCACAGTGCTCACCACATAATTTCATTACAGCCAATGGAGAAATAGCTCTTTCTTCAATGCAGAGGTATCTGAATAAAGCAGGTAAAATATCTGCTTCTGACTCAGGAATTACAAACTGATACTGCTGAATACCTGCGCTTCCATATAATCTGTTCCAGTTTTTTATACCGTCTAATGGGAAAAAGAATTTATCTAATGGGACACACTTGGTATCAGGCTTATGATGTTTGTAGTATAGATAATCGAATGCTTTTATTGTTGGGTAGCTAACCAGACTTTTAGCAGGAGTAAACGGAATGTTTAACTTACGAGAAGGAGTATAACTGCAACTGTCTGTTACATTGTGTAATTCTTCAAGTTTAGCATAGTGACCAGTATAAATAATTGCACTGCCCAGATGTTTTTTAGAGCCCATGTTTATCCAAGCTACAGACATTTCTTCTTTATTGGACTCTTTTAAAGAGTGTAGAGTTTCCTCTAAAGAGCAGGTCTTGATAGTAGTCTGAGAAATATATGAAGTTTCAATTCTTTCTAGCTGTAGTGTTACACATACGATAATACCCGTAAGTCCCATGCCTCCACAGGTAGCGTCAAACAATCCTTCAAAGGTCTTATCATTCGGATTAACAACTAATGGAACATTATCTGAAGTGATAATTGAAAACTCTTTAATAAAGTTTGAAATACAACCTTTTTTATGATGATTTTTACCGTGAATATCTGAGGCTACAGCACCGCCTAAGGTTACTTTTGCAGTACCTGGCAATACAGGTATGATCCAGTGTTTAGGTACAGTTACTTTGAGAATTTCTTCAAGTGTAATACCGGCTTCTGCTGTAATAATTCCTTTTTCTTCATCAAAATCTAAAATTCCATTCATCTTCTGTAAGATGACAGTTTTATTCTGATTAAAAGCAGCATCACTGTAAGAACGACCGTTTCCACGAGTGATAAGAGAATTGCAGTAGACAACTGTATCATATATTGAAATGAGATCTAAACAGCAATCTACGTTACAGTCAATCTTAGGATAGTTTGCCCAGTTGGTTAAAATCATAAATATCTTGCTCTCCTTAATAAGTATTCAAAAATTGTAAATAAGAGAGCAAGACGATTGTTTTAGAAATGGAGTTATTTTGGACTAATGATGATGGTGATTTTGTATGTGGTTACTATGATCCATAGGCATTGAGAACTCTGGTTTATTTAACCTTATATAGATTGACGATTTCTGTAATGGCAATGGTTTCAGCAATTACCGTTGGTACAGTATTGAGTCATTAACATAGATATGTTCCTTTCAATTCAATGAAGAATACTATAACGAACTTCACATCTTCTATATGAAGTTCTAGCAGAATTTGCTCAAAAAAAATCCCTTCGGATCATGCTGTTCAAGCAGAAGGAAGGGAGATATAGAAATATCTAATGAATTAAGCAAATCGTGAGAACGATGAGGCCACCGCTCACTGTTGTTACAATAAGTATAAATCAAAAACTATTCTTAATAAAGATATGAAACGATAAAAATGTTAATTTAAGTAAAATTTTTGAGACCGATAATTGCAATTTATTATTAGAATAAATATGGATTCCACGACGTGGAAAAATAAGCTGTTTATGTGTAATTACAATAAGTTAACCTATCAAGCCGACCAAAATTACATGATTTTTAGATTTCGTTTTAGATGTGATATTTTGAACTATCGTTATAAAAATTAACTCTCACATAACCCCACTGTTATTAAAAAAAACTATAGCTCGTTTAAACTAAAACTATCCTTTCTGAGTTCTACTCAGACGTTACAGAAGCTACGTTAATGCTTTATCCATCAGATATAGAATGGTTCTATATCTGTATCTCATCTCCACAGGAGACAAAACAATACTCCTGCTCGGGGATTATCCTCTCTAGAGGTATTGTTTTGTCTTTTGTGGGATCAACAGCCACAGGAGGCTATATGAAACACATCGTATTAAAATCAAAATCAGCTACAAAATCTTCAACAATTTTTTTAAGCATCTGTAACAGATGCTTAAAGATTGAAGAAGAGCACGCTCTTCTTGAGGACGGTTACTGGGAGGAATACCCAGTAAACGAGTTAGAAAGAACTGAGATTTATAAAAATCTCAGTACGAAACTTCAAGGCTTAGGAAAGCGTGAAGCTTTCCAAGAAATCGTTAAGTTAGGTCTTTTTAAGACCGAGCTCAACGAGCTCTTGAAGAGCTATCAGCTTGTAAAGAACTATTGTGATGACACCGTCATCTCATAGTTCTAAAGAAACGTTCCTTTCTAAGATTTTTCTTAGATTGGAGCGTTTAGAACTTATATAACGATATTCGTTTTTATCTGTAATATCCACCAAAACCGTCGGAGCGAACATGACTGCCATCAGGCATATAGTATCCGCCAAATCCATCGCTTCTGACATGACCTTCGTTTGTATGAAAACCTCCAAAGCCATCATCTCTGATATGTTCTCCGTTTAGATAGTATCCGCCAAAACCATCCGATCTTTGATGATCACCATTTGGTAAATAATACCCTCCAAAACCATCATCACGAACGTGACCTTCATCTGTATAAAAACCACCAAATCCATCGCTTCTAATATGTTCAGCAAAAACATTAAAAGATAAACAACAAGATAAAATTAGGACTGCAAATTTTAACAACTTCATTTTTGATTACCTCTTTAAAATTATTTTTAAATCACATTTTACTCTTTTACTTTTCTTTAACCCCTAATATATCCCCTTTATGTGCCCTTCTTAACGTTCTAATAGTTCAATATGTAATTATCTTTTCAGGCTTTGCTTGACGTTCCAAGAAAACGTTATTTCTTATTTCTTAAGTCAGATCATTTTCAAGTATTTGACTTTTCTTTTCCCGTGAGGGCTTTAAGAGTTCTTATGGGATCACACCTGTAACTACCTCCTATTGCCCTTATGAGTATTTGCTCATTTCTTTATAGGAGTTTAAAAATGAGTTACAACGATATTTCTAATTTACAAACTTTGATTTTTGATATTGTTTCTTACATTGAGGAACAAAAAAATCATAAATTAAAAGTTACCTTTTTTAAAGGCAACCATTTTTGTCTTTGGGGAATTATTCATAATAAGGTTTGGGTATCTGAAACTTATCTTGTAGATAGGTTCGGAGTTCTAAATCTTATTGAAGATTTAGAAGGTAAATTAAATTTAGATTTACAAGACTTTACAGGTCTATTAGATCATAAGCAAAATTTAGCTTGTGAATTTGAATTGGAGGCTTAATTATGAAGACTTCAGTTTTATTTGTGAGCTTGATTTTTATCTTCTTTGTTGGAGTTTTTCAAATTTCTACAGCTTGTGCTGAGGAAGAGAAAAACTCCAAAAATCCGAATAAGGAATTAACTGAAGCAGTTACAGAATATCTGGAAGCTGCTGATGAAAAAGAGTACGAAGAATTTATGGAATTAACCATAAACTACTCTTGGAAGTTACTTCCAAACAAAGATTAAAAATTAAAGTCCCTTCACTTAATTGTGTTGGGACTTTTTTGTTTCTGGTGCTAAAAACTACGATTTTTGAACCAGAAGAACACATAATCTTATTTACCTCGATCACTAGAATAAACCTTTTAATAACCCCTTATTCAGATTTTTACGCTACATTTTTAATTCAAAATATAAACATATTCTGACTTTTAGTCAGCGTTTCTGGGAACGTAACTCCCTATCAATTTTAAACTAATCAGTTTTTTGGGTTGATTAGTTTTCTTTTACCCATAAGGGCAAGTGAGTTTCTTATGGGCATTCCCATTTTTACTCCTTTTCTCTTATGGATATTTGTTTTTTTTAGGAGTTAAAATGAACACATTACATTTAAAAAGGAATTTAGTTGCAATAATCGTTACGATTATTGCTTCATTTTGGGTTGGTATCACATGGGCAACCTCAATAACGTTGGGATGGTGCTCCCTCAAATATTTTGAGGATTTGCCAACACAAATTCTCTTTGGCTTTGTTTCAGTATATTTTTGTTATAGAGGTTACCTCATAACAAGGTGTGTACTGAAAAAGATTAGGATAATGATATTTTCTCTCCAGCATTACGTAGCAGTATACGTAATGGATACTGGAGAGGAGTATCAAGTCAATCTTTTTCACAAATATTGGCCTGCTGCTTTTGTTGAGGCAAATGGAATTTGTGAAAAAGATGAAAAACTCAAAGGCATATATATAAATATAAAGACGATTCATCGTCTTTATAAGGTAAGTTAGTTTTTTCTTATATGTTTTTGAATATCCAAGTTCTCTAACAAAAGAAAATATTGGATATTAGTCTGATATTTTCAAGCACACTAATGTTTTGCATGAAAATTAAGGACAGATTCTTTATTGATAAGCTTTCTGTAAAGGAGGCAAAAAATGAAGAATAATCTCTAATTACAAAAGATCCTGCAGCACTTTTGGTGAGGCAGGATTTTTTTTATTTTAAGCTGTCGAAAATGAAGATTTTTACATATTCATTTTAGGGCGATTGAGCGACTAATTACAGGCATTTCTTAAATTCCAGCGACCTCAGTTTTCTTAAACAGACATTTACATAAACTGAGAATATTATTAAGAATATTTCCTATTTACAGCCCCTGTGTCTCCATATCCATAACAAAAGAAGATAGCAGACTCCAATAATTCCTAAAAACACTCTATACAGAATTTTTGTGTCATCATCAGTTGCATCTGGTAAATACCAATTTACAAATAGATAGACAGCTCCAATTAGAACTGAATAGAAAATTATTAACACTCCTGAAAAGAAATTGTTATTAAAGGTTCTATTTATAAAGTTTGTTACTTTCATATTGTTTACGTTCAAAATAATTAAAAACTGAAAAAAAATTTGTATTACTATGTTTTGAATAGTTAATCTTTAACCAAAGTTGCTATCTTGTAAATATACACGATTTTGAATTATGTTAAGTGCTATTTAATAATTTGTGTTTAGTTAAAAACTAAAATTATAATAATTTGTGTTATTGTTATGACTTGATTTTTAATATTTTGTGCTTACATAATATGCGTTATGTTACCTTGTAGAACTCTTAAAATTCCGCAAGGTAACCTACTATTGATTATCTAATTTCAGATTTTTCGTACTTGCCGTCTATATTAAATTCAACTGAAACATGTAAAAGTCCCTCTGTTGCTTCAGTAAAGCCATCACAGTAATATTCAGTTCTATTGTTTTCATTATTGACAACGTACATCTCAAAGTAACTGAGAGTGCGTAGAAGTGCTAACAATTTACTGTGTAGCTTTCGGTTTACATTCCAGAACACGTCATTCATAACAACGTTTGTAAAACTCTCATTGTCGTTTTCAATCTTATTTTCTGATTTGCGATCTTTATAGACTAAATATCCTGAATACAAATCAACATCACAGTCATAGTTACCTTTCTCATCAAGAAAGAACTCCTTAAACTTATCAGGATATGACTGTTCTAATTTCTTAAAATCCTCAGTTCTTAGTAAAAGAATAATTTGGAATGTGGCTGGCTGATTAAATGATTTCATAAAGTAACGCTCCTGATCATTAATCCAAGTTTTCTAATCCGCAAGTTGTGAGAACATTTCCAATAGTTTATTCAATTGTACATGCCCATTTAGTTTACTTATTTAAGTGAATAAGTTATTCGTGCATTAGATGTGTATTTTTTTCGATTTCTACACTTGCTGAATTGTTTGTTGATTGAAAAGCATCTGATACAGATATATTTGTTTCTAAAATATATGTTTCTAAAAAAACATTAAGAAGAAAAAGGCAGATAAAACATATAAAAGGTGATGCTACGTAAAATAAAGTTTTTGTAAAAGATTCAAATTCTACAAATGAATAGTAAAAGGAGACGACCGAAAAAATAAGAAGAGTTTCAGCCATTGTCAAAGAATATACTGCGTCTGTTATTGTTATTTTTTCAAGCGTAGGCAAAATGAAATAGTTATAAATAAACGTTAATACACATATTACTGTAACAATTATTATCGCAAATGACGGTACTGAAATTAATGTCTTCATTTTTTTTCTCCTACTATGACTTTTAATCTGAAAGCTACACAGCTGATTATTTGTTAAAACAGTATCCATAAAATGGTAAAGATGCTGATAGATTTGTCTAAACTCTTCGGCATTTACAAGGTAACAACTACTTCTTCAGCTTTGATACATAATTCGTCTGTGCAATCAATTAACCCACCATGTTCTAAGGTGTAGGCATCAGCTAAGTATTCAAGCTCGGTATTACCCTCATCATCTTCTGATAAATTGTGTAACTCGTAATAATCCAGAGAGTCTAAAAAATTTAAAATCTCTCGTGCACTTCCTGTACCATAAAATCTAACATCTTCTAAGGTGATTAAAGTTAAATGCTCATTATCTACATGAACAAGTTTGTTTTTTTTAATGTAATTAAATGATGCCTTGTAGCTGTTAAAGAATACACAAGGCTCTAATGCTCCGTTGTAATCACAAAATGCTGTTTTAAACTCCCATGCTTTATTTTGTCTGAAATTGTTTAAATCTGCTGTTCTTACCATAATTGAAACATTAGAACGGATACTCATTTTTAAATTTCCTGCCTTGAATAAACTGTTTTGTATTTCATGATCGTAACGCCTGTTTTGTTTTAATTTAAAAGCCAGAGCTTCTTTAGCTTTACCTAAATTATCAAACTGCTCAGTGTAAATTTCACGATCAATAACGGAAATTAAGATGTATTTCATAATGTTTTCCTCTCTGTCTTAACATGATAATATTATACCATACTTTGATAATATTTTAAATAAAAATATCACATTTTGTAATATTTTTTTGTTTTATATAGATGTGATTTACAGAGGATAGGAACGTAGATCATGGGGAATTTAAGATGCTACGTTCCCTATTTGGAGAGAATTTGCAAGGAAACTGATAAGAACTATTTAATCATACTGTTCTTTCATTTCAGTTAAGATGCTGATATGGTATTCGTAGTGAATGTTGCAACCTAGTTTACCGTATTTCTGATATGTGTCCTTGTCTGCTGTGTATTCAGCATTTCTATCATCAGTTACAATAATCATCTCATAGTAAGAGAGGCTTTTTACAAATTCATCAATAATACGATATTGAGGTTTTAATATGTCCCATGCTTCAGTTGAAATTTTTAGCATGGTTACATCAACAGGCTCTTCATCGTGTACTTTGCCTATATAAGGAGTAACAAATAGTTTACCTCCCAACAACTCAAAAGACTGTTTATATAAATCTTTGTAGTAGTCTTTGAAATTTTTATAGTCTTTTGTCCTTACTGTAATGATTACGCCACGTGTTTTGAACATAATTGTCTTTCCTGTGTTACGCTGCTAAACTTTTAGTTTTTTAGAATATTACATAAAGCCTCCTTATTTCAGAGGCTCTACTCTAGTTAATGATAGATTGCTGATAAAGCCTTAACACAATTTAATAACGCTTCTGTAAGTTCTTCTGAGGTGCGATAATCTTTTAAATCAAAAGAACGCAGTTCAAAGTTATTTAAAGTATCAATAATTGATATGTGTTCTAAACTATTGCTACTTTCTAATTTTAAATAATCGTTTGATAATGTTGAAATCATATTTTTAAAATATTTTATTGTTATATATTTAAAAGAATCATCTGCGATTGCTAACTGTCCTTTTAGCAATTCTTCGTGTGTTGGAGCGTGCACAGCATTCTTATCGTATACGATAATTCTTGTTTTACTATTTTTTGACTCTAATAATGATTTTAGAATTGGATGCTCAGTTTCTAAAGCATTAAAATAATTTATACCTCTTGCCTCTTGGGTAAGTTCTTCATCATCACTTGATATAACATCTAAGTCATCAGCAAAAGCACGATAAATTGGCTCTATTGTTTCAATATAAATGTGATTATCACTAATTAAAATCTTTTTGCTGAATGCGTTGATTGCTGAAATAATCTCATCTTTATTTGAATTTACAATGATTGATTTGTCAAGATCATCACAATCATATCTTAAATAATCTTCGCTTAAATCAGCATCTACTTTTGAATGTTTAAAGAAATTCTGTAAGTTTATTTCACTAGATATGATCTCAGACCAAAGATCTGTATCATGGTAACTTTCTTTTTCTGAATATACATTAGTTGATAAAGGTGTATAGAGTTTGCCTTTGTATTCATAATAATTTCTACTGCCACATAAGCTTTGTAAAGCGTATTCTCGACGAACTTCAAGAGCTAGTTTTAAATCTGATTTTGGAACGTCATCAATTTCACCGGAACACTCAGCTTTTAACTTTGCAAAAAAAGTATGTTTGTATCTTAAACTAGGCTTGTATTCAACTTTATAAAAGAATGGTACTGTAAACTTAGTCATATATATTCCCCTTTTTATATGAACTGATAATAATTAAGCTACTCTGTAAACACCGCCAAAAGACTGTGCGATTTTGATATAACCGAACTCTGAACAATCCGGCTCATCGAAATTACATACATAAGCTAGTGGTGTATGTTCTTTTAAAATTTTTCTGTCATCTTCCCATTCTTCTTTTTCTTTACTTACATACAGAATAGATAACAATCGACCGATTGAGGTATTAGATAGAATGGTGTAATAAACTAATGCGTTATTAAATTTTTCAAATCTCTCAACAAGAGTTTTAAAGCTGGGTTCAATGTCTTTTAAATCTTCAACTTTTGACTGTGTATCTAAAGAGAAATTAGTAGGAATTTTTAATCCATTAAAATTATTTATCTCTGAATAAACAACTGTACCTTTTTCTTTAAACTCGTTAATTACAAGATCTTCAATAGGTTGTAGAGAATTTAAGATCTCTAAACGCTTAACAGCCTCACATTTCATCTCTTCTAAAGTCAATTTCATAGCCATTCTCTCCGTTTAACTATGATAATATTATATCACATATTGTAATATTTTTATACAATTATTTTACTTAAAGTAATATTTTTAAGGTTGAAAATTGCTATAAAAATGACTGGATTTAAGAAGATTAAACTGCGTGCTGCTGTAGAAATTGAAATTACCAGGAAGGGAATGTTTGAAGATAGTTGTCATTAAAATAAGTGCAGCCCATGTTGCCATGAACCGCACTAAATACACATCAAAGCATAGCTAGAAATTAACGTGACGGTGCAAATTACCAAGTAAACTTGTAGCTATGCTTTGAGCGATTCAAATACTATTTGTTGATAATTCCTGTTGGGGAATAACAAATGATTTGACGTCATTGAAAGAAAAACATACTGAGTAAAGAGTCACTAAAAACTATAAGTTGCTGAAGATTTCTCTTACAACACACTTAAGTGAGTGAAACACTAAACTCAGTAGTTTAAAAATCAATGAAATGATTGCCTACGGAACACTGTAGTCCGTACCCGATGATGTGGGAGTTATCCTGTTGATAACCAGCCTTGTCCCTGTCAGACAAGCAAGAGCCTGCCTGCTCTTCGTACGTCATTCCTCGTACGGTACTCAAATGACACTTCAAAAGACGATGCATACACGTATCTCCCCATAAGGAGCCTCATACGCAATTACATACTACTGTCTTAAGCAGTCCCTAGAGTTACAGGGATTGTTCGTAGCGTGAACGACACGTAAGGTTTTTTAGAACTCCTTCAAACTTGCAAGAATAATATTAAATGATTGAAGGAGGATTTGGAATTGATTGAAGGGGGGTAACTTCGTGGTTGAAGCTAAATTCTTCAAGTTTAGTAATGGAACATTAAAAAACAGGACTAATCTTTGCGATATAGTCGAAGAGTTTTTTGTCTCCAAGCTCAAGATCACGATGATGATCTTTGTACCAGTCAGACTCAAACATTGCTTTTTTATGTCTGTAGTATGTAGCTTTCTTCATGCCAATCTTTTCTATAATCTCATAATCTGGCATTGTTTTTAGCATAAGCCAAATATCAATGCACTTTACCTTTTCGCCATTTTCTGTCATAAATTCTGCTTTCTTCCTGCCAGCTCCCCTTAGGACAACACTGTTATATTGATCTTCACTTAAGGTTAACTGAACTTCTGTTTTAGTTAAAGAAATAGTTATACCGATATGCTCCAGTTTTTCAAAGGCTGAAGCATACTGTCTTTTGAGTTTGTTTAAATCACTTTTGGGTTTAAATCCAATTCTTGTAGTATGTTTCACTGTATAAAGTCTCTGAAATGATACTGGAACGTTTCTAATATATATTTAAACGATTTGTCTATCAAGGTTCTTCTTATTCGTAGTTATCTGCGTCATCTTGACATACTCCCCACAGCTAAAGCCGGGGAATTCTGGGATATTAGCGAACCTTG
>ENA-OOQP01000233-OOQP01000233.1-human-gut-metagenome-genome-assembly--contig:-NODE-233-length-29874-cov-4.705859_pt1 | contig 29874 bp, 23 predicted proteins | sample MGYA00241266_ERZ501171 | MGnify/ENA primary metagenome ERZ501171 (study PRJEB25962, sample SAMEA2042501) | human gut metagenome | biome: human gut; feature: human-associated habitat; material: faeces...
CTTGGTAAGGGTGAGGTCCCGAGTTCGATTCTCGGTATCAGCACCAGCGAATTATTTCTAATAACCCTCTGAATTTCAGAGGTTTTTTTATATCTGTACACTTCAATTTTTTTAAACTTTTTTACAGCGTTTGGCCTATTTAAGCCATTCATCGATTTTTTGAAACTTTCAAACTACTCTGATCTACAAAATTACATAAAAAAGATCGGATTTTTTACTTTGCTTTTTGAGGTTAAAGAGATCTTGTAGATGTTCTATAGATGAAAAAGTGCTCCTCAAGAGAGGAGCTTATGAAGTTATATAAAGGAGTGTATTGTTATATTATTGATTGTTCTTCGACAGGAATGCCTTTAGCTTCAAAGCCTTTGATAACCTCTTCATCTGGTTCTTCCATATAATCGATTCTTTCAAAATCGCTAAGCTTAATGTCTCCATGGAACTGAAGCTCAAAGAACCTTAATAGAGGATTCTTACCACCTAATAATTCATCAATGTTGTAGAAGTTATTTTTGTTGATGGTCCCGTCTTTTATCTTATCAGCTAAGAACAGATAGTTCTTAATGTTACCAGGGCCGTATGGTGCTGCATCTTTACCTGAGGCTAGGTGTGTAGCTACACCAAAGATACAGGTTGCTTTTGGATCGGTGAGCAATGTAGGAATTAGATATGCAAAGCTCATGAAATCTAATGAGGTACCGATTGTCAGAGTGGTTCTGTCAAAGAGGTTATCTTTCTTTAATTTAATGGTGGCATCTCCATACTGATATGTCATGTCATAAGTCATAAGCATATTGATCTTAGGCTCTGGAGATGAGAGATAACCAAAGCGAGGGTAGTCTGGCTTGGTAAGCTCATTTTGGCTACATCCAAACATAAACTCAGTACTCTTAATTCTGGCAGCAGGTCCACCGCCACTTGCTGTTTTCCCAGCTTGCACAGCGTTTTTGAGGTATCCACACTCTAAGATTAAAGGTAAGACCTTAGTAGGTACCTTGATGTAAAAATCACCTTCAGCGATGATCTGCTTTAAAAAGTCCTCAATAACTAATGCTGATTCTTTAAAGCCAGGTATTTGCATCAAGACTGAGTAGTAGTTGTTCTGATAATTTTTAAAATTTTTAAGGCAAGGAAGTGTCATATTATTCCTATTTCTTATTTTGTTATTTAATTTTAATCAGTATAACAGCCTTAATTAGTACCTGATGATTTGTACTTACAAAATTTGAAATTTCCAAGTAAGTTTGATGAAATTTTTTTGAAAAAATGTAGCCCACAGAAGATGAGCTACTAAAAGCATTTATCTAAATGTAAGAGTACTAGTTATTGTGAATTCTTAATGTCCTCACGGACTTTATTAGCTCCTTTTACAAGAGCATCTTTGATGCTGCCTTTTGTGGTCATTGCTTCATATAAAGCATTGTTCATAGGCTCCTAGATCTTTGACATCTCAGGAATTGAGGACTAAGGGTATTCGCAACGCTGACGGCGATAAGTACTACAAGGATAACTACATGTTCGGTATCCATGCTGAAGCTTGGTGGTAATCGGTTAGTGTAGAACACTTTATATAAACTAACTTGTTTGATAATCATCTATGGGGAGGCGTAAGCCTCCCTTTTTTATCGTAAGTGAAGTTACTGTTCAAGATAAGGCATGTTATAAGATATGTTCTTTAATAAGAACTACTCTGCTTTTAGAGAGTCAAAAATAAGCGAAGAGCTATTTTGTAAAAAGTCGATTTTACCATCCTTTATGACTTTTTTTAGGTAATCTTCTTTTGCTGATCCTAACTCGATAAGTCCTGATACCATACCTCATATGGTAAAGATAGTTGGCATGATTTTAAGATCAGAGCTAAATTCTCCTTCTTTCATTCCAAATTCAAAAAACTCATAGACAATAGCGTTAATCTTTTCACCTATTTCAAAAGATTCCTTTTCTTCAGGCAAAAGTTGTCACAATTTTCATCAAATCTAATGGTTTTGTGAACTAATGAGAAGTACAGTGGGTAGAGCTTTTTATATTCATAAAGTGAATTGCAAATACCAAAGAAACGTTCTTTACAGGTGTTATTTTCATGAAGAGCTTTGTGAATAAAATCATAAAAGGTTTGCATACTTTGCAACACTAAGTATGAAGTTAAGATCTCTTTACTTTTAAAATAAACATACAAAGTAGCTTTGCTGTAACCTGAATTTTTTTTGCTATATCGTCCATGCTTGTATGCTCAATTCATTTTTGTAAAAACAGAGCTTGAGCAACTAAAGCTATTGCTTTTCTGTGTACACTTTGTGGTTCTTTTTTACGTCTTGCCATGTTGGTGGATCCTTATGGTTATCGCGTGAGTGTAACAGTAGCTTTGCTTACTGTGAAGACTTAAGGAGAGGGTATTTTTAAAGATGAGGTTTAATTTTTTGGGGGTGTAATAGGCATCAACATCTAAAATTTAAAAGATCAAATTTAATCTGACTTCATAACCATAAAGTCAGATTGTTTAAAGTCTTTAGTTTTGTTTCTTATTAAGATTAGCTTTTGCCACACCTAACATGAGTTTTACACGGTTTAGCTGATTTACCTCAGAGGCACCAGCATCACAGTCAATGGAAACTATGTTAGCTTCTTCATAGTTTTGTCGTAATGAGTGCACTACGCCTTTACCTGTGATGTGATTTGGCAGACAACCAAAAGGCTGCAGGCACACAATGTTAGGTACCCCGTTTTCAATAAGTTTTACCATTTCACCTGTTAGGAACCAGCCTTCACCAGCCATATTACCTAAAGACACGAACTTGCCAGCAAGTTTTGCTGTAGTAAAGATGTTCAAAGGTGGAGTAAATCTCTTAGAGTGTTTTAGAGCTTTATAAACATACTTTCTGTAATGCTCAACTAAGCGTATGAAAGTGAGCGCAAAGAACTTGTTTAAGAGCTTGCCTTCTAGAAGGTTATGCTCAATGATAGGATCGCCAGCTAAGTACAAGAAGAAATCTACAAAGTCAGGCATTACAACCTCAGCGCCTTCTTCAAAGAGTTCTTTTTCAAGATAATTGTTAGCTACAGGGTGATATTTTACTAAGATCTCACCCACGATACCTACCTTTGGCTTTTTAATATGGTTAATCTCAATGCTCTCAAAGTCTTTGACCATATCAAAGATATTGTCCTTGTACTTACGGTTAGAACTGTTTAAAAGCTCTTCCTTGCAGTTATTAAGCCACTTTTCAAAGTACTTTTTAGTTTCACCTGTATGTACCTCATAAGGTCTTACTCTGTTAGTTAATTTCATTAACAGATCGCCATAGACAGCAGCTTTAATTGCATCTTTGAACATGGCTGTTGGCATCTTGAACTCGTCGGTTTCAAGCCCATAGATAGCAAAAACAGGTACCTGAGGGAAGCCTGCGTATTTTAAAGCTTTACGTAAAACGGCAATATAGTTGGTAGCTCTACATGCACCACAGGTCTGGAAGAGCATGATGGAGGTATTGTCAGGATCGTAAAGACCTGATTTTAAAGCCTCTAACATTTGACCAATAACTACGATTGCTGGGTAGCACATGTCGTTGTTGACATAGCGCAAACCTAAATCAATCGATGATTTATCAGGCAGTGCTGGAATTACCACGTTATAACCAAACTTTGCTAAAACAGTTTTGAAAAGCTCAAAATGGATTGGTGCCATTTGAGGTGCCAGAATTGTATGCTTTCTAACACATTCTTTAGTAAAGTGAGGTCTGTCTGTAAACGGTATTGGGGTAAATACAGGTACTGATTTACGAGCTAATGCTGCTAATAATGAACGCAGTCTGATTCTTGCTGCACCCAAGTTTGAGACTTCATCTAACTTAATTAAAGTATAGATACGCTGATGCTCTTCTAAGATCTCTTTTACCTGATCTGTAGTAATAGCATCAAGTCCACAGCCAAATGAGCTTAACTGAATTAGAGTTACGTCTTTATTCTCTACGGCAAACTCAGCTGCATGATAAAGTCTGGCATGATAGCTCCATTGATTGATAAGACCTACTTTATTAACTTTAATCTTTTCGTGGTAGACACTGTCTTCAGAAATTACCGCAAGACCATAGGATTCAATCATATCGGCAATACCATGGTTGATTTCTGGATCAATATGGTATGGACGACCTACTAACATGATAAGGTGGCGATTTTCAGCACGAGCCTTTTGAATTACATTTTGAGCAAACTCTCTTACATCCTGTTTGTAGTGTTCAAGTTCAGCATAGGCTGCACTGCAGGCCTCTTCTACTTCCTTTTTAGTAAGCTTTTCCGCTTTGAACTCTTCAATTAAGCGTTTGCACAGACGCTTTTGATTGTTAATAGGTAAGAAAGGCTGTAAGAAGGTAACATTTTCAGTCTTTAGAATATCCATATTGCCACGAATATTCTCAGCATATGAGGCTACAACAGGGCAGTTGTAGTGATTGTCATTAGGATGAGCTCTGTCCACAAGATTAAATGGCAGGCATGGGTAGAAGATCTTTTTAACGCCTGCTTCAATAAGGCTCATGATATGACCGTGAACTAGCTTTGCCGGATAGCAAAGTGAGTCTGATGGAATAGTAGCAAGTCCTTTAGCGTATAGGGCAGCAGATGATTCTTCAGATAAGACAACTCTGTAGCCTAATTTGGTTAATAAGGTAAACCAGAATGGAAAATCCTCGTACATGTTAAGGCAACGTGGAATACCGATAACGCCACGATGAGCCTTATTCTCATCTAAAGGTTTATAGTCAAAGACTCTTTGATATTTGTAACGATACAGATTGTTGGTGTTTTTGTCTGTACTTGCAACTTTACCGCCAATACCTTTTTCACAGCGGTTACCTGTAAAGTGTCGTGAGTTGTCGGGGAAGATCTGCATAGTGATCATGCAGTTGTTACCACATTTGTGGCATCTGTATGATCTGGTTTTATAGGTAAAGGAATCGAGTTCTTCACGTTTTAGAATAGATGAAACATAAGGTTTTCCATCCTTTTCTTTAAGCGTTGCTGATTCATGCGATAATATAGCTGCGCCGTAGGCACCCATGTGACCTGAGATATCTGGGCGAATTACCTTTTTATTCAGTAATTTTTCCATTGCGCGTAAAACAGCATTGTTCAGGAATGTTCCTCCTTGAACGACGATATGATCACCTAGAGAGCCCACATCCTTTAACTGCATTACTTTAAAGAGCGCATTTTTAATTACTGAAATTGAGATACCAGCTGAGATGTCTCCTACTGAGGCGCCATCTTTTTGAGCCTGTTTTACTTTAGAATTCATAAAGACGGTACATCTAGTACCAAGATCAACTGGGGCTTTTGAGTCTACTGCTTTATCAGCAAACTCAGCTGCACTTAAGTTTAAGCCTTTAGCAAAGGTTTCAATAAAAGAACCGCAACCTGCTGAACAGGCTTCATTTAAGGTGATGTTGCCAATAGTGCCGTCTTTTACAAAGAAGCACTTCATATCCTGTCCACCAATATCCATGATAAAGGACACCTCAGGACAGAACTTTTTAGCTGCACGCAAGTGCGCAAAGGTTTCCACCTCGCCAAAGTCAGCATGTAAGGCAGCTTTTATTAAAGACTCGCCATAGCCTGTGGTAGTAACACCTGCAATGTAGCAGTCATGAGGCATATGGTCATAAAGTTCTTTTAATTCATTGACGACTGTGTTTAAAGGTGAACCCTGATTAGAACCATAAATGGTATATAGAAGCTCGTTTTTGTCAGTTACAGCTGCAATTTTTGAGGTAGTAGAGCCTGCATCAATTCCAACATAGACAGGACCATGATAGTTGTCAAAAGAGGTCCTTTTAACAATATCCTCACTGTGTCTTTTTACAAAAGCATCATACTCATCACGAGATGAAAACAGTGGTTCACTGTGATTTTTTGTCTCGGTAACGGCGTTTAGATCTGTTTTAGATAATTCTGTTAACTCTTTTAAGGAGGTTAATTTTGCTTCATCGCAGATAGCAGCACCGATAGCTACAAAGTAGCATGCATCTGGTGTTGCAACAACATCCTCGTCTATTAAATTTAATGTCTTGATAAAACGCTCTTTTAATTCAGACAAGAAAGTTAATGGACCACCTAGAAAAGCTGTCTTACCTTCAATGGCACGTCCCTGTGCTAGAGTACCTACAGTCTGATTGACGACAGCCTGGAAAATTGAGAGTGCAAGATCCTCTTTTTGAGCACCATCATTGATGAGTGCCTGAATGTCAGTTTTAGCAAAGACACCACAACGAGAAGCAATAGTATAGAGTTTGGAGCCTTTTTTAGCTAAGTCATTAAGACCTTTAGCATCTGTATTTAAAAGGTTTGCCATCTGATCAATGAAAGCACCGGTACCACCAGCGCAGGCTCCATTCATACGCTGCTCTAGTGAACCCTTTAAATAGGTGATCTTTGCGTCCTCACCACCTAACTCAATTGCTGTTTCTGTATCTTTAGCAAGTAAGTTAATGGCACTAGTACAGGAGAGCACTTCCTGCTCAAAAGGCAGGTTTAATCTTGAGGCAACCCCCATTCCTGATGAGCCTGAGAGTGTAATATAGAAAGGATTATCACCTAAAACAGGAGCTACTTTTTCAAGATTTCTTTTAAAGGCATTGCCTGTTTCAGAAAAGTGTCTTTCGTAATTTTTATAAATAATCTTTGCATTCTCATCAAGCACTACGAACTTGATGGTGGTAGAACCAATATCAATACCAAGTCTTAATGTCGTCATAGCATATGTTCTTGTTATATATGAATACACTGATAGTTATATCGCAATTTAGTTATTTTAGTAAGTGCAATAAGGAGTTTTATGACTGTAAAGCTCTTTGGTTATCAGCGTCATCTCTGTTTAATCTAACATACTGTAATGAGGCTATTTTACTTAACTTTATTAAGGTCACCTTAGAATTTTGCTATAAATTTAGTCAGATGAATAAAATACTCAAAACAGCATGGATAAAGGCATAGAGTAAAACTTATTCTGTATCAATGTGACTCTCCGCTGTTTTGCATACAAAACCTATCCAAACAGTGTATAATGTGACCTCAATTTAACAGGATATGAAATCCTGTTTTCTTTTTTTTAACTGTCAGAAAGACACGTTTCCTATCTTCGGAGCTAAAAGTGCAACTTAAAGATCTTGCAGATAAAATCATTGATGGATATGAGATTACAAAAGAGGAAGCTTTAGAGCTATATGATGCTCCTCTTGATGAACTCAAGGAAAGTGCCAGCAAAATTACTTCACACTTCTTTAAAGAAGCAATTGAGCTATGTTGTATCTCTAATGGTAAGTGTGGTAAGTGTTCTGAAAACTGCAAATTCTGTTCTCAGAGCCGTTATTACAACACCGAAATTCAGCAGTCTGTATTAAAGTCAGTTGACGAGTTCTTTAAGGAAGCTCAGGCAAATGACAGACGCGGTGTGCACCGTTTCTCAATTGTAACTGCAGGTGTAAGACTGTCTAAAGCTGAGCTAAAGACTATTGCACAGGCTTATAAAAAGATCACCTCAGAACTTAAGATTTCATGCTGCGGTTCTTTAGGTCTATTAGATTATGACGATTTTGTAATGTTAAAAGAATCTGGTCTTAAGCGTTATCACAACAACTTAGAGACTTCACCAAACTTCTTCAAAGAGATCTGCACAACTCATACTATGAAGCAAAAAGAGGATACTATTGCTTTAGCTAAGAAAGCAGGCTTAGAGATTTGCTCTGGATGTATCCTGGGTATGGGCGAGAGTGTAGAGGATAGAGTTGATATTGCTTTAGAGCTGCGTAAGTTACAGGTAGACAGTACTCCAATCAATATCTTAAATCCTATTAAGGGTACACCTTTAGAGAACCGTCCTACAGTTCATCCTGATGAGGTAAGACGTACAATTGCTCTATTCAGACATGTTCTTCCAAAGACTGTTTTAAGATTGGCAGGCGGTAGACTTATCATTCAGAAATACTTTACTGATCTGTACAAATACGGTATCAATGCTGAGATCACAGGTGACATGTTAACTACAGCAGGTCTTACTGTAGCAGATGACATCTCTGCTGCTATCAGTAATCAGAAGATCTTAACCAAGATTGAACCTATTAAGTAGTACCTTTTGGTATTTACTAAAAGAACGCCACAAGCTTTAGCAGAAATGTCTGCATTAGCTTGTGGCGTTGTTATCTTGAAAGAAAAACTAGTCAACAGAAGTATTATCTTCAGCTAAAGTAACCTTTTCCTGTTTTACCTTACCTTCACGTTTAATCTCAAAGTTCATGACTGTATTTGGTTTTGACTTAGAGACTAAATCGATAAGCTCTCTTACATTCTGTACGCTATAACCATCAACTTTGGTGATGAGATCACCAATTTTTAAAATTCCAAAAGCAGGTCCTTCAGGATCGACATAACCGATTCTGACACCGCTCTCTGAATCTAGGGTTGTAGTTTCGTCATCAGAAATACCTAAATATCCACGCTCAACTTTACCGTGACGTAAGATCTCATCCATTACTTCACGAACCATCTTTACAGGAATAGCAAAGCCAATACCGTAGGTATTATCGCCACTAAATGAAGCTGTATTGATGCCAATTAGATTTCCTCTGGTATCTACTAAAGCGCCTCCAGAGTTACCCTGATTGATAGGTGCATCAGTTTGGATTAAAGCTTGAACGCCCTGACGGATATTCATCTGATCTTTAGATAACAGTCCAGAACCTGAACGCGATACAGCAGAAATAATGCCGTGTGTTACGGTTTGTCCTAGGTTGTTAGGATTGCCGATAGCAAGTGCAATATCGCCAATATTAGGTTCGTTTTTAGCAGGTGTAATTGGAGTTAAAGTTGTATCTTCACTGACAGTTAAAACCGCAATATCAGTTCTTCTGTCACAACCTACAACAAAGGCTTTCATGACCTTGCCATCACGAGTTTGCACAAAGATAGCTTTATTAGGTTCGTTTCCTGATGGCACAACATGGTAATTAGTTACTATGATGCCATGTTTATCCATGATCACACCTGATGCCGATGAGGTGATCGAGTTTGGAGCGGGAGTTGTGTAGTCTTCTTTTAATGTGGCCACATAGATATTTACAACGCTAGGCGCTGCTTTATTTACAGCATATGAATAACCTTCAGTTGAAATACCGCTCGAATAGATAAGATCGCCTAGTTTTTTTCCTGTAGAAGGCTTTATTAAAAGAACTGCGACACCAACAATGACGCCTACAGCTACAGGAATAAGAAAGGGAAGTGACTTTTTACTAATAATCATATAAAGAGTTCGCACATACGTAGAGTTTCTTTAAAAGAATAACCTAAAACTCTTGAAAATGTGTTGATCTTTATATGATTTTACAAAATTATTCTGTGAAGATTAAATCAAAAGCAATGGATCTGACCCCAATTTCAGATTACTTAATCTTTTTACAAGATATAAAACAGTTTTTACCAGAAAAAGCTATGCCTATGGCATTTACACAGGTAATGTTCTCATCTTCAAAAATAGTATCTGCATAGTGTTTTTCAAGGATCTGCTCAATAGCTTCATTAGCTTTTTTTGCTCTACTTTCTTTTTCTTTGCAGACTTTAATTTCAATAACACAAGATTTAGTACCACCTAGATTATTAAAGGTAATATCTGCATAGCCATCACCTGCTTCATAATTAGAACGGTATTTACCAAGGTTATCTTTACAGTTAGTAAAGATACCGTTTAAGAATCCGTGGTAGTAATTCTCGTGAGGAGCTTTGGTTGCAGTATCTCTTACAGATACAAATGAACGTAATAGTGATCCTAACTTATCCTGTACGAAATCAAAATTACCTTCTAATAAGGCATTTGCCATGTTTAAAGCAAGGTTGTCTTTCTTTACAACATTACTAAACCTTGCTTTAATGTTTGAATCAAAGCAATCTAAGATTTCTAAATTAGGAATTCTTGCGAAGACATTTTTATTAGTTGAATGGTCTTTAGATAACTCTTCATCATCTGACTTTTCCCAGTCTTGGGTCAGGTAACTTGTATGTAGGAGTAGTGACCAGAAATCATCAGAGTTATGCTCTGATAAAGTGTCATAGTTCATGGACTCGTTTAAATTAAAACTAATTGACTTACCATCAACCAAGTCCTGCATCTTTTGATTGTCATTATCAGTTAAATAGCCTATGTAATCAGACAAAGAGTTATCAGAGGTCGAACCATTCCAGTAGTTACCTGTTTCAATTTCAGAAAGTTCACCACTTTGCTTAAAATCAAAGTTCTTTCTTACAAATTTAACTACATCCCAAGGACAGAACATCTCTTTGTCAAAGAACTTGTAGCCGTCATAATGCTCTTTTACTTTCTGAGCATATTCGTCTAACTCATAGTCTTTTAGAAATTGATAGGTTTCTTCTTTTGTAAAGCCTATGATATCTGTGTATTTCTTTTCTTTATCTGCGACACTGTTTACAGTAAAGTTATTTACACCTGTAAAGAGACTGTTCTTAGCTACCTTTAAGCATCCTGTGATAATTGTTTTGGTAAGAGCGTTTTTATCTTTTAAAATACCCAAAAAACCTTTCATTAAGGTTACCATTCGTGAATGATAATCTGCTTTAAATTCCTTATCATCTCCATACAGTTTTGTATTCTGTATGTCATGATATGAAGCATTAGCTGAAGGTACATCGTATTCATCGATAAGTAAGATAGGATACTTGCCGTACTCTTTATATAGAAAACATGATAAATGTTTTAAAGAGTTTTTCACTCTCTGAGAGTTATTGATGTCTTCTAGATAATTGATATCTGTAAGCTGTCTTAAGATAACTTTGTCTGATTCATCAAGTTTATTGCTGTTTAGCAGGTAAGAATATCTTTTGGAAACATCAAAGACAATATCTGCAAACATCTTGTAAGCTTCTTCAAAGTTATTACCATCAACATCTTTTAAAGTAATATCAATAACAGGATAATGCCCCATGAACTTTGAACAGAACTCTTTGTCTTCTAGTATCTTGGTGCCTTGAAAGTACTTTTGCTGGAATGAAGTATCAAATGGCTTTTCAGGATTTATTTTTAAGAACGACTGAACATGGTCATGAGCAGGGTCTTACCAAAACGTCTTGGTCTTGTAAACAACAGAACTTTGGCTGAATCTGTAAACACAGTCTTGATAAACTCTGTCTTATCTACATAGTAGCAATTCTCATCTTTCAGTTCTTCAAAACTGGTAGGACTTTCTGGTAAGGCTAAGAATTGTTTGTCGCTCATTTTATTGATTCATGATATTTAGCTTACTTCAATTATAACCTACATTAAAAGAATATGCAGAGATTACAAAACGCTCTGAAAGACAATAAAAATGGAGACCTAAGCCTCCATTTTTAGATACAGGAAATATTAACCTTTGTGACTGTAGTTTAGCTTAACTACATCTTAGCTATAGATTAACCTTCAGAGATAATTATCTGATTGTGATAAATAAGGTACCACCGTTACGGTTAATTCTAATTGCTGAAATCTTGCCTTTAACGTTCTCTAGATTCTTCTTCAAATCTGAGATGGTCTTAATTTCAGCACGGTTTACAGCAGTGATAACGTCACCTTTACGTAAACCAAAGCGCTGAGCAACAGAGCCTTTTGCTACATCAGTTACCTCTACGCCGCCATCTTTAGCGTTTGCAAATGAAGCGCCTTCAAAAGCAGGAGAAATACTCTTTGAGTTTGTAGCAGCTACTTCTGCCTCTTCAGTGTTCTTACCGATCTTTACAGTAAAGTCTTTGTATGAACCGTCACGGAAGACAGTGATATTAACCTCCGAGCCTTCACGCATTGTGGCAATTTCAGCTCTTAACTGGGCAAAAGAAGTTACCTTCTTACCGTTTACAGCAGTGATGATATCACCTGATTTGATACCAGCTTTATCAGCACCTGAGCCTTTCATAACCTCATTTACGAAAGCACCAGTACTCTGGTTATAACCAAAGCTTTGAGCAAGATCTGCATTTAATTCAGTACCTGAAACGCCTAATAAACCACGCTTTACTTCACCGAACTTTAATAACTGTTCAGTTACAGTCTTCACCATATTAGCAGGGATTGCAAAGCCGATACCGATGTTGCCACCTGATGGAGCCATAATAGCGGTATTAATACCGATTAACTGACCGTTTAAGTTAATTAAAGCACCACCTGAGTTACCTGAGTTAATAGCAGCATCTGTCTGAATGAAGTTTTCGATGTTTTCAATATTAAGTCCAGTTCTGCCTAAAGCTGAAACGATACCTGAGGTTACAGTCTGACCTAAGCCATATGGGTTACCGATTGCTACAGCGAAGTCACCAACTTCAAGACTGTCAGAATCAGCTAAATCGATCTGAGTTAAATTCTTAAACTCTTTTAACTTTAATAAAGCCAAATCGGTGTGAGCATCTTTACCAACTAACTTTGCGTCAAACTCGCGACCATCTGATAACTGAACCTTGATCTCATCTGCTGAATCGATAACGTGGTTGTTAGTTACTACAAGACCTTGTGCTGCATCGATGATTACACCTGAACCTAGGGCACGGAATTCCTGTTGGCGAGGCTGCGATGGACCAAATGCGTCGCCCATACCTGGGAACATAAATCTAAACTCATCTGGTAATGAGAAGCCCTGAACATCTTTTTTACCCTTTACAGAGATATTAACTACACCAGGTAGTACCTTCTTTAACATAGGGGCAAGAGATGGCATATCACCTTTTGCCATTAAATCATTGATAATAGGGGCTGCAGCCTGAGCCTGACCTGCTGTAAGCACTGTCATTGATAATGCCATTGCGGCTGCTAATGATGCGTTCTTAATCTTGTTTAACATCTTTGTTTGTTACTCCCAAATAAAAGTATCAATTTATTAAGAATCGTTTTTTAGTACAAGTTACTAACTTGACTGATTAAACTTTTAAATTCTCTTCTTCGACAACTTCTTCTTTTGTCTCTGTTTCTTCCTCAGAAGGTTTTTCAATATTCTTTTTTACCTTCACAGGATCTGTAAATTCAGTTTGGATCTCGTTTGGTCTTAATACCTTAGGTGTTGGAATTTCACCTAAGGTACCAGTTACTTCCTTAGTTGTTTCTGACCGTTGCCTTTTTGACTCTTGTCTTGGGGTTATACCTTCGTATATACCCTGATTTAAAAATTCGTGACTGTCAGCCTCTTCAGGTGCAATCTTTTGGGCAGCCTCTTTTAAAAACAGAACATATTGCTGATGGGCTGAATCAATCTCAGAAAACATATCTAAAGAGGTTTTAAAGAACCTGTCTAGAGTACGTTGAGCTCTAATGGCAGCTCTTTTGGTTTTTAAAAGCTCATCCTTGACTCTCTTGTGTTTGTAGATCTGAGCCATTACTAAAAAACATGTAGCAGCACCGACAATAAAACCTGCAAAAAAGATTGCTACTAGGAGCGCGTAATTATCCATATCCCACCTTAAATTCTGCGCAGCTACTCTGCTACTGCGCACTATTGAGAATAAATTTATTTTCTTAGTTAATACTTAGTTTTTATTTTTTAGCTTCAATAAAAATGGTACATATTGAAATATCAAATAAATTATCATCGAAAATGGCTAATAAAACTGCCACAACTTTTTAATTATTTGAGGTTGAACATTACTTTTTTCAAGTTTTTTTACAAAAGGTGATAATTATTGTTGATAATTCTCGTGGAGCATTAGCTTGAACCTCAAAAGATTGGATAATACATATAAATACGGGCTACATCTTATGACTATGAAAGCTCACTTTAGACATAACTAAAAATAAAGAAAGAGTTGTTTATGCTGATAAAAAATGGCTTGGTTTTTACAAAACAGGGTTTTGAACATAAAGATATTAAAATTGTAGGTAACACTATCTCTTGCCTAAAAGGCAAGTGTGATGATGCAAAAGATGAGTCTTTAATCAATGACATAACAGTCATCAATGCTGATGACTGTTATGTCATCCCTGGTTTTATCGATCTGCATTTTCATGGAGCTGCAAAAGTCGACTTTATGGATGGCAATTTAGATAGTGTAAAAACCTTAGCAGCTTATGAAGCTTCTTGTGGTGTAACTTCAATTGTACCTGCTACTATGACGATGCCAACAGTTGCCATTAAAAAGAGTATAAATTCAGCTTTAGAATTTAAACAGCAGTTAAATGATAATGAAGCATCTCTTGAAGGTATCTACATGGAAGGTCCTTTTGTAAGTCCTAAAAAGTTAGGTGCGCAAAATCCTGAATATGTACTAAAACCAAATTCACAAGATTTAGAATCTCTTTATGAATTCTCTCGAGGCTTAATTAAAAAGGTCGTGATTGCTCCTGAAGTGAATGGCGCTTTAGATCTGATTAAAACTTTTCATAATAAAGTCTCTTTCGCCATAGGTCACACTGTAACAGACTATGAAACTGCTACTGCGGCCATGAAAGCTGGAGCTAATGAACTTACTCATACCTTTAATGCAATGCCTCCATTAAATCATCGTGCTCCTGGTCCTATCGGTGCAGCTTTTGAAAATAAGCATGTATTTTGTGAGCTGATTACTGATGGAGTGCATGTAGATAAAACCATGGTTAACATTCTCTTCACATTGATGGGAGATGACCGTATCGTCATGATTTCAGACTCAATGATGGCTACAGGTCTAGATGACGGAGAATACTCTCTTGGAGGGCAGAAGGTTTTTGTAAAAGGAAATAAAGCTACCTTAAAAGATGGCACGATAGCTGGCTCTGTTACCAATCTTTATAACTGCTTTGTAAATGCAGTTCTAAACATGAGGATAAGTCTTGAGAGTGCTGTAAAAGCTTGTACCATAAATCCAGCTCGAGCCTTGAAGATTGACGACAGAGTAGGTGAGATCTGTGAGGGTAAAAGAGCTGATCTTTTAGTTGTCGATAAGAATTTAAAGATAAAAGAGATTATCTTAAGAGGTTCAATCCTAAAAGAGCTTAGTTCAAACGTTACTAAACAAAATTAATTTTCGATTTTTATGCGTAAAATTAATGAAAATACTGTTTGATAAAAGTCGCTATTTTGTTTAAAATACACCATTGCCCCTCTAATCGAGAAACCGGTTTCCCACCCGAGTTGCTTGATGCAGATTGAGCAATCAGTCTGTTTGGAAAGAGAGCAGATATTTTTATCTGTATGTTTTAAAGGAAATTTTCCTTCAAAAAAGGGTTTTTTAATGAAAACTTATGTTGCAACACCATCAACAATTAAGCGTGATTGGTTAGTTATTGATGCTGAGGGTCAGACTTTAGGTCGCCTAGCTACTGAAATTGCTTTACGTTTACGCGGTAAGCACAAGCCAGAGTACACTCCATTCTTAGATACCGGTGATTATGTTATCGTAATCAACGCATCAAAGGTTAAGGTAACTGGTAACAAGGCTCACGACAAGATGTATTATCACCACACTGGTTTCCCAGGTGGAATCAAGTCAGAGTCTTTCGAGAAGTTATTAGCACGTAAGCCAGAGGATGTTATCGAGACTGCTGTTCGCGGTATGCTTCCAAAGGGACCATTAGGTCGTGCTATGTTCCGTAAGCTAAAGGTATATGCTGGTGAGTCACATAATCATGCTGCTCAACAGCCTCAGGTTATCAAGTTTTAAGGAGCATTAGCAAATGGCTGCAAATCAGTATTATGGTACCGGTCGTCGTAAGGACTCAACTGCACGTGTATTCTTAAAGCAGGGTACTGGTAAATTAGAGATCAATGGTAAGACTCTTGATCAGTATTTTGGTCGTCCAACTTCTCGTATGGTTGTAGCTCAGCCATTAGAGTTATTAGAAGTTGCTGACAAGTTTGATCTGTACATCACTGTTAACGGTGGTGGTATCACTGGTCAGGCTGGTGCTATCCGCTTAGGCATCACCAGAGCTTTAATTCAGTATGACGAGACTTTCCGTTCAGCTTTACGTAAGGCTGGCTTCGTAACTCGTGATGCTCGTGCTGTAGAGCGTAAGAAGGTTGGTCTTCACAAAGCTCGTAAACGTCCACAGTACTCAAAGCGTTAATATCAAAACAATTTTCATTGTTTTGTCAAAAGCCTCTGCCTCACCGCAGGGGTTTTTTTATGAATTTTTTATGTATAATATCCTTTAGAGGATATCTGTTATGGAAAGATTAAAAAGCTTAAAACCTTATCTATTCACCGCTTATTATGATTGGCTAATCAACAATAAGATCACTCCACATCTGTTAGTTGATGCTAAGATGCCTGGAATTAGAGTTCCTGTTGAATATGTAAATGATGGTCGCATTATCTTAAGTCTTTTACCTTCAGCCATTGCAGATTATCAATGCTTATCTAAAGGTATTTCATTCAAAGCTCGTTTTAAGGGCAAGAGTGAGGATATTTTTATTCCTTTCCATGCTATGGAGCAGTTAATTGCTTTAGAGTCTGGATCTGCTCTTCCTATAGGTAGTGTTTTAGAGCAGTTAGATTTAGCTCCGGACGATGAAGTATATCCTGATGAAGCATCTGAATCTCCAATGTTCAAATTGGATGATGAAGATGGAGCAGATGATGAAGAAGTTTCATCAGAAGTTTTAGCAGAAGATGACAAAATTCCTTCCGATATCAAGACATCAGAAGCTACTAAGATTGAAGCTACAACTCCAGCAAAAGAAGAAAACAAACCAGCTTTCTCTTTTGTAAAGGATGATGAATAACGATTAGTTATAGTTTGAAGTTGTCTATGAATTTTGCATTCTAAAGCGTAGACAACTAGAATCGCAGATGAATTCTCTAATTGAGACAAAACAAGGATCTGTTACAAAACAAGACAATGTTGATCGTGACCATAGTTTTTCTATATCAATATTTAACGTTTTAATATCATTTCTGATGTTCCTGCTTTGTGAAAATTTCTTTTATTAATCTTTTTCTCCTTCTACTTTATAGGCTTTATATAACTGTGGTTTGTCTTTAAATCCTGCTGCATATGTGAGCTCATCTTCAAAATTAAGTTTTTGGACTAGAATGTGCACCTGATTGTTTGTAATCAGAGCTAATTTCCTTATGTTTGAGACGAATCTATTTTTATGTGTGTCCGTAACTACATCAGTGTCGCATACGATTACAACAGTTGATTTTTTATCAAAAATTTAAACAGTGAAGATAAAGCCCTTTCATTAGTGTTCAACAAGTTTACAATTCTCACTCTTCCAAGAAAAAGTGTACTTATTAGACAATATGAAGTGACCTCCGCGAATGTAAATTCGTGGATTTACTGTGTAAACTGTAGATGTTAAAAATTTAACAGAAACGGATTTACCGCATACATTAGGAAGGTCACATATGAATAAGATAATCTATATTGGAATGGATGTCCATAGCTCAAATTTCACATTATGCAGTTTTGAGCCTGGATATGACTTTGAAGCAGATAAGATCTTTGGACAAACACAGATTAAAGAAGACATATTTAACAGTACTGTAAAATATATCAATAAGCTGAAGAGCATGAGACCAGATGTTGATGTTGTCTGTGGCTATGAGGCAGGGTGCTTAGGATATAGCCTGCATCGAAAGCTAAAAGCCAAGGAAATTGAGAGTGTGATCTTAGCACCTACCACTATGGCGGTAGCTAGAAACAGTTCAAAGAAAAATAATGACTATAGAGATGCTATAACCATTGCTAAATGTTTAGCAAGCTCAGCATATAAGGCTGTATATTTACCTGATGAGAAAGACGAAGATGTAAGAGATTTCATCAGGATGAGAGATGATCATAAAACAGCTTTAAAGCAGATTAAACAGCAACTAAATGCTTTCTGTTTACGTCATGGACATCACTATGATAAAACCAAATGGACAGGACTCCATCTAAACTGGTTAAGAAAGCTTGAATTGAGTAAGCTCCAACGAGAGACAGTAGAAGAGTATCTTGCAACCTATGAGGCACTTACAAGCAAGATAGCAGCATTGGATGTACGCATAGAAGACATAGCCTCTGAAGAAAGATATTCTGAAAAGGTTAATAAGCTCAAGTGCATCAAGGGAATAAAGACTCATATAGCTTTATCCTTTATCTGTGAGATAGGAGATTTTAACCGATTCAAATCGGCAGACAAGTTTTCAGGCTTTATAGGACTAGTACCTGGAGAATGCTCAAGTGGTAATACTGAGAGAATGTTAGGTATTACAAAAGCAGGAAACAGGCATTTAAGACGACTTGTAGTAGAAATATCAAATACCTACAGACGAGGCGCTGTAGGTCGAAAATCAGCAGCCTTAAAGGAACGTCAGAAGGATATGCCTAAGGATGTAGTTGCGTATGCTGATAAGGCTACTAATCGTTGCCAAAGAAAGTACCAGCGCATGATGTTCAAAGGAAAGAATTCAAATCAGGCGGTAGCAGCTGTAGCTAGAGAGCTATGTTGCTTTATCTTTGGAATGATGACTGGTCATTATTCAAGAACAGCTCAGGCAGAAGCTTCATTATACCGTTCTGAGTTAGATTAGAGTTTAATTAAGGAAAAGAAGTAGTCACAAGTATTTTAAAGTGATTTAGGTAAGACGTTTTTTTATCAAGAAGGTTTGAACTATCTACGATAAATCTATGATGGCACGTTAAACGTGATCCTCGCTAATAGACAGTAGAGTTCGCGGCGAAACCATTGACCTGGGGTAACCAATCCTCGTATAACAGAGTGGCCAATGCCGTATTTTATACTGAGAAGAGCGTCTTATCTAAATCACTAAAAAGGTACTTGACAAAGGTCACTTCATAACAGATTAAAAGAGCTAAAGTCATTACCCACATCAGAGCATTTATTCTTAATGTGATTTCAAAGTATAAAGTGTTTACCAGTAATCTTTTATCTTTAAGGCATCTCCAGTTTCTCTCAACTACAGATTGGCTCTAGTAATATAAAATTACTTCATCTGTTGTTTTTACTTAATTATTAACTACAGATAAAGTAATGGAGCAAATTATCAGAAAAAGATAAACCAGTATCTTTATTTTACTCTAGAATCGAAAATAAATAAAAGCATTATAAGTAGCACCGAACAAAGGCATATAACAAATAAGAAGTAAAAATGCTGTCCAGGTATAACTTAGTGATGAAAGTAAATCAGGATGATTGGTATATTTTGCGTTTACTTTATCTATAATTACCTTATACAAAGGAGTGGATAACAGTAATGCAAAAAAGATTGTCAGATAAGTTTTATATGTAAAAAATGGAATACAAACCTTGAAAGTCTGAGGTGTCATAGGACCAAAGTTAAAAAGACCAATCAAGAAACTGTAAAATTGTTCGATACTGCCAGATCTGAAGATTAGCCAGCCAACAGAAAAGACTGCTATTGTATATACGTGAGCTAACCATGCAGGTAGTAATCTTTCTGGAAAGTGATTAGTTACACGTTCTAGGATTAAGAATACACCATAATAGACGCCCCACAACAAGAACATCCAATCAGCACCATGCCAAAAGCCACATAAAGCAAAAACAGTAAACAGGTTAAGACATGTTCTAAATTTACCCTTTCTATTTCCACCCATTGGAATGTAAAGATAATCTTTAAACCACCCAGATAAGGTCATATGCCAACGACGCCAAAATTCAGAAATTGACTTTGATATGTATGGATAGTTGAAGTTCTCTGGGAAAGTAAATCCAAAAATTCTACCTAAGCCAATAGCCATGTCTGAATAACCAGAAAAGTCAAAATAGATTTGTAAGGTATAACATAGCATTCCAACCCAAGCTGCTAATGCTGTTACTTCAGCATTAGGGATACTAAAAGCTGCATCTGCAATTTTTCCACAAGCATCAGCAATCAATAATTTTTTTGCAAGACCGAATGTAAATCTTTTAAAACCTTCACAGAAGTTTTCACAACTTAAAGTTCTAGAAACAAGTTCTTTTGCAATAGACTCATATCTGACAATCGGGCCTGCTACAAGCTGAGGGAACATTGTAAGATAACAGCCAAAATCAATTAAGCTTCTAGCAACCTTTGCCGTTCCTCTGTAAACATCAATTAAATAACTAATAGCTTGGAAGGTATAAAAAGAAATACCTAAAGGTAATGCTACATGAAAGTTTGGTGCTGGTCTTAAATCTTGAGGTAATTCATTTACTACTATTCCAAATAACTGAGTAGAGATAATAAGATTGATATACTTGAAGTAAATTAAGAAAGCTAAGTTAAGTACAACACCAGTAAATAACCAAAGCCCACAATTTTTTGTACCTTTATTAACTTCTATTACAGTAGCTAGAAAATAATTACCATACATTGAAACTAGAAGTAACAGAATATATGTAGGTTCTCCCCATGCGTAAAAAATCATTGAGCATATAAGAAGAACGATGTTTAAGCACTTAAACTTTGCCTTTTTAGGAATAATGAAAGCAGTCAAAAAATATAAAGCTAGTGTTAAAGGCAAAAATACAAGCACAAAAGTTACAGAACTAAATACCATCTTCTTTCATCCTATTTCTAAGATCATTTACTTCAGGGATATCTTCAAATACGTAATTTCCAGGAACAGCACCAGGATCAAAGCGAAGATAGACTTTTTCAAATGGTTTAACATGTACGGTCATGTGAACAAGATTTTTTCCTCTAGTAATGTTTTGAACAACATACCTCAATGTTTTATCTGACTCAGTTCTATAAAAAATCTGGGCAAAGGTATTTTGAGGAGTGGAATACTTAGCTATAACTACAACTCTACCTAAGTAATCAGCTTTTACAGGTTCAGAAAATTTGACAATAGGATCTGCATTTTGGGCGTGCAACGTATACACACTGTTTTTTTGAAAATTATCTTTAAGGACATTACAGTTTAAAAGATGAACTACATTACTATTAATATCAAAATTACTGTCAAGTATATAACCGCCTGTTTTAAGCCATACATCACCGAGTGTCCTTAATAAAGGATCATTGTTAACTTGCACACGTCCTCCCCACCACATTCTTTCGACAAACTCTTCAATTACAGCATCAGGTCTTATTTTTTTTAATCTGTAATTTGCTACATCTGTATAAGGTTTTGTTAAATCATAATGGGAGTGCAGATAAGTATGAACATTGTGAACAAAAGGGGTTATCTTATTCGCACCGTGTGTCGCTCCAAAATATGAATCAGAAAAAAACCATAAGGTTCCTTTTGAAACATTGTTGTTTATACAAAGATTATGATATTGATCAAAATGATCAATAGCTAATCCACATTTTATATTATCAAACTTATTTATTTTAATAAATTTAGACCTATCAATGCCATAAACACCCGCCATGACATCTTTGTCAAATATCTCGTAATATTTTGGAGTTTCAACAGGATTAAACATGTTATTGTTTTTTGCAAGGACAGAAGCCATATAAGGATATGCAAGCATCATAGCATTTCCGTTCCAATGAACATTATCAAATTTTTTATCGTATAATTTCATTTTCAAACGAAATTGATCTAAAAATACTTTGAGATCATAAAATGGAATGTTTGAGTGCTTCAATGAATCGATTTGAGATACATATGCCCCTTGATGCTTTATTATTTTAGAATAAAAAGGCAGAAATTCAGGATATAAAGTTGTTTTATCTGGTGCTATAAACAAATAAAAAGGAATATTCTTACTATAAAAAAAAGCAAACTTGCCTGCAGCAGATAATCTTAAACATTCTTGAAAAATAGAATCAAAATGATTCACACCTAAAGCGCTGTAAACAACTGGAGACGCATTGAAGAGTTCATCATATTTTCCTGTAATATTCTCAGATACATAACTTTTAAGAAGGACTTCCGACAAATATATATAAGATCCAATAAAGATATTTCTTAAAGGCAAGTGATCCTTAAAATAAAGCTCCCACTGTGATGTAATTTCATTTAACTTTAATTTTTTTAAATTTGGTTTTGAAGCAAGAGCCCTATTTTCATTTACAAGAAAACAGTCCAGCTCATGTCCAGAAATTTGCAAACATAACGGAAGAGAAATAATTAAATAGAAGATAACTGAAAAGAGTGCTATACAACATTTAACATTACCCCCCCCCGACAAAATAAGTTTAAACTTTGATAACATATATACTTCCTAAAAAAACTGACAACCATCCACTCAGAGAATAAAAAGATCCAGTCTGTTCAAATTATGGCCATCCACCACTTGATGAATATCACAAAGTCGAAAATTAGTCAAATTTAAAATTAATATAAATTAATCAGTTAGTTAAAACACTAACTTTGCTCTTTCAAAATGTGATTCAGAGATCAAAACTGTTCTGAGATAATTAATATTCTTTGTATGTAACAAATGAACCTGTATAAGAATATCAGTATGTCAGATAGTAAAGATACCTCAATGGATTTAAAGTCAAACTAAACCTGTTTCCTGCAGAGACAGGTTGAATTAAATTTAAAGAGGACAACTTCTCTTATCGTCTATACTCTGTATATCATCGTAACCGTAATTCTGGCCAGAATGGCTGGGTGTAATAACAGCTAAACACAGATACTGTTCTGGCAGAAAAACAAAAAGTAGCTTCAGTCTCTAATCTACGGTTTAGTAGATGAGGTTCCATCAGAGCAGACCATAAGACGAGTGGTAGCACTGGTAAAAGCGGATGAAACAGTAAAGTTTCTTTCTGAGTATTTTGTCTCCCATAGAGAGAACATCTTAAAACCTCTAGGCTCAGTTCCATTAGCTCAAAGAGAGGTAATAGCAGCAGACGGACAGAACATCGGAGCCACAAGAAGCTCTAAAGATGGTAATGACTCCAGAAAGAACGGTGGCTATGATGTGGTATCACTGTTCTCATCCACCTATGGTGTAACCTTATGTCAGAGAACTGTAGATAAAAAGAACAATGAAACTTTAGCCATTATGGAGATGATTAAGGATTTAAACCTTTCTAACTCCATTCTCACCTGAGATGCCATCAACACGAGAGCTGCAACACTTAAAGCTGTTACTGAAGCTGATGCAGACTTTCTGGTCTGTCTTAAATCCAATCAGGGATATCTGTATGAAGAAGTCTGTGACTCCTTTACCTTTGCAGATGCTGACAGATATTTAGGTGAAGTCTTAAGCTCCAAAAGAGTTTCATCTGACTATGGACGTATTGAGGAAAAGGAAATCACCATACTTGATGCAGAGCATGGTCTGTCTAAAGAAATGCAGCGTAAATGGCCTTACATTAAAAGTCTTATCAGAGTTAACACCACAAGATCTTATAAATGCTCAGGTGTCTCCAATACAGATGATGTAGAGAGCAGATACTTTGTAAGTTCCATTATCACTGACGGTCTTGATAAGAATTTTGCTGACACCATACAGGACAGCATTCTTGCAAGATGGCAGATTGAATCAAGACACGGGGTGATTGTTGTTGCCTTTGACCAGGACCGACTTCCTTTGCGTAATCAGGATTACATCAGAAACTCTTCTGTCTATACCAAAATGGTATGTAACGTTTTAAGTTACATCAGAGACAGTGTTCCTCTGTATCAATCCAAGCCATGGTCTTTTGACAGTCTGCAGATGTTTGCATCTGATGTTGAGTATGGATTTATGTTCTTAAAAGCTTTCTTTACTCAGGATATGTCTGAAATAGAAAACGATGAAAGATTCATCGGTCTATTTTACAAAGAGCTTGAATCTACAGGTAATGATGTCCCAGACAACCTTGAAGTAAACGGCTTTGAGAACACTATCAGTGCCGATACTCCTTTAGGTAGGTTTGCAAGAACCCACAAAAAGATTAAAGGTAAGCGTTAACTGAACAGTTTTTTACTGAATTACATTTTGAAAGAGCAAGCCTATGTCGTTAAGACGCAGGCACTTTGTGCTGGCTAAATAAAATCAGCACAAATTTACATGCAGAAAACTCTGCTAAAACGGATTAAATTCGGCTCAAACGTGTTTGCGATTAAGATCAGATCGTGTTGCCACCATATTTCTACAATCAATTTATTGCTTTTAGCATTTTAATTGTTCTAACAATACCTGTTTTGATATCATATTTAGCTTTCCACCCAAGGCTATTTAACTTTGAAGAATCAAGGCGAGCTTTTGTTGCCTTGCTGTATCCAACACTTTCTACTGCATCCGGAATTTCAAACACAACCTTTTTTCCGGCATAGTCAGCAATGATAGCTGCCAAATCTTTTAACATAATATCAGATGCATCATCCGAAATGTTATATGCCTCTCCGCTTTCGCCATTCAGAAGAACAGTCAATAAGCCGGATACACTGTCCATAACATATAGATATGAATAGAATTGCGTTCCTGCACTTTTCAGTACAATGTTATATCCTGCAACTCCCTTATGCAGGAACTGTGACAATGCTTTCGTATCCGTTTTTAATAATGTTGGTCCATAAGATCTTGTTAATCTTGGAATAACAATATCTAATCCTTTTTGTGCTTTATAAGCTTGGCACAAAGCTTCTCCACATCTTTTACTTTCCGGATATCCAGCTCTCATTGTATTACAGTCAATGTATCCGCAATACTTCTCATCAAATTTCTCAACATCGCCACGATTTTCACCATATACTTCATTAGACGAGGCAAATGCGAATCTTGTCGTATGGTGCTCAACAGCAAAATCAAGTAAGTTTTGAACACCTATAATATTTGTTGTAATAGTTCCAATCGGATCTGTAGAATACTGCATAGGGTGCGTATTACTTGCAAGATGCAAAATATAATCTACTGTCGCATCCTCTGTCAAACACAGTTTTCTGGTTACATCATATTCAATAAAGTTAAATAACGGATTTTCAAAACAGTATTTGAATCTATTACGCATTCTCTCTTCGCTTCTGCCGAGAGCGTAAACTTTACAATTCAGATTATCATTGTTCTTCCTCATGATAACATCAACAAGCATGCTTCCAATTAAGCCTGTCGCTCCTGATATCATAATGGATTTATTATTTAATTTTTTCCAAGGAAAATTCAGTTCTGCCACATAATTCACATCTTCTAAATATAAAGAATTGTCATATACGTTCATCAAAATCTCCTTATGCTTATGCTTACTTCAACCAGTTATCTTTATCTGCCTTTAAATAAGCCTTAAACATCTCCAGATCATCTTTCGTTGTGAGTTTTATATTCTTATCGGATCCGGCTGCAAAATGTAATGTGACACCAAGTTCTATCATCATAGTGTTGGTATAATGTGATCCATAAATACCAATTTCCTTTTCAAAGGCTTCATGATATTTTGCATCCAATAAGCCAAATCTGTATGCTTGTGGTGTAGATACACGTCTTAACGTTTCTCTTGGAATATACTTTTTTGTTGTCGTTTCATCATCTTCATTGATAACAAAAATCTGTTCATTATATGGCATAGATGTAACAGCATTACCGTATTGCGAACATTTGCTGATTACATCCGACAATACTGAAGGCTCTACTAACGGTCTGATGCCATCATGAATAATGATATTATCATCCTGGTTAGCCTTTCCCTCCAGTCCATATACACCATTTCTGATTGATTCCTGTCCCGTTTTTCCGCCAGATACAATCCACTTTAATTTTGTAATATTGAACTGCTTGGCATATGCCCAAACAATGTCGTGCCAACCATCAATACATACCAATTCAATAGCGTCTACCTGAGGATGCTTTTGAAAGCTTTCTAAAGTATAAATCAAAACAGGTTTGTCATACACATTAATGAACTGCTTCGGCAGATCTTGTCCCATTCTTGAACCAACGCCACCAGCAATAATTACAGCAATATTCATATTATTCTTCCTCTCATATGTTTCTGCATTTCAATATTTTAACACCATGTGCAATTCTGTCTTTTTCCGGAGACAATCTCATATAATCGCCATATAAGCAATTTAAAATAGCATCACTATTTTCTGGTATATTCACTTCTTCATTTTCAAAGACAGCTTTTTTCGGTGTTCCAAACCACTCTTTTTTTACAATTTCCCTTTCTCTGTATCTGCCAAGCATGTTTCCACACCATTTGGCTTTATCAAAATCTGATTTTCTTAGCAACCTTTCCTGGCTATGCAATATGTTATTTGTATTAAAAAGTTTCACAACAGGTACCTTTTTACAGAATTCAATAATAACCTTTTCATATGTAGGTCTATCTCTATGAGAATCTACCTGTGTGGTGATATGAGCAATTTGAACCATATAGCGTTTCAATAATATGAGCTTTACTCTAAACCAACGTAAAATTTTATTATCAGTCAGCCCATCCAACGGAAAAATATCAATCCATATGAGCCTTTCTCGGCTGTTCTGCCAGGTTAATTTCTATCTCCGACTTCAAATCAATAAATTGGCTCATGGCAAAATGCCAGTTTGGATCTGTGAATCGATTACAGATTCCATAGCCTTTTGGCATATCCTTGCTCAGTAATTCATGAAGTTTGTCAAAATCTTTTCTGGGCAGCCCTAAATCAATGTCGTCATCCAACGGTATAAAGCCTTTATGGCGAAGAACACCAATCAACGCACCGCCTGTAAAGTAATACATTAAATCATGTTCTTCTCAATAGTTAATAAGTATGTTCAACGTATTCATTGTTAAGTCTTGCAATTTTTTATTATCTGTCACACTTAATTACCTTCTTAAATATATTTCATGAGTGCATCTCTTGGGTATGGAAAGCAGCACTCAAGTTCCGTTACACCTTGTTGGAGATCAGAAACCATTGCCTCAACAGAACCTGCAGTACCACGGTTTTGAATAATATTATGCTTTCACAATCCAACTATCACATCATCATCAACCCCTGATCTCCAGTATCCAACTACTACATCGTGATTCGGAGAGGATGCATAATCTAACAGTTCCCAATCAATGTTATCAACTGAGTCAATGTAAATTTCATATAAATGTTCTTAAGCTAAAAATAAAGTAGGTTCAAAACGACACTGTTTCAAGCAGTTAATGATGAATGAAATAGTGCTTTTTAATGTCTTCAGTTCTCTAATTTTGTCTTTAGAGTGATGCGACATCGTGTAGTCTCCTTTTGAATTAGCCATTTTTTGAGTAACCGATTTAACCGTCTTCAAATTGTTTCTAAAAAGAGCTTTAATAAGCCTGTCAAACCAACTGTAAGTTCTGACGCTGATTTTATACATCGAAGAATCTTTCTTTAGTTTTTCTCTAATAGCGTAAGCTACTATAGTCTTAATAAGAGAAGCAATCAGGCTTGCAAACAGCATTACGTAAACAATGTTCTTAATTCGGGTGTTAGCGCCACTTAAGTTAGAGCCACTTTTCAAATCCATGAACTTACGTTCAATCTGCCATCTTAATTTGTACAAAGCCATAATGACTTCAGCTTTGATGTTTTTCTTTCTTATCGAGGTTATTAAATACTGTACCTTTTGGTCTTTCTTGGAGAAAAATCTAATCACCATGTAGATTTCTCCTTTGAACTCTACAATTAAATCCATAACTAGATGTTCTAAGTAATGTCTAACAGCAGCATCTGACAGTTTCTTGTCTTTAAAGTGTTCTGTTAAGTCCTTTTTACCCATATGACAGCTTACAATCTTTCCTGCTGAGTTACATCTTAACTTTCCTATTAACTCTCCAGTTTCATTAATCACACCGTACATCTCGTAGCTTACATACCCACTATCAAATAAGTGAAGTACCTTTTTAGCAACTGTTGCAAAGAAGTAGTTCTTTTCGTTCTCTGTTGCTCCACCTATGCCAAGATCAACAACACATTCGTGTAGCATTGACCATGTTACCTGTAGTCCTATTTGAGCGTTCTTAGCCTTTTCCTCTGTTACTACATTACCTTCAGGATCTAAAGTGGTATAGGTTAACTTCATAGCTTTCCCTTTGCCTTTTTCTGCACTTCTTGTACTAGGAAACTCATCAGCTAACTCTCCGTTAACATGCCAGTAAGTACCATCGTGCAAGATGAAGTCCTCAATATCTAATCCGCACTCGTTTAGTTCCTGAAGCAACTCTTTGACTGCAGTTTTATTCACTGTAGATAATACCTTGTTATGCTGTCTGGCAAGTATAAGCATCATCATCGTTACACAGCCGTCTTGTCTTAATCTATTGTGAAAGGTTTTATCATACAAGTCTTCTCCTGAACGGGATAAACTTGCATAGTACTCTTTTATGCTTGCTATCTTCATATTGCAGCTTTTACCAGCTGCCATTACAAGTGCTTCAACTAATTTCTTGGATTCAAATTAGCTTTACGTTTAATAAATCCAATCTGTTTGCTGTAATTCCAATGTATTGAAGTGTAATTAGTGAAACAAATCGAAAAACGAAAGAATTTGAGTTGCCTTTACCATTGCAAAAAGGGATAATTTACCTGATATGTGATTCTCCAAAATTGATTTTTTGTTCACTATTTATTTTAGTAAAATCCATGTCAAAAAAACGATCCATATATCTCAACTTTATTCTTTATTTCAAATAATTACACATCATTTTTTTACTTTTAAAGATCAATCAAAACTTACTATTTTTGAGCTCTTCTGATCTGATATATGGGAAAAATAAAAGAAATGTAACTACTCAGAACCTACCCTAAACGATCTCAGCCTTACAATTAAAAGCAGAGGTTAAAGCTTCAAAAACATCTATACCTTGTTTCCTAGCTGAGCTGAGGTAGGATGTGATCGTTAGGTAGGTCTGAGCTCCTTTAATTGAACGAAAACATCCTGAAACCTTTGATTTAGTTTTTACATTGCGAACATCTCTTTCAGCCTGGTTATTGTCAAAAGGCACTGCAAAGTTATGAATAAACAGACATACCGAAGCCTTGAGTTTAATCAGTCTCTCAATCAATGAACGTTCTTTACCTTTCTTACGTTTGCCTCTTTTTATAGGCTCCGTATTATCATGTTGAGGACATTCTATATTGGCATAATCCATGATTTCATCATATTCTCGCTCTAAAGAGCTGATATGAGAGTCTTTTAAACTGATTTGGTTCTGCTAAATTGCTTTTTCTTTAGCAGTTTTCATTGTTAAAAGCAGATTGCCAAGTCTCTTTGCCCATATATGAGAAGGATTATTCTCACTTGCTGCAATTAACTCTCGTAGCAGATGAGCACAGCATACAGCATGACTGATGTTTTCAAATCTCCAATATGATCCCCAGCAGTCATGAACTGCAGTGCCTGTAAAATTGGTTATCACACCATTGTCAGCTATTCCTACCTGTCCACTTTTCTTGTTGACTGTAAGGTACGTATATTTCTCATTTGATGAGTTATGCCCCCATTGAGTAGAGTCTTCAATACTAACTCCTGTCTCATCGAAATTAACTACTTTAGAGCTTATTAGTAACTCTCTGATTTTCTGAACTACTGGCTTTACCTTAAGTGCAAATTTCACAATCATTGAGCAGATTGTTACCTCTGATAGAGTTCCATTGAACATGCCATCAATTACGGTCTGTATTCTATCGGTACTTATAGTTCCGAAAGTGCTTAAAAGTCCTGATATCGCAGTAAAGTTATCTCCATACTGAATATAGCCCTTACGTTCTCAGGAAATTCTCCCTTGAGCTTTGACTCTTCACATGGACAGTCTATGGCTTTGACTGCTTGAAGCTCTATGTTCTTAGTATTGATTACTGCTTCTACCACATATCTCTTTTCGGTACATTCAAATACATGTCCGTTTGCTGAGCATGAGCATAGATATGGACAGGTTTTACATTTTCTGGTAAATGTACCTTTACCTCATCAGGTTCATGAGGGAGCTTCATGTTCAGTTGTCGTTGCAGGTCTTTTATGGTTTTCTGCAAGTCTGAAATAGTTTGCTTCAAGCCAGAAATAGTTTGTTCCATGTCTGAAATGGTAGCTGTTTGCTTCTTATTTTGCTCTA
>ENA-OOQP01000243-OOQP01000243.1-human-gut-metagenome-genome-assembly--contig:-NODE-243-length-28769-cov-1.779411_pt1 | contig 28769 bp, 33 predicted proteins | sample MGYA00241266_ERZ501171 | MGnify/ENA primary metagenome ERZ501171 (study PRJEB25962, sample SAMEA2042501) | human gut metagenome | biome: human gut; feature: human-associated habitat; material: faeces...
TTTAACATTTTTTCTTTTACATATGTTAATTATTTTTTCTATTTCTAAAGAAGATTTATTAAAAATAGATCCAAATAAATTTAAAATTAATTTAAAAGGAAATATTATAATTTTTATTATTACTTTAAAAAATCCAGGAAAATAAATTATCATTAAAATTATACATACAGCTAAAAAACCTAATATAATAAACATTCCAATAGGATAATTCCAATTCCATAATTCTTTTAATCCTTCGCATATTGAATTAAATATATTAATACAATTATTATTATTAGAACCCGGATCACTTGGAAAATAACCTTCTCCAGGTGTTAAAACAATATCATCAGAATAAAAAATAATGGATTTATAAGTATATTTCATTTCTAAAACATCATAAATTTCTGTAGTATTATAATAATAAGGAAAAATACTTGGTTCATTAATTAAAGGACTATCATCATTTATAAAATAAACCTTAAAATCATAATAATCATCATAAATTTTATAATGACCAGCTTGAATTGCTAAAACATTTTCTTCTGTTTCTGAATGATTAAAAAAATTTTTTAAATTTTCAAAAAAACTTAAATCAGAAGAATAATCATTAGTATAAGTAACATTTATTTTAGAACCTTTATAAAGAGTACAACAATAATCATAATAAGTTTTTATAAAAAATTCTTTTCTAACTAACTGAATATAAAATTTAATATATTCTAAAGTATCAACAGGAAAATCAAAGTTAAAATAGCAAATATAAAAATACATATCAGGAACTGGTGAAACACCATGACTATAAAGTTTTCTTTCAATAGCATATTTACCAGTTACCTGTTTATTAACATTTTGAATTTTAATCAAATACCAATAACCAGTTTTAAAAGAAACATAATCATCTTTCAAGTTCCCTTTGCTATCAAACAAAAATGAAGGAATTTGATTTATATCAAGTTCAATAGTATATATTTCATCATCTTGAACAAGTCCAAAATATCCAAACTCATTATTATATCTTAATATTGAGTATTCGTATACAAATTTATTTCCTGAAATAGCTTTGATTTTTCCAAAACTATCAGATAATGTCAATTCTGATTTTTCATATATCAAATCATCTGAAGAACTAGAATTAGTATAAGAAATTTTACTATTACAAATATAATAGTCATATAATTCATCGATTTTATAAATTATATTTAGCTCTAAAATATTTATATCAGAGCTAATATTACTGGATTGATAAAAATATCCTGGTATATTTTCTTTTGATATTAAATAACCAAGTTTTTTTTCTTCAAGTCTTTGTAAAATTTCCAATCTTGAACCAAATTCAGATATATCTATGTCTTTCCAAGTTTCACCTTCTCTAATATATCCACTATCAATTAAATAAATTTCAAAATCTTTAATCGATGTGATATAGAAGAAAGGAAAATGATAAGTTCCATCTTCAGACATTCCAGTTCTTAACATAAAATTTTGTTTTGCTATTTCTATTTCTTCAGCTGTTCCAGAATTATATGACAAATACATATAATCATCAAAACCAGAATAAGAAAAAAAAGCATTTTCTTTTTGTTCAACTGATAAATCAGTAAATATAAAATCGTAAGGACTTATCAACAAACCTTTTTCATATAGACCATTTTGATATTTACTATTCGGTAATTGATTACCATAAATATCAATAGCTTCATATTCAGTTGTTTGAATATCTTGCTTTGCATGAACTGGTGGACCTATACTTATTAAAGCTAGTAATAATATAGTAAATATCATTACTAAACTTATATGTTTTTTCATTTTCATCAACTCCTACTTTTTTCTTTTTCTTTTACCACTAAATAGTAAAACAAAAATTCCTACCACAAATAATCCAACTAAGCAATATGCTATAATATCTTCAGTTTTAAGATTTAACTTCTTACAAGAAGAAGTATCAATTGGATCATCTGTAGTAAAGTCCATGGCATTTAAAACATTTAAATTAATATCTATTTCACCATTAATACCATTCGTAGATTGGTAATTGATGCTATAATTGTAAACTCCTGGACCTGCAGTATCATCTGTAAGATATTTGCTTGAACTTTCATTTTTCGCAACAAACCTAGTAGATAAATTTGTATTTTCTATCAAGCCAACTTTCTTTAAGTCACTAACTATTTGATTAGTAGAAAGTTTAGAATTAACTGGAAAATATAAATCTTTTCCAAATATATAAGAAGAATTAATGTTTTTAGTTACAACAATTTGAATGATATATTCTTTATCATTCATTTTTAATTTATATTGATAACTACCACTAGTAGAAGCATTACCAATATAATCAACATCCTCAAATTCATAAATAATTGAATGTTTACAATTTACTATATTTTGAGATATTAAATTTTCTATATCTTCAGGAAGTAAATAAGAAGATATATTTTTATAAATAATTGTAGGGCCATAATAGAAATCGTCATGCTCTGTTGTGACAACCACTTCCGCATGATAATCACTATCACAGCTTTGTTTAAGAATATCTCTATAATAACTTTCATATCCAAGTCTTAACTCATCAAGTGTAGTTAATTTGGATATATTAATTTCTTCTAATTTTGGAATTAAAATCAAATGTTCAAAACTACATAAGTCAGTTTTATCAATTGTTTCTAAATTCCAATATTCGATATTCCAACTTGTTGCATTTTGTGTATGAACAAGTTGATTGTTATAGTAATATTTGATACCTTTGAAATAAGTATCAATCGATACATATATTTCATTGATATAAAAATTATCTAAATTATCTGTAGATAATGTTATCGTATCACCTACAGAATAGTTAGATTGTTGATATGTAAAAGTGGTTCCCCACTTTCTATCAAACTGAAAACCTGGAACATCATAGTCATCAAGTGATGTGATTTGATAATTTGAAGTTTCTGAAAATTCAGTTTTAATTGGGATTTGTGAATTTTCAAAGTTGCATATATAAGTGATTTGATATTGAATCGTTTCAACTTTTACATAGATCCTACATAAAGCTAAACTATTCACAAAAGATGCTTTGGCACTTTCATAATCATTTAACTCGTATTCATAACTTGGATCAGAATAGTAACCAACTATTCTTTGATTAGTTGGTAAAGTAAAGGATTGTTCTATCGAAGCCCATTCTGATAAATTGACTTCTTTTACAACTTCACCTGCTACAACATAACTAACAACTTTAGGTTGCCAAGCTGAAGGAACCAAAACATAGCTATCATTAGCAAGTATCGTTCCATCAGAACTTGTAATAGTTGCGAGTTTATTTTCTAAATCGGATGTTTTATAAACATCCCATGAAATAACAAACTCATTATAATGTTGACTATCTCTGATAGTCCAAAGACCAGGTATTTCAGACAAATATGTATACTCACTTATTTCGTATTCTAAACTACCCATGTCAGCATCATTATTCTGGTCATGAGCAAAATAAATCTTTTTAGTAGTTTCTTCAGGTATTTCAAAATAAATATACATATTATCTGTATTATCACTTATTCTTTGGATTTCATCACTTGATGAAACATACCCGCAATAATAAATTCCTTTAGATTCAAAAATAGTAGGACTATCAGTCCAACATACCCACAAATTATTTTCATTATCATACCCATAAATTTTTTCATCAGTTGTCAAATAAAACAAATTATAAATATAAAATTCACTATCTACCTGATCCGCAATTAATTGGCGCCTATAATATAGGTATTCAACTGGTTCTTCGGGAAAATTATCAACTTGATAACAATTAAAAAAGATAGATATTCCTTCTAATTCAAATTCATTTGTTTTAACAGAAGAACCGATGAAACAATGAACATCAATTCTATTCTCATTAAAAGGCAGTAAATTTCCTTCCTTTTGTCCACAAATCGAACAAGTTTTAGGATCATACTTTGTCGCAGGTATCCAGTCATGAACACAACCGACTGGTTCTTCATAAGTTCCTGTGACATAATTTAATTCGCTGATAATATAATCTTTATCATCAGGAATAGTAATTGTCACATTTGTAAGATTCGTTGTTTGTGAAATTGGTGCTAAACTTGAAAAAAGTCCATTGCACTGAATTTCACCATCCATACCTAAACCACCAGAACCGATGCCATATATGACATCAGTTGTATTATTTTCAAATTTCAACAAAACAGTTGTTCCTGCACCATCATCAGGAAAATCAAATGTTGTTGAAAATGTGATTGTTAAATTCCTTATATTCGTTCCAACTGATAAATTGGTTGAAGCATTTATCGATTTTTTATTTATCGCAAATGTTATCGTAAACAACATCGCAATAAACAAAAAAATTTTAAATATCTTTTTCATTTCAATATTTCCTTTCCTATTTCTTTTACCCGATTAATTAACTTCCCTAAATCTTCATTAATCGATCTAAAATTTCTATGTGTATGAAAATACTTTAAAGTATTTTCTATTGGAGTATTAAACTCATGATGTTGTTTTTCTTCATCAGTTAATACCCTCTTTTTCCGATAAGTTTGTAAACATATCTTCGCATTATACTCAATACTATCTAAGATATCATCTACTAATAATGCATTATCACTTTTTAAAGGTAATGATGAAATGGCTTTTAAATACTGATTGCCATAAAACATCATATCTTTGTAATATTTTTCAATTTCTCTTTTTAATTCCATATTATCACCTTTATATAAAAAGCCTATAATTAATTTTTTTAACTATAGGCTTTATTGTTTTACATCATTTTTTATCGGACGGTTTTTTTTACAAATTTAACAAGTCCAAATACTGCAATTACTACAGCTGATAATAATATCCAACCTGTGGCTTGCATTTCTGGTTTTGCAAAAAAATCATTGATTTTTTCTGCAGCACTTTTTGTATCTCCTGTTGCTTCAGCAAGCAACATTGAACTTTTTAATAATAATTCTTTCATTTTTTTCCTTTCCGTCAGTTAACTGACTAAATTAATTCTTGATTATCATTTTCAAACTCTAAATCATCACTAGTTGCTTCAGTAAACACAACTGGAGCAATATATTTATTCTTAATCAATTTAGATATTGTATCAAGAGTAATATAATTAATAAATACAGTCTTAACACAGTCATAACTTAAAAATAGTTGTAATCGATAATTTCTTTTTCCGTCAATAGGACTTATTCCAGTAATTAATCTTGCATATCTAGGTAATTGAAGAACAGAGTCAGCTATTTCAGGATTTTTACCCATTGATAAATAAACATTAACTAATTCATTTCTATACATTTTTACCTTATTGTCATCATTGAGTCTAATAAACTCACTAAACTTATGAGTTTTAAACCCATTATAAATTAATTGTGTTTTATCCTTTTCATCCTGAAAAGGATATACTCTCAAAGAGATTGAATCTCTTTGATTATTACTTTTATTAGTAAACTTTGTTACTAACTGAACCAATACTAAAGGAAATTTTTTAATATCCTCTTTAGTTAATTCTGAACGAGGAATAAAATTATCATCTTTGATAATTGTTATTCCTGCATAACCACTTTCAATTAAATTTTCTTTTGTTACTTGTGGCTTCGTTGCCATTTCTTTTTCACTCATTTTATTTCTCCTTTTTTAATTTAATTTTTGTATTTTTTAGGATTAAAAAATCTATCTAATTCTTCTAAACTTAAATCATTAGAAGAAAGATTTTTAATCTTTTGATTAAGATTACGATTTTTTTCATAATCATTATGCCAGTCAGGAACTTTCCTAATTGGTTTTTGTTTTAAAATTCCATAACATTCTTGCCTTTTTTCCTCTAACTTTTTCAAATCATCCCTATCCAAATTATACTTAGCTCTATTCAAATGATAATGATTGATTTGTTTAATTTGCTTTTCTGGATCCTTTGACCAAGGACAAGAATTTAAAACTTTACTTTTAAAATTTTGCCAAGTCATATACTAATTTATATCAATAATAGTAGCAACTAAACTACCATTTGATTTATTTGATTTTCTTAAATTAGCTTTATAACAATTTGCGGAATCTTTTCTTGCTTGTAAATATCCAGCTCGGTAAGATTTACCTTTTTGACTCAATCGAATTGGATAGCCATATCGATTAACTTTTAAAGTTCCATCATTACAATAACGAACATTTCGTTTCATTTCAATTGCATATTTACGTGCCTTTAAAGCTGGATTTAACAATACTTTTACTTCACCAGTTTTTGGATTGGTCCAATAAGTAGGTTTATTACTCATGTGTGCTTTTTCTCCTTTCTTTAAAATTTTTAGAAAGGTTCTTTTTAACTATTTTTTTAGAGGAGATAAAAAATGAAAAAAGAACCAGAGATTATAATTTCTAGTTCTTTATAATTATTTAAATCATGGTGCCGACAACAAGACTTGAACTTGTGACCTGCTGATTACGGGTCAGCTGCTCTACCAACTGAGCTATGACGGCATCTATTATATTTTATCAAAAAAAGTCTATTTTTTCAAGTAAAAATATTTAATTTATTTACATTTGCCACAATTTGAGCATCCATTACAAATTAATTTACTACCACAAGTATTACAACTTTCTTTGTAAAAAGGAATATATAAATCTTCTTTCAATAATAGATCACCATATTTATTATACAATTGATATTTTATATCTTTAATAACAAAATTCAAATTTGCTTTATATGCCATTATACTTTGTGTTTTTTTATTATTTATTATATATAATTTCTTATCTTTAACAAAATATGTTCCCGTTTCAATAAATGAAAAATTGACACTAGCTTCTTTACATTCATTAGCTAATTTTTTTACCCATTCAAAATTACAAATTCTACTACCATTGTAATTTTCTCCACCACATATTACTTGTTCAATATTACCTAAATTTAAATATTTATGAAGACTCACCTCTCCAATGAATGGTGCCACCATAACTCCTTTATGTTTGGCAGGAACTTTTATAAATATTGGCATACGTTCTTCTACCCTTCTTTGGTTTTCACATGTCACATTTAGTATTACATTTTCATAACCTTCATTCCAATCACTTGGTAAATTATCCATAATTCTTTCTGGTCTTTTAGTTAAAATGTAAAATTTAACATCTTTCCTTGAAGCTATCAATTGCCAAGCCTCAAAGCGCCATTCATCTGCTTCTTCTAAAAAAAAGTCTGAAGTCATACAAACTCTAATTAATTCACCACTTTTTATTTGATATTCTCCATTTAACTTTTTCTTAATAGGATAATAAAAGTTATTATTAGATTTGTATATATTTGAACCATTTTTGCCATGTTTATAATCCAAATAATACATATAACAATTTTCACATCCTTCGCTTTTCTTAATACATCCATGCCATGGATTCCAAATATCATGCATTGCTAGTTACTCCTTATAAAATAAGACTGAACAAGTTGTTCAGCCTATTTACTTCTTGGAAAATTTTTATAAAATTTTAAACTTATATCTAATGATTTATATGAATGTGTTAACGCACCAACAGAAATATAATCAACACCCAAAAGAGCAACACTTCTAACTCTTTTTAATTCCATATTACCACTTGCTTCGATTTTTTTACTATGATTATTTATTTCAACAAGTTCTTTCATTAGTTCATTATTCATATTATCAAGCATAATAATATCCGCAGAAGTTCCTAATGCTTCTAAGAATTCTTCTTTAGTCTCAACTTCCACTTCAATTTTCATTGTTTTTCCAACAGATTTTCTAACCATTTCTACTGCTTTTTCAATACTACCAATAGCAGCTATATGATTATCTTTTATCAATACTTGATCAGATAAATTATATCGGTGATTCATTCCACCACCATCTCTTACAGCTTGTCTTTCTAACACTCTTAAAAGTGGAGTAGTTTTTCTAGTATCTAAAATTTTGCATTCTGTTCCAGCCAATTCTTGAACAAATTTAGCAGTGGTTGCAGCAATCCCACTCATTCTTTGTAAAAAATTCAATGCAACCCTTTCACCACGTAAAATATCCCTCATTGGACCTTCAATACTAGCAATTACATCACCTCTATTGACAAAAGTTCCATTATCTTTGAGAATTTCCATTTTTATTTTAGGGTTAATCTGCCTAAAAACCTCTTTGGCAACATCAATACCAGATACAACTCCAGTTGCTTTAACAATAAAACTTCCCGATAACATCATATCTTTATTTATTAAATTAAAAGTTGTTACATCATTGTCATATCCATCTTCAATTAAGGCTTGTTTTATTAATTCAATTATCTTTTTATCCATATTAATTTATCCTTAGGTGACAACCTATACTTTCCTTTCTAGCCTCAGCTGCATCAGTTATCAATTTAGCAACTGTAACAATATTTAATGCTCTATAATAATCTACAGTAGTAAACGGATATTTGCACAAATTTCGATAATGTCGATTAATTATGCTTTGGGCAAGATGTAACCCATCACTATCCCTAACAATAAAAACATATTTACTCATTGTATCACGAATTTCTTCACGAATGGGGTGATAATTGTATTTGTTTACTGAATATTCAATATCTATATTCCAACTTTCTATATGCAATATAGTTTTCTGATTAACTATTTTGGCAATTCTTTTACCAAAAACAATGCATTCTAAAAGTGAATTACTAGCAAGTCGATTGGCACCATGAACTCCTGATGAACAACACTCACCATTTGCGTAAAGATTAGAAATTGATGTCTCGCCATTTAAATCGATTTGAACACCGCCAATACCATAGTGTTCAACTGGAGCAACCGGAATCAAGTCATTTTCCATATGATATCCAGATTCTAAACATTTTTGGTAGATAGTAGGAAAACGTTGTATTAAAAAATCCTTTCCTAAATGTCTAGCATCAATATACACATATTGACTCCAAGTATCATACATTTCCTTCATAATTGATTGGGAAACAATATCTCTTGGTGCTAATTCTAAACGTTGATCATACTTTTTCATAAACCGTTCGCCATTAATATTTACTAAATAGGCACCTTCACCACGTACTGCCTCACTAATGAGAAACTTTTGTCCTTTAATATTTCCCGTAACATCATAAAAAACAGTAGGATGAAATTGAACGAATTCCATACCACGAAGTTTTGCTCCTGCTCTATATGCTGCAGCAATTCCATCTCCAGTTGCTCCATGAGCATTAGTAGAATCTTTATATACTGCTCCGATGCCGCCTGTTGCAAGAATAATAGACGTAGCAAAAATATTACAAAACATATTATCCATTGATATTAATCTACCACCAAAACACTTATTATCTTTTACAATTAAATCATATAGCATATAATTTTCTATGACTTGAATATTTTCACGATTTCTAATAAGTGTAATGAGAGTTTCCATAATATTTTTACCCGTTGCATCCCCCCCTGCATGTAGAATTCTTCTAGTCGAGTGTCCTCCTTCTTTAGTAAGAAGGATTTTTCCACTTTCATCTACATCAAAAGGAACACCTAAATCAATTAACATTTGCAAATTTTCAGAAGCATCATATACCAATTCCTTAATAGCCTCTTTATCAAAAAGACCAGATCCAGCTATTAAAGTATCTTCAATATGTTTAGCTAATATTTCTTCACTAGTATTTAATTCCCCTGCAATCCCACCTTGTGCAAGATAGGAGTTACTTAATCCCAATGGCTCTTTAGAAACAATAATAATATTTTTATCTTTATTGATATTTAATGCAGTATAAAGTCCTGCAAGACCTCCCCCTAAAATTAATACATCAGTTGTAATTTTTTTTATTTCACTCATTCTATTCACTCAATTCTAACATTTTATTTAACGCTTTACACGCCAAATGACTCGTTTTTTCATCCAAATTAATTTCTTCAAATTTTGTTCCTTTTTCTAATAATGCATTTTCAACATCAATCAAATGGGTCATTTTCATTGTTCCACAAATAAGATTAGGTGATAACTTGTAAAATTTTTTATCAGGATTATTCTTCTCTAGACTATAGATAATCCCTAATTCCGTTCCTACAATGAATTCCTTAGAATCACTACTGGAAACATAATCTAACATCCCTTTGGTAGATCCAATATAATCAGCTAATTTCAATACATCTAATCTTGCCTCAGGGTGAAGTAATACTTTAGCATTCGGATGCATAGATTTTTGCAGTTTAACTTCTCCCGTTGTTAGATTATGATGGATATGACAACATCCGTCCCAAAATTCAATTGGTTGCTCATCATTATTTAAATAATTCGCATATTTAGCTAAATTTTGATCAGGTACATACATAATTTTTTTACCTTTATAATGATTTATAATTTTTAAGGCATTAGAACTGGTTACGCAAACATCACACAAAGTTTTTACTTCAGCAGATGTATTGACATACCCAATAATAATATATTCAGGATGATTTTTTTTAAACAACAATAGATCATCATAAGAAATAGAGTCAGCCATTTTACATCCAGCATGTTTAACTGGTATAATAACTTTTTTATTTGGTGATAAAATTTTTGCAGTTTCAGCCATAAAATGAACGCCACAAAAAATAATTATTGATGCATTATTATCTTTAGCAATTTTACTTAACTGATATGAATCACCAATATAATCAGCTATGGCTTGCACTTCTGAATTTTGATAATAATGAGCTAAAATAATAGCATTTTTGGCTTTTTTCAATTGTAATATTCTATTTATAATTTCTCTATTTTCCATTTTTTCACCACTTTTTCTTATATATTATATCACTTTTTATCTATTAAAACAAATAAAATGAAAAAATGCATAAATTAATTTTATGCATTTCAAAAAACAAACAATTCACTAATTAACTAAAATAAAATACATTAAAACAGCTACTACCGCTAGTATAATCAAAACAAGAATAGAAACTTTGACAGCAGATACAGGAAGTTTACCGGTAATTTTTCCTGTCTCACCATTAGAAATGAATCGATAACTTTTATTGCTATATTTATACGTTCCAATCCAAATAGGAATAAGTACATATTTATATTTAATATTGTTAAATGTAGTATTAACATTTAAATAACTCACAACATCATAATTATATCCACTTAATATTGCATTTCTGATTCCAGCATTCATTCTAATTTTTGCATTATCCCAACCCGCTTTAAGTCGTACAACATAGTGTTCAGAAGAAAAACCCGCTAAATACCTTTTATCATATTCAAAAGAATGATTTGTATCAAATGGTGCTAACGCATTAATTTCACTTTGATCAATTTTTGAACCAGCATTTACTATTAAATCATCAAATGTTACTTGTTTACTACCATGAACATTAAAATATCTAACTTCGGTTACTGTTCTACGATTTTTTCCGCTACCAACAGTTCTAGTATAGTGTTTGCCAAGTCTGCCATTATAAATTGAAAAAGTGTTACTATCAAAGGTCCAAATTGGTAAATAAACTCCATGCAATACTAAATGAGGAATTTGTTTTTTTACTTTACTTGGCACAAAAAATTTTTTCTTCATCCATAATGAATAATTTTTCTTTACTTGTTCTTCTGAAATACGAAATGGTATTACCCTATTTGGTTTAACCCCAGATAACTCATTTGTCTCAACAACTTGATTTGATCCACAGAAAGGACAAGTTATACTAATCTCACTAGAATTCACAACATTATTAGCACCACAATTATCACAATGAACAACCTTGGTTTCTTCACTCCAATCGCTATCCTCTTGGCTTCCCTCAAAAAAGTCATTTTCTTCTTGACTACGTTTACCATCTACATTTATTTCCAAACCACAATAATCACAGTGTAAAACTCTTTTTTCCGGTGAAAATTTTATCGGTGCACCACAACTTGGACAACTATAATCTTCAGCTTCGCGGTTAGCCTCATCTATAATCAAGTTTTTATCTTCTTCCATAATTATAAAGCTTTTCCACAATTTGGACAAAATTTAGCATTACCATCTAATTGGTTGCCACAATTAGTACAAAATTTTCTAGTCTGAACTGGTGTTCCACAATTTGAACAAAACTTAGCTCCTAAAACTAAAGGGTTTTGACAATGTGCACATACAGCACCACTAGAGGCAATTGGTTGTTGTTGTGGTTGTGCAGTTTGATTTTGTTGTTGATTCACAGAATTCATCATGGCATTTCCCATTGCCATACCAGCACCAAACCCTACACCCATTCCAGCCATACCAGCGCCACCATTTGGATTATTTGCGGCATCTCTAATCGCTTGTGCTGTTTGATACTGTGTAAATTCATTCATCTTACCACCAAGAGCACCCAATGAAGACCTTTGATCAATTGCTTTTTCTACTTCTTCTGGTAAAGATACGTTTTCAACTACTAAATTTACTAATTCCATTCCTATTTTTGTAAATTCATCTTTTAGACTATCTTTTACAATTTCACTTAATTCACGATATTTAGCAGGAATATCTAAAACAGGTATTTTAGCCTCACCAATTGCATCTGAAAAACCGCTAACAACAATACTTTTAAAATATTCTGTTAAAGATGAAGTTGAATAATCCCGATTTGTTCCAAAAATTTCTCTCATAAATAATGGTGCATCTTTTACTTTATAAGAATATACACCACGTGCTCCTACTCTTACAATGCCAAAATCATTATCTCTAAGGCTTACTTTAGTTGCTGTACCCCATTTTTGATTAATGAACTGTTTAGTATTGACAAAATAAACCTCTGCTTTAAAAGGTGAATCAAACCCATATTTCCAACTAGCAAGTTTAGTTATGATTGGCATATTATTAGTTGTTAATTTATGCTCTCCTTCACCATACACATCACATATTTGACCACTACTAACTAATATTGCTGTCTGAGAAGGACGAACAATTAACTGACATCCATTCATAATCTCATCACGATCTGTCATTGGATACCTGTATATAATTGTATCGCTTGAACTATCCTCCCATTGAATTATTTTTAATAATTGTCTTCTTAAAAATCCCATATTATCCTCCTAATATATTTTTATTTATTTTTAAATTTAAGGGTTGCATGAATCGCAGTTTTCCATCCGTGCATTAACTTTTTTTGTTTATCCTCATCTATTTGTCTTATAAATATTTTTTCAACCTGATGAAGTTTTTTTATATCTTCTTTAGATTTATAAAATCCTATTGCAAGACCAGCCAAATACATTGCTCCTAAAGCAGTTGTCTCTTGACATATTGGTCTTATCAATTTTGCATCTAATAAATCAGCTTGAAATTGCATCATATAGTCATTCACACTAGCACCACCATCAACTCCAAGATATTTTATATTAAAACCAGATTCTTCTATCATGACATCCATCACATCTTTTGCTTGATATGGACTTGCTTCAATGGCAGCAACTGTAATATGATCTTTTGTTGTCGCTCTTGTTATACCAAAAATTGCCCCTCTAACGTCATTATCCCAATAAGGTGTGCCAAGACCAACAAATGCTGGAACAAAGTATATTCCACCACTTGGATTTTCTCCTCTAATTGCTTTCTCACAATCACTAGAATTTTTAAACATTTCCATCCCATCTCGTAGCCACTGAATAGCTGATCCCGATACAAAAACAGAACCCTCTAAAGCATATTCAACCTTTCCATCTAACCCCCAAGCGATAGTAGTAAGCAATCCTTTATTAGAATAAATAATCCTATCTTTAGTATTCATTAAAATAAAACAACCCGTACCATATGTACTTTTTGTACAACCTTCATCAAAACAACATTGACCAAATAATGCAGATTGTTGATCACCAATTAATGAAGCAATTGGAATGGTATTAAAACCCATATCAATACTAGATAAAGCTGTTGCAAAACCATAAATATGGCTACTTGGAAGAACTTTAGGTAAAATTGATTTTGGTATATTAAAAAATTTTAGTAATTCATCATCCCATTCTAATGTATGAATATTATAGATAAGTGTTCTTGATGCATTACTATAATCTGTAGCATGAACTTTTCCATTTGTTAATTTCCAAAGAAGATATGTATCTATGGTACCAAATAAAATATCCCCTTTATTTGCATCATCTTGAACAGTTTTGACATGATCAAATATCCATTTTATCTTGCTTGCAGAAAAATATGGATTAATAATTAAACCAGTCTTTTTTTTAAAAAGATCATTTAATCCCCTCTCAATTAAAGTATCACATATTTCTTGTGATTGTCGAGATTGCCATACAATAGCATTATAAACCGGTCTACCTGTTTTTTTATTCCAAAGAACAGTGGTCTCCCTTTGATTTGTAATACCAATGGCCGCAATATCTGTGACTTTTAAATTTATGCTATTAATAGCATTTTTAATTGTTTGCAATGTCAATTCCCAAATTTCTTCTGGATTATGTTCAACCCAACCATTTTTGGGACATATTTGACTAAATTCCATTTGGCTTTTAGTAACAATTGTACCCCTATAGTCAAATATGATGGTTCTAGTACTAGTAGTTCCTTGATCAATTGTCAATATGTACTTATTTTTATTCATATTAATAATTCCCAATATATTAACTTTTTCTTATATTATATCACATTATTTTTGTTTTTAAAAGAAAAACACCCATCAGGGTGTTAAATTTTATTATTTTTCTTCTACTACCTTTTTCGCAATGGTCAAATCAACTAAATCCGAAAAATTTACTTTACTATCCAATTCGCCTGCGGTAATGATGATATCTTGTAATCTGTCAAATCCTACTTCTGAAAAAATTGGATTTGTACACCATGCATTAATAGAACGATACCTAGCTACTACACTAATTAATACATCTAATTCTACATCTGTAAAAAATGGTTGAATTTCTTTTGCAATTTCTTCATCAGTTGCATTTTGAACAAATTGTTGACCTCTATATAAGGCCTTTGTAAATTTTTCTAATACTTCTTTATTATTATTAAAATATTTAATGGATGTAGAATATGCAGTATAGGTTATTTCACCTGCATATTCTGCAGTTGCAGCAAGCAAATATGCCCTATTTTGATTAATTAAAGCTGTTGCAGTAGGTTCAAATAGACTAACAAAATCGCCTTCTCCATCTAAAAATGAACCTGTTAAAGCCGCAAATGCAACATCTGTTCTAACATTTACATCTTTGGTATCATCATCTTGACCTACTTCTAATCCTGCTTGTTTTAATACATACTCAAGTGTCATTTCAGGAACGCCACCTTTTCTACCACCAAGTATGGACTTTCCTCTTAAATCATCTAGAGTAAAATTTTCAATTTTTTCACGGCCAAAAATAAAACTACCATCTGTCCTTGTAAGTTGTGCAAAATTAATTAGATAATTTGTCCGATTATTTTTATATAAATAAATTGTTGGTTCAGGTCCTTGTAGACCAATTTGTACATCACCAGAAAGTAATGCTGCCGTAACTTTATCTGCTCCATTTGCATTAACTAAATCTATTTTTAAACCTTCTTCTTCAAAATAACCTTTACTTAAAGCTACATATTGTGGTGCATAAAATACTGATCTTGCAACTTCCGCTACCTTTATCTTTGTTAATTTACTATCCTTACAACCAATCATTGTAATTGAAACTAAACATAAACCTAATAACATTAAAATTTTTTTCATTAATTCCTCTTCCTTTTTATTCTTTTTTCAATTATATTGACAACTTCATACATTAAAAATGATATTATCGCTAAGACAAAAACACCCATCATAACTAAATCCATATTAAATATCTGCGATACTAAAAAATAAATTGTTTTTCCTTATTATATATATTATTGTTTATTTTTTTATAACTTTTATTATCTTTTTAGTTGACTAGTCAACCAAGATATAGTATAATGTTAGTGTAAAAAATAAATAGCCCAAGTGGCGTTAAAAAAGGAGAAAAAAATGACGGATTCACAAAAAAATTTTTTTGGAGAAAATAATTTGGAAACAAGCAACAAACGTTTCCAAATTAAAAATCATGTAATTAATAATGACAATATTTTATTAATTACAAATAATATACAATATTTCCAAAATAAAGGCTGTTATGTTCTTTGGGTAGGAAATGAAAAAATTGTATATTTAAAAGAATGGCAAGTAATGCCAGTATACAATTTTGAAACAATTGGTTATGCTTATATCGTAAAGCTTAATAGAAATTATTTCAAAAGTTATAATTGTTTCAAAAGCGATCGATTCTTTTTTGAAAAAGAAGAAACTTTTGATACATTACTTGATGTCGCTAAACAACAAACAGGTAACAACCTGTGGTTTAAAAAAAGTTATTGTTAAAAGGAGGATAAAAAAATGAAAGCAACAATAACAGAAAAAATTTTAAAAAAACTTCAAGATTTAGGAATTGAGCTTGAGGTGTTAGATATAGAAATAAAATATCTAATAAAAAAAGAAATTCCTATGTCTATTGAAGACATAGATAATCCTTTTAATTCCAACATTAAAAGTGTTGAAGTAGAAAAGGAAAATGCTGATACAGTCCATATCAGTATTAATGTAAACGACTCGTTTTGTAGAGGCGAGTATAATATGAATGATGGCGAAGATTTTATAACAAGCAGAATTGCAAAATATGCAGTAAATTGCTTGTTGGAGGATATGGAATGAGAGAAAAAAATCGAGTTCTATATCTTGTCAATGAAATGTTAGAAGACATTTCTTCTTTTATCCCACTAGATTCAAAAGTGGTCATAATTTATAATAATAAAAAAGAAATTGAGGATTATGACTACCCAGAATTTGATGGGAAAGATATTGATGGAGAATGCCATATTCCATATATCTTAAATGAATATGAAGAAGGAGAAGAAACAACTTTAAAAAAAGCTTTCTTTTACTTTCTTTCATTTTTAAATCCTAATTTAGCACACGATTCTATTGTTTTATTAGGAATAAGACTTGCTAATAGGTTTACACAAGTAGAAATGGCTAAACAATTGGGTATTTCTAAACAAGCCTATAGCAAAATGGAAAACAGTGAATCTAAAGTGTCTAAAAATGTTAGAGAAAAAGCTTGTTTAATAAAAAATAATTTGTTAGATAATTTAAATTTTGAATTATCAGACTTTGGCATTTAAAAAAGGCGAGTAGAAAACTACTCGCTTTTTATTTTACCCAAAACAAACATTTTATTAAAAAAAATATTTAATATTTTTTGCTTTTCCAAAAATGCTTGTTTTTTATGAACAGAAATAATTTTTTTTCCTTCTGAAAACCCATTGTAAACATTCAATGTAACTACAAAAATTCTCCAAACTAATTCGTAGATGACAATCCATCCACTTCTTACGATATCTGGTCTAATTGCTGATAAGCATAATGTTAAAATCAAAGATACAATAATTTTTATTAAAGCATCTTTTGATATAACTTTTCTTTCTTCAATTGCTCCAATTTTTTTTCCATAATAATATTCTGTTTCCGCAACAAAAGAATGAAGATCGATTTGTTGAGTTTTAATTTTAATTGATGTAATATCAAAATCATTATTTGGCTGTTCAATTTTTTTCCCTATATTTTCTGCTTCATAAAAATTTAGCCATTCAATGCACTTAATTTTATTTTCTGTAAGTTTTTCTCTTTTTATAACATCTTTTTCTTTATAAAGTCGCTTATTTATTTTTTCAACATAAGCTTCACAACGATATTTTAAATTTTCTATGTTCAAAGTTTCATTTAAATCATTTGTTAAAAAAGTTTTATCAATTGTTCTAAATTGCTCATTTACTTCATTTACTAAAGTAATTACATCATTATTTTTGTTTTCTTGTATTTTGCCAATTTTTATCATAGAAAAATAAGCAACCATAACAGTTGTTTGTGTAATTATTATATTGATCCAAAATGTAGGATTTGAAATTTTTTCTTCTGTAAAATTTATTGTCAAAATAGAAAAAATAAAAATAATAAGAAAATCTGCAAATATAATTAATCCATGAATAAGATAAGTTAATTTCTCTTTTTTCATTGTTCCATCTCTTTTCTTTCTTTTACAAGTTCTTGTTTTCTTGTTTCAACATCTACTTCTTTGTTAGCAATTTTATTTATTTCTAAATCATATAAATATTTCTTATTAATGGCAGAATCTATCACTTGTAAAATTAATCCTATTACAAGACTAAAAATGATTAACCAAATACTTTTTGCAATATTAATAGTAGGTAATTTATTTATTAAATCTTGTATCAATTGAACAAATGAAGCTAATATTGTGACAGGAATTAAAGATGCTAATCCTCCTAAAAAAGTTTTAAAAGCACCTGGTTTTATATCTAAAATTTTCTTTTTAAAATGTTTTGCCAAAAAAGTTAAATAAATAATTCCAACTATACACCAAGAAAGTGATAAAACTTGTTTACTTTCAACTTCGATTTTTTTTAAAACAAATAAATTTTCAAAAATTAAAATTGTAGGAAAAATATATAAAAAAATAAATCCGATAAAATACAAAATTCTTTTTTTGAAATAATATTTAAAATTATTTAATTCGCTTAATTTCTCTTTTTTCATTTTCTTTTTCCTCGACAACCTCTTTTACAGCGTTTGAAATTGGTATTTGCCCATCTTTTTTATTTTCATCTTCTGTGATAGAGCCATCAATAATATTATTTGCTGCATCTTCAACAATTTTTAATGTTTCTTCGACAAGTTTTTTTGCTGATGCATTTAAATTTGAATTGTTAAAAGCAATTGTCATTGCTTCACTTTGTTTTTTTAAAATGTCAGTAATTTTCTCAATTGTTTTTTCTGCTTCAATATATTTTGTAGATAAATTGTTTACTATTACTTCTGCATTTGTAGCATATTTTTGATACTCATCTTTTACAATTTGCAATAATGTTTGTTTATTTTGAATTTTTTTATTTAATTTTTTATTAGTAATTTTTGAAACTATTCCTTGAACAGGGATATATAATGCTCCTATTAAAGAAATGACATATGCGACTTTCTCGCTAGTTATAAATTCGATTATTGTTTCTAAAATTTGTGACATTTTGACCTCCTACATAAATTTAGAATCATCAATAAATACTGCTAATTTAATTACTGCTTGTTTTAATGTATTTAATTGTTCTTCTAATTCTTTATTTTTTTTATATAAATCTTCTATTACTTCTTCTAATTTTTGATTTTTATATTTTATTTTTTCAAGTTTTTCAAATTCTATTTTCTTGTTATCTTTGAGAATTAACAAACTTCCTTCAGAACATTTATTTTTTGATTTTATTAAATCATCTTTTATTGTGTCAAGTATTCTTTTTTCATAATTCATTTTTTTCTCCTTAAAAAAACCTAGGTTAATTCCTAGGTTAGTTATTCTACTTTCCAAACTATATCTATAATTTCATTTCGACAATCCCAAATATCGTACAACGTACCATCAATTGCACAAGTTAAATGCCCATTAACTCGTATTATAAAAATTCCTACTGGATTTAAATTTAAAAATTTTTCAATAGTCATACCTTGAAAACTTTCATAACGATTTAAATTATATACACTATCTAGCAAATGTTTATAACAGCACACACACAATTCTTCGCATTCAAAAAGATCTCCAATTAAATCTAATTTATGCTGAATTGTATAATAATCTTCGTTTAATCCTAAAGATATTGCTCTACAGACACAGTCTTCTTCCTTGCGACCTAATGGTTGCAAGTTGAGAAATTTATACTTCATCTTCTTTTAATTCTTTCCCTAAAACTATATAATTTAAATAAGCATATACTTTTTCACTTGGGCTTAATTCGATATCATCATCTTCTAAAAATTGTTTTGCTAAATCTAAATATTTTTGTGGATCATTCCCAATATTTTTATAATCTGTTACCATAGCAAGATAAATTGCATAATACTCTTCTTCCGTAAACTCTTCAAAATTAATTCCCATTTGTTTTGCTCTACTGATAACTTCTTGCTTTGAAATTTGGAATCTATCCTTATTTTTCATTTTTTTAATCCATTTTTCCAACTCTTCTTTATATTTTAGTTTTGGATCTTCTGATGAATAATCATTATAGGATTGACCATAGTTTTCATAATGATAATCACTTCTATTATTTCTACTATAATAATCCTCCCTATTTCTATCTTTATATGTCATTTCTCCATAAATTTCATATTCAACAGGTCGATTATATTCTCTATGTTGTTCAAAACCATAATGACCATTGCTTGCTCCATAGTTGGCATCATATCTGCTATCGTATCTAGAATCATATTCTGGATGATAGTCTCTACCATCCATTGCTCTATCTCGCCCCCGCTTTGAAGATGTTACATATCCACCTTTTGAACCATATGGATTCCTTTCATCCATACCATTTGCTCTATCACGTTCACGTCTTCTACGACCACGTCTACCATCCATTTCAGGTCTTAAAAATCTATTTTTTTCCATAAAATTCACCATTATAAGACCTTATCAATATTAAGCAAAACATTACTAATTATTGAACCAACACCAGTGTTAACTACTGAAATATTTTTAACAAAATTTGTTGGAATTCCTAATACACAAGATGAATCTACTAAAAAATAATAATCAATAGTTATATTTCTGACTTCTGTAGTCGCCGTAGTAATTGTTTGAGTTGCTATTGCACCAGGAACTGCTACACCATTTTCAAATAATTGTAATGTTACATTCCCTGCAGTACTACCTGAAACATTTGCATTTAATGTTAAATGGTAAACACCTTTTTGGTTTAAACTTACACTTGTTGAATTAAAAGTAAAAGTATTTGTTTCGCAATTTTTTTTGCAGTATTTGCGATAAACTGCCCCTAGATTTACAATACCATTAGTCAATACTGTTTGACTAGTAGTATTTTTTGCCCCCAATAATAACATTTTTTATATACTCCTTTCAAAAGATAAAGAGCATAGAATTAACTATGCTCTTAAATGAGGATAATTAATCCTTTCTCTAAATTATTGAATTGTTGAAAAGCTACAATTACCTTGATTGTATGATACACCTAATGGATTACCATAGCAACAATTAGGATTTGGCACAACATATGCAGGAACTGGACAATCTTTGCCAAGTCTACGTATTAATTCAGCCGTTTGTGCTTCTTGATTAGCTGCAATATAAGCATTTTGTGCTTGTTGTGATGCAGCGAGTTGTAATGCGTTAACTTGTTGAGTTAATGCTGCAATACGTTCATTCTTAGCTTCAATTTTGTTAGCAACTAACTCTTCATGAATTGCACGATAATTTGCATTTTGATTTTCAATTAAATCGCGCGTATTCATATTCATTGTGTTTTGTAAAGCACAAGTTGATTGAGCTAAATTGTAATTTACACCATCAATTGCACGCTGAGTTTGGCAACAACAATCTTGCAATCTATAACCTAAATCAGTAATTGCGGAACGTGTTTCATAACCATTTTGCATAATTGCTGTATTAACACCACTAAAGCCTTGACATAATGTTTGTTGAATGCCAGCTTGACCAAGTTTTAAGTCATTCAATGATCCTAAAACAGCACTATTATTAAATCCAGCTGCTATATCTGCTTGTGTAGCCATTTTACCAAGTTCATAACCTACTACTTCACCATTTCCACCATTTCCGCCACCAAAGCCATAGCCACCACGACCCCAACCAAACAATAAGGCAATTAATATAATTCCCCACCATCCATCTGAGAATCCGTTGCCAAAGCCATTGCTATTATTTCCTGAAACAACTGTTGGAATTTCACCTTCAAAATAAGCCATATTTTTTCTCCTTAAAATTAAATTTATATTAAGGTTGCATGTCGACCTACAACTTAATACCCATTTGATTTAACATTTGAAGCATAGGTTGCAAATCAAGATTATTTTGTTTAGCGAATTGTTGTACATATTGTTGAGGTGACATCCCACTTTGTTGCATTTGATTGTTTGCAACTTGAATTTGATTAAGCATTTGTTGCATTTGTGGATTCTTCATTGCCATTTGCCGAATTTGTTGCATAATTTGTTGTGGATTTTTACCCATTTGCATCATTTGACTAAATATTGTCATTGGATTATTGTTCATCTTTAGAACCTCCTGCTTGTTGATTCTTTGCAAGTAATTCAGAAATTCTATTAACTTCCAATTTTAATGCTTCAAAATCTGACTTTTTAGCATAATCCTCATTTTTATCTAGTTTAACCAAATCATATGTTTCAAGAGTATATCTTCCTTGTTGGTCTGCTCTTTTTTCATATAAAAAAGTACTATTATTATCTTTTAAATAAGCAGTTTGATTTGGTTGCAAAATATAAGCCTTTGCATCATCAATGCCATTTACAAAAGAAAAAATTATGTTAGGTCTTGCTTGCTGATATTGATTTTGATAATTTGGATAAAAATTATTCCCATAAGGATTACCATAAAAATTAGATTGCATAGTTTTACTCCTTCATTTTTAAAAATCTATACAACAAAATTATAAAATGTAATCTTTTTTTAAACAATGACGCTTTTATGACAATTTAATGACATCAATAAATTTTTTTATTCTTCTATTTACTGTTCTTGTTGAAATATTTAAAATATCGGCTACTTCTTCACAAGTATTTCGAGTATATAAAAAAATTGTCTCACTTAAATAAAAAACTCCTTTCTTAATACACAATTTTTCAATATAATTTTCATCAATATGACCATCTAAAATTTTTAGTATTTCCCCCCTAAAATTTTTCATTTTACCCCCAAAATTAATTAATTGCTATAAAAAAACCCAAAATCACTGCATAACTGTAGATTAAGTTTGTTACAATTAATAACAAAAAGTACAATAATTTTGGTTTTTTAATTTTTAAAAAAATAAAACACAAAAGACAAGGAACAATAATTATTTTGACAATTCCTAGCAAAAAAGGTTTATCTAACAATTGTTCCATTAACAAATTTGCTTCTTTAAAATTATTTAAATTATTTAAAGTCAATAAATAATCTACAAAATTAAGTATTAACAACAACAATATTAATTTTTTTATTAATAATTTTAATTTAAAATTTTTATTTTTCATATTATTCATTTGAATCTATAACATATAGTAATTCACTGCTATTTAGTGTTGCTCCAGTAACAACTCCACTAGTACTAGTAAAGGTAAAACCTAAATAAGAAAAACTATTGCCACCACTACTTGATAAATTATGGTCAGTTCCACTAGGTCTGCATATTACCATTTGTTTATTCGGTGATGGTATAGCTGTTACTTTTATAACTTTATTAGTAGAATTCATTGAAAACATAACATATATGTCTCTAGTTGTTGAATTTGTTGTACTACTGCTACTACTATCTTTATATTTTATTGTAACATTATGTTTATAAATAAATAGTTTATTATCATATAAACTATCCATTGTTCCCGCATATTCTAAATATAATTTTGAACTTGAATTATAATATGAAAAAGTTACATTAGGATCTGTAAAACTTGGTGAACTTGGAATGTTGCTAACTTGAATAGGGTATTCATCAAAAGGAGTATCATCAGTTATTGTTCCTCCTTTTTCATTAATTGCATTTTTTAAAGCTACTTTTGTATCTAGAATTTTTTGTAATTTTTGTGCAGTTGTTCCCATTTTAAATTACCTCGCCATTAATACTATCTAAAATACTATTAATATCTCCAATTGTTGAGTTAAATTCGCTTTGTGTTACAATATCCACATTTGTTTTTAACCAAGTTCCGTCAGCTAAATTTACTTCTATTTTGTAAACAATATTTCCTTTAAAATTACCAAACGTTCTTGTACCTGCAGTTTCACCTAAAATTGTATAAGCATCATTAGTTGAATCTTCGTTTGCTTGATAAATAATAGTGTTTGGATCGTTTTGTAAATTTGTTAAATCATCTCCTGAAAATGTTCCATATTCTAAAGATGCATCTGTGATATAAACAGTTGGGACAACATAGCCAAAAGATAATCCATCCATATAAGTTTTTAACCCTTTTGGAGTGATTGCTTTGACATCGTTTGTTCCAGTTGTTATTTCTCCATCTGTAGCAGGATTAATTTGTATCTGACTAGATTTATATAAAAAAGATTCTTTGCTAAAACGTCCATAAATTGCTAGTTGTTGAATTGTTATTTCTTCAGTATTTTTGTTTTTACTTAAAACTATATAATCTTGTTTAATTAAATAATTGTGAAATTGAATTGAAACATGAGCAAAATAAGAAAAAGTATCCGTTTCTGCATAAGATGATGAATTTTGAAAACTGTATAAAACATTTCCACTACTTATTAAAATTTTATTAGGTTTTCCATTTTTCAAAAAATTTAAAACCTTTGAATCTGTTGTAACATTGTCATAATTAACTATATAAACATCGTTTTCATCAACAACTGCTTGAATAGCTGGTGATAAATCTATACTTTTTTCATTTGCTGAATCACCATTTGAAATAGAATAGTATAAATTTTTTTGTTCACTAGTTTCTAATCTCAAATTTAAAGTTGATGCTAATGCAAAATCGTTATAAGAATTAGTATTAATTTCTAAATCTTCTGAAATTGTAAAAATAGTATAACCTAATGACAAAGCATCAATTGTAACAAAACTTAATCCTTTTAAATTTCCTAAATTTAAAGAAGAATCCCAAACTTTATATGCGTATATATTCATAGAATTAGAAACAATATTATTAATTTTTATAACAACTCTGTCATTATTTTTAGCCAAATTAAACATATCTTCGGTAATAATAGGATTTGAATAATCAACTTCAATAACTATAAATTGTTTTTGTTCTAAATCTAATATTTTTGTTTTAAAAGCATCAACTGTTTGTTTAATATTTGTTTTTGTTCCATCTCCATTATCAAAATTTTTAGCTGTATCAACAATTAAAGAGCCATCTAACAACATTTCTTGAAAACTTGCAAAAGTTGTTGTTAAGACATATTTACCCGATGTGGTTTCCCGCCAAAAACCTTGCATTGTTTCATCTTCGCCAGAATTGTCCCATACATACATGATCATTTGACTTCCAACATTTACAAATGCATAATCTCCAGATTTTGCTGTAGGATATGTTTCAACTAATTCTTCATAACTTATAAAATCTCCTTTATAATGATCACTTCCACCTCCGCCAAAAATACTTTTCATATTTTCAACAGAAATTCTATATGCTTGATTTCCACTATTTAAGACAAAATAATCGTTTTCTGCAAGATTATTAGCAATAGCTATGTCGTTGAATATTTTATTTAGTTTATTTCCGTTTAGATTTTGAACTTCGGAAAACAAAACATTAATGTTTTGTTGAAGTTGAAATGTATTTTTATCTGTATAATCTTTTGCCTCATTCGCATTTTGTTCTATTGTCTGTTCTAATTCAATATCTTTTTGTTGTAAATTAGAAATATTATTGTTACTTAAATTTATGCTCTCGGAAATATCTTCTAATTTTTCTGAAACTAATGTTTGGTTTTCATTTGAAATAGGAACTTGATCTGCTCTTACTTTATGTGGATTTCCATAATCGGCTTTATGATTATTAATATCAATTTGTGCTTTCTCGACAATTTCTAATCCTTCTTGATAAAATTCTTCCTCTGTTTTTGTTTCTAAATTTGGCTTAATATTTTTCCTAATATAAAGGCAAAAATAAGGAGTGGCTAAAGTTTTTGTTCCATCCTTTATTAATGCTGATATCTGCAATTGGCCTGCTATATCCAAAATTCTGTCGTCTTCTTTGAATTGATATTCATATAATTTTGTCAATACTTCTACATCTGCTCCACTTGCAGGATCTAAAATTGAAACAAAGTCCATTTGTCTATTTGAAATAACAAAGCCATCTGCTCTTTTAAAAGACAATTGCACTAAACTAGAACCAATACTATCTGGAACATACATTTGTATTGAATTTACTTCATCAGCATTAGATACTAGAAAAGCAGTATCTTCAAAATCTTTAATACTTCCATTTTCAGCAATTATTACTTTTGCTAAATTATTTATCATTTAATTTCTCCTTTCTAAAAAATAAAAGAGCCAATTAATTTGACTCTTCTTCGTACGGGTCTATTCCCATTACTCCAGTTCTTACTGGTGTCCCATCTTCTGTTGCTAAATAAATTTTAAAAGATGATAAACCAGTTTGTTTTTCAAAATAGTTTTTAATCATAATTGGTTTATCATTTAATAATAATACAATAGATTTATAACTGTTTTCTACACTTGTAAAATCAACTGAAATATAATTATTCTCTTCATCAAATTCTGAAACGCTAACAGAGCCTATTTCTGCCACATATTCGCTAGGTAAATTATCATACTTTCCAATATTAATATTGAATAATCTTATAGAATAAGTAGGATTTTCAACTCCATTTAAAAGATATTCTACATATTCTTCTCGAACTATAGTATTGTTTACACCTCGATAATTGATTTGAAAAGTAAAATTAAAGATTTCGTAAGGATCTTTGCTAAATTTAGAAAATTCTAATATTATTTTGTCCTCACTAGGAATAGAATCTATAATAGGATAATTTTTAACATCTTGTATACTAGCATTGAATAATATTACTTTATTATTAACATTATCTTTTATATAACCATTTTCATCAGTATAATTATATGGTATTATTATTCCATTTGTGTCATTTACCTCATCCCATATTATGTTACTTATAGCTTTTTGGTTAAAAATTATATTATTGCTAATTAAACTAAATGTTGTGTCTCCTAAAAGTTTATATTCAGTATTATTGCTATAAAATTGATTATAAAACATATAATTTCTAAATTTATTATTTAAAAGCAATTTTTTTATATTAATTTTATTTGTTTTTGACAAATTATCTTGAATACTAAAAAATATTTTATATATTTTTAATGTTAGTCTAGATACAATTTCTTCATTAGGTATAGAATTAACTTGTAATTCAGTATTAGCAGAAATATATTCTCTTCTCTTTGCTCTTTCTAAACAAAGTTGAGCATCTACATTTACAAATTTATTTTTTTGTTCTATTGTAATACTATCTACCAAATATCTTTTATTTCCATCTTTAATAATTGATCCTGGCATTGGGATTTCACTCCAAGAATAAAATACTCCACTTTTTATCATAGAACCGTATGACATATTATCAATATAGGTTTGCAAAACTCTACCAATTCTATTCGGATCTACTTGTTGCGAAGTTTGATTATAATTGGTTGTATCATCATATTTAGAATTGTTGGAAATAATTAATGGCATTAAAGACAAAATAGACTTATATTCAATATAAAAGTTTAAATTGCTATAATTTATATTAACAACGTTAATATGCCCTGTAGGATAATTAGTTGGGTTGTTTATTACTCCACCTAAATCTGACCACAAAAAATCATTTGATTTGCTACTTTTAAAAATCACATCATTTTCTATCCATATTTTTGACAAATCATTTAGATAAATTATGCCATCATTAGTATAATAAATATACATTATATTTTTATTTGTTTTTTCTTCTTGACTTAAAATTTCATAATCATCAAATTTTAGTATTTTAACTAATATTTCTCTTTGTTTTACATTTATAATATTTGTTGCTGTTGGTGTTCCTGTATAATAAATTAAATTAACATTATTATATAAAAAGAAATAATTATTATAATCAATAGAATCGGTATTATATTCGTAACCATATAATCTAACATCTAATAAATTTGAAATATTATTATTTGTTTTGATTCCAATATTTTCTAAAGTTATTTTATAACTTCCATCTATATTTCCTATTTTTCTGCTTCCTAAAGAAGGAAACCTAGTTAATCCAATATTTACATTTTTAACTTCACAATATACATTTTTAGCTAGCCCTTCTCCTATTTCTGTTACAAAGTCTTTAGGATTTGAAAAAATAGATATATCATACTCTTTACCATTTAATCCATCTAATTTTTGAAATTTCAAAATCCATTTTTTAGTTGTTTCATTAAAATCTAAATAAGGTATGCAATCAATGGTTCTAGCAATTTCAAATGCTACTAAATATAAGGTAGTTGAAACATATGTAAGTTTAGGATTATTATAATTTATATTTGGTATTTCAACTTCTGCATCAAAATTTGCTATATCAAATAATCTTTTAATTATTTGTTCCAATGTATAACTATTTTCTGCAAATGCACAAGGCTCAACTTTAAAACCTCTTAATAAATCAATCGGTTCAACTAATGTTAAAGTATTTAACCGTTGCATTTGTTGTGTCCAAATATTAGGATATTGCATTTTAGCACTTTTACTGTCTTTAACTATCCAATATTTTATAATTTCATCATTATTAATTTTAATAATAGAATCAACTGGTATATGATATTTTTCTGGTGCAAAAAAACTAAATTCTGCAACATCTAAAGCTTCATCAATGCCAAAAGTATAATTTTGTGGAAATGTCTGTGCTATACTTTTGTCTTCATTTAATTCAGGTATTTCAACCCACTCTAAATTTTTATTTAAATAATATTTTGTTGTCATTTGACTTTTTAACCTTTCTATGGTAAAATTTTATTGATTTGGAGGATTTATTATGAAAAAAGAAAAAATTAAAAACATTTTAATAATATCAAGCATATTTTTTTATTTTTATTCTTTAATAATTTTTGGATTAATTACTAGCAACTACGATTCATTTAACTCAATTGATATTAATTATTTTAAAAATTTACTTTTAAATTTTGTACCTTATGTTTTTTTAGGAACAATATTTTTATTAATTAATAGAAATATATAAAAATTATTGTCTAATATTATAAATTTCTCT
>ENA-OOQP01000258-OOQP01000258.1-human-gut-metagenome-genome-assembly--contig:-NODE-258-length-27721-cov-4.458541_pt1 | contig 27721 bp, 23 predicted proteins | sample MGYA00241266_ERZ501171 | MGnify/ENA primary metagenome ERZ501171 (study PRJEB25962, sample SAMEA2042501) | human gut metagenome | biome: human gut; feature: human-associated habitat; material: faeces...
AGCAACGGTTGCCCGTCTCTTGTTCACCAGCTCCCCATCACGTGTTCCCCGAGGGATCGCTTGATGGGCATGGTAGGATTTCAATATTCAAGGAGAAGAGTATGTAATCAAGAATATAAAGGGGAAATATAGCAAAGTGGAATAATTTCTTTCACATTCTTTGCCGATTGTCGATTTTTTATTGTACCTTTGCAGTCAATGTGCAAACACCTATATATATAATCATGTAGAATAAGATATATGGAAGAACAAAATCATATAGACAAAGCGCTTGCTTTCATGGAGAGTCTGGAAAAGTTAGGCAACCAACTCAAAGCTGCGGAAGAACACCAGAAACATCTCTTAGCTCGCATGCTTGAACTTAAGAAGGAAAATCTGTTGGATTCTGAGGAATATGGACAACTCGCGCAACAAAGCAAGAGCTTGCAAGACATCATTGACAAATGGCGCCCTATTTATCTGGAGCGCATGGAAATGGTAAAAGGAATTCAGAAAAGAAAAAGAACCAAGAAATAAACCATTTGGTTCTTTGTCCTTTTGGACTTTTCATATACTGGGGTAATCTTCGAAATTATCAATAAAGAAACCACAGTAAAAATCAAAGCTCCAAAATTGTTAGCCCCCAAAAATAAATGGTAAAAAGTGACAATAATAAAATAAAAAATAAATAAAATGGAAGAAACAAAAAACAAATTTATCGTTTTGTCATACTCACTCTATGACACAACAAAAGGTGACGATGGTAACGAAGAGTTGCTTGAGAAGACTGCTGATGAGCGTCCTTTCATCTTCGTAAGCGGTATGGGTGCTACTCTCCCTTCATTCGAGGAGCAGGTCGTCAACCTCGAGAAAGGTGCTGAGTTTGACTTCGAATTGACTCCAGACCAGGCATATGGTGAGCATTTCGACGAGCGTGTCATCGAACTCGACAAGCAAATCTTCACTATCAACGGTCAGTTTGATGCTCAGCATGTACAGGTTGGTGCAGTAATTCCTCTCCAGAACGAGGATGGCAACCGTTTCTTGGGCCTTGTGTTAGCTATCTCTGAGGACAAGGTTAAGATCGACCTCAACCACCCATTGTCAGGCAAGAAGCTCAACTTCTGTGGTGAGGTTTTGGAAAACCGCGAGGCGACTGCAGAAGAAGTTGCACACATGGCTAAGCTCTTGAGCGGTGAAGGTCAGCAGGGTTGCGGCGGTAGCTGCGAGAACTGCGGTGGCGACTGCAAGGATGGAAATTGCGAAGGTGGCAACTGCGAGGGCGGTTGTGACTGCAACAAATAATCATACAATATGAAAATGGGGCTTTTATGCCCCATTTTTTTCATGACAATAAACCCATAATTTTATGAGAAATACTTTTGGCAATCTCTTCACGCTTACCACTTTTGGCGAAAGCCATGGTATAGCTGTAGGCGGTGTAATTGACGGCTTCCCTGCTGACATCGAAATTGATATGGATTTCATTCAGAGTGAACTGAATCGTCGCCGACCAGGACAAAGTCATATTACAACTTCCAGAAACGAAGCTGACAAAGTGGAGTTTCTCAGTGGCGTTTTCGAGGGTAAATCTACAGGAACACCTATCGGATTCGAGGTAAGGAACACCAACCAGCATTCACAGGACTACGAGAACATGCGCTGTCTGTTCCGTCCTTCTCATGCAGACTATACCTATCATGAGAAGTATGGCATCCGCGACCATCGTGGCGGAGGTCGTTCTTCTGCCCGTATCACCATCGCCAGATGTGTAGGAGGTGCTCTTGCTAAATTGGCACTGCGTCAACTCGGCATCAGCGTCACCGCATACACATCTCAGGTTGGCAATATCGCCCTCGCCAGAGACTACCGGAAGTATGATCTTACAACTATCGAAGACAATATCGTACGTTGCCCTGATCAGGAAAAAGCTAAACAGATGGAAGATCTCATCGCCAAGGTAAAATCAGAAGGTGATACCATTGGAGGAGTTATTGCATGTGTTATCAAGGGTTGTCCTGTTGGTCTGGGTGAACCGGAATTCGATAAATTGCATGCGCAGTTGGGTGCAGCCATGTTGGGTATCAATGCCGTCAAGGGATTTGAATATGGAGAAGGATTTGAAGGGGTCACCACTCGTGGCAGCGAACAGAACGATGTATTTATTCCTGCCAAGGAAGGTACTACTCATCAAGCCGTTACTCCTACAGACGGACAGGATGTTACTACGACAACCAACCACAGCGGAGGCATCCAAGGTGGTATCAGCAATGGTCAGGACATCTATTTCCGCATAGCATTCAAACCCGTAGCTACGATCTTGACAGAACAGCATACAGTAGATCTGGAAGGCAATCCTACCCTACTGAAAGCCCGTGGTCGTCATGATCCATGTGTCCTGCCTCGTGCAGTACCTGTTGTCGAAGCAATGGCAGCTATGGTCATCCTCGACAATTATCTTTTGAATAAAACAATAAAACTTTAAAAAGGTAAAAAAGTAAAAAGGTAAAAAAGTAAATAGCAACATGCCATTTTCACTTTTTTACCTTTTTACTTTTTTACCTTTTTACCTTTAACTTACACGATTCAACTTCTTGATAATAGAGAAGATGAAGAGAGCAGCAAGCAGACAGATAACCATCAAGGTACCCCATACTACTGGCAGTGGCATATCCCACATATGTCCAGGAATAGAAACCAACTTATTACCAAGAGCGGTAGCAACAAACCAGCCACCCATAATCATACCCTTGTACTTAGGAGGTGCTACCTTAGATACAAAAGAAATACCAATAGGCGAAAGAAGCAACTCAGCAAAAGTCAAGATGAGATAGGTGCTGACAAGCAAATTTGGAGACACATCAGCCACATGATTAGGGTGATCAGTTGCAGGAAGTCCGATACTTGAGACTGTCATCAAGAGATAAGCGACAGCAGCTACAAGCATACCCAATCCAATCTTCACTGGAGCCTTAGGTTCCTTGCCAATACGACCCAACCATCCAAAGAGAGCAATGCTCACTGGGGTTAAAGCCACTACGAAGCAAGGATTGAACTGCTGGAAGATAGGAGCATCGATAGCTACTGTATCATTACCATGCTGCATATAAGTATAAACCAAGATGGCTGTAGGAATCACGATGAGTGCAAGATTAGTCAATTTACTCTTACCTGTTGCATCCTTAGGAGCAGTCAGCAAACCGCAAATACCAAATACCATGAAGATGCACCATACAAGGTTCAATACATTGAATTCCATACCTGTAATACCAGTAGCCTCACGAGCAGTAAACTCATCGGCAAACCAAGTCAAGGTCAAACCATTCTGATGGAAAGCCATCCAGAAGAAGATAACCACAGCGAATACCAAACTGAGGCAAATGATGCGCTCCTTGGTCTCAGCAGGGCTCATCTCCTCAACTTCCTCCGTCTTCTCGCCACCCTTTTTCTTGTCAGAAGTCAACACTTGCTGATAAGTCTTCTTACCCAAGAAGTAAATCAAGATGGAAACGATGACAGACACACAAGCCACCGCAAAAGCGAAATGATAAGAGTCTGCCTTGGAGTAACCGAGATCATTCTGCGCCCAAGCCATGATGGTGGTTGCTGCCGTAGGAGCAAACAAGGCACCAATGTTGATAGCCATATAGAAGAGCGAAAAGCCAGAGTCGCGATGCTGAGAATACTTAGGATCATTGTAGAGGTCGCCGACCATCACCTGGAGGTTACCTTTAAAGAAACCAGTACCCAAACTTACAAGCAACAGCGCTGCTCCCATCGCAGCCACAGCCACAGATCCTCCACCCAATGGTATAGCAAGGAAGAAATAGCCTAAGAACATAATGAGGATACCGATGATAACCATCTTGTTATACCCCCACTTATCAGCCGCCATACCGCCAAAAAGAGGCAAGAAATACACTGCGGTGAGGAACCATGTATAAATCTCCGATGCCGTTCCAGCATCAAAGCCGAAGTTCTCACCCAAAAACAGAGCGAAGACAGCAAGCATCGTATAATAGCCGAAACGCTCACCCGTATTCGCCAAAGCTAAGGTCCAAAGACCTTTAGGTTGATTCTCAAACATAATAATTTATTTATTTTTTACTTGTTTTTCAGTTTGCAAAGATACGGAAAATCTTTGAATATACAAACAATATGCACTATTTTCATCAATTTTACCTCACTTTTGTTGTAAAATCATGTAACAACTTAGGCACATTTCCAATTCTTTTACTTATAATCAATGAGATAAAAAATAAAAATATCCCAGAAGATACACAATAAAATCAAACTTTTTCGGTTTATATGACAAAGAAGTTGCAGTTTTTTTTGTAATTTTGCACCCCGAAACAGGTAATATCGGTTTCAGCGATAATAAAACAGATAATTTAATAGACAATTAAATACAGGTAAAAAGATAAATATTTATGAGACAACTTAAGATTAGCAAGAGTATAACCAACCGTTCCAGTGAAGCACTTGATAAGTACTTGGTGGAGATTGGTCGTGAACCTATGGTCTCTATTGATGAGGAGATCGAACTCGCACAGAAAATCCGCAAAGGCGGTCGCGAGGGTGAGCGTGCTAAAGATAAATTGGTGAAAGCCAACCTCCGCTTCGTGGTTTCTGTAGCAAAACAGTACCAGCATCAGGGTCTTTCGCTCACCGACTTGATTGATGAGGGAAATATCGGACTTGTAAAGGCTGCTGAGAAATTTGATGAGACTCGCGGTTTTAAGTTTATCTCATACGCAGTTTGGTGGATTCGCCAGAGCATCCTTCAGGCCATTGCAGAGCAGAGCCGTATTGTTCGTCTGCCACTCAATCAGGTAGGTGCTTTGAGTAAAATCCAGGCTGAGATTAGTAAGTTTGAGCAAGAGCATCAGCGCAAGCCATCCGTTTCAGAATTGAGTAAGATAACCAACATGGAGGAAACTAAGATTGACCAGACCATCAAGGCTGACAATCACCACATGAGTATCGATGCTCCATTCGGTGGCGAGGATGATGACAATGCGATGGTTGACGTGATGGCATCAGGTGATGACACACGTACAGACAAGCAGGTGGATTTCGAATCAATGAGCAGTGAGTTGAAGCGCGTACTTGACGCTGTTCTCAAACCTCGTGAGCGTGATATTCTCTGCTATTGCTATGGCATCGGATGCCATGAGAAAGGCTTGGAAGAAATCGGAAGCGAGTTCAATCTCACCCGTGAACGTGTACGTCAGATTCGCGAAAAAAGTATTCTGAAGCTTCGCGACAGTGGAAAGATAAAAATTCTCATGAAATACTTAGGATAAAAAAAGCTTGGCAAAATTTATTTGCCAAGCTTTTTTATTATCTATTACCTAAGAAAGTTTTCCTTTTACGTCATCAAGTTTTTCCTTAATGCTGGATGAAATTTCCATCCTTATCTATCAGTCCAGACATACCATCCTTGACTGCTTCAAAATAAGGATATTCATCGCGTAAACAGATCTCATCATAGAGGAAGTCTGCAACAATGGTATCATTACCATCAGGATAAACCAACCCCATCTTGCCATTCTTTTCTGCTATTACAGGCATCATGCTCAAGTCGTCATTGTAAATATAGCAAGTACGGAGGAAGTCATACTGAGGCGAAAGCATAATCTCACCCGTATGATTCTTCATACCAAACTTACCATCCTGCTCAAATACCTCATGATACTGGATATACTTCTCTTTGAGGCGAAGATAATAGAAAATCATCTTGCGCTTGTCATTGACAAATTCCAACATATATTGGAATGTATCACAATAGTTAGCAACAGAACGTACCAGTATCATCTTCAAATCAAGGCCATCCAGCGCCTTTCTATTCAAGTCAATATACTTGGCTATCGCCTTTTCTTTCTCTGGCAAGGTCAAACTTGCCAATCGTTCCTCAAACTTGAGCATGGCAGTTTTAGTACCCGACATACCTTTGATATACCGGTGAATTTGTCTTCCCATTTCTGCACAGACGAACTTGTCAATCTCTTGCTGCTCTATCGGGTCAGCATACTCTTTTATAAGAGCTTCAGGTGTCGTGTTCATGGTTAGTCCTTTCTTTTTTATAGATGTTCCTCATCCCACCAATAGGATGAGAGAACATCCGGGTTTATAATTATTTAGCACTCAATATCATTCAAATATGATTTCTGAAAAAAACATCAGAAAATCAGCAGACCATATCAGAGAAATATTATTTCTTGATATTAGGCTCCTGCAAGCCATATCCCTTGCGCTTATCTTCCATCATAAGAAGAATGGAGATTAAGATAGCCACTACACCGAAACCAGCAAAGATAGTCATCGTCTCTGTATAGTCTATCACACCATTAGCCGCCGTGTTAGCCTGATTAACCTTACCAATCCAAACTGGAACAAGAGCCAAGCCGATATTCTGAATATAGAAGATAAGGGCGTAAGCAGAACCTAAGAATTTCATCGGAATAATCTTTGGTACAGATGGCCACATGGCTGACGGAACCAATCCGAAAGCAACACCTAAGATAAGCATCATGATGATAGCCACCACGTATGAATCCATTGGCAAAGCAAATACGACATGAACCAAGGTCAAGAGGCTACTGCCGATAAGCATCAAGGTTGCACCCTTACCATATTTATCATATATACTACCGAAAAGTGGAGTCAGGATAATAGTACCATAAGGCAGCATAGCAGGAATAAAACCAGCTACATCTTCACTTACTCCATATTTGAAAATCATCAACTTGGTAGCAAACTTCAGGAATGGGAACACACCTGCATAGAACATGAGGCAGAGCACTGCAACATACCAGAAACCTGTAGTCTTCACCAAACCAGCCAAATCAGAGAACTTGAATCCCTCTTCCGGTTCCGTTTCAACAGCAGCAACAGATGCATCTTCCTTCTTATCCATCACGCAATAAACAAGATAAACCATGATACCAGCACAAAGCAGGGCAAGACCTAAGCCTACAGAAGCAGAAACGCTACCCATCATCTTGGCAAACGGAAGAGAAGCACTTAAGGCTGCAGCTGTACCCAGACGAGCCAAAGCAACCTGCACACCCATCGCCAAAGCCATTTCGTGACCAGTAAACCACTTGGCAAGTATCTTGGTTACGGTAACTCCACAAATCTCACTACCTACACCGAAAATAGCAAAACCAGTAGAAGCAAGTACCACTTGGGTCTGATATTCACCAAAGAAAGGCACAGCGATAGTACCCGTAAACTGATTGCTAACCGCATACCATTTTACCAACGCACCAGCAAACATCAATAATGTGGCAATCACACCCGTAAAACGGATACCAAACTTATCCAAGATGATACCACCGAAGAACAGGAGTAGAAGAAATACATTGAAGAATCCATATGAACCAGAAAAGAATCCATATTCATCTGATGTCCATCCGAGTCCTAAGCCGCCATCCTCTTTGGCTGCTGTCAAAAGCGGCTCCAATGGTGACATTACGTCTGTAAAAAAGTAGCCAAACATCATAGTGATAGCCACAATCAGTAAGGCTGTCCAGCGAGCAGACTTAGAGTCGCTCAATTTCTGTTGAAATTTTTCTGTAGTTGTCATTAATATATAAATTTATTTATTTTCTCTTTACATCCTTGGTTTTTACAATATCAAATAGATAAGATACTTTAAACACAATCTGACCGAAATTACTTTTTGCGAAGAAATCCCTCTTGGAAGATCCATAGATGTTGCCCAATCCATAGTAATAACGAGCCTCAGCTAAGAAATGCCCCACTTTCGGGATACTGTATTCCGCTCCAATGCCTAAAGCTATACCATAGTCAAACTTATTCTCCACTGCCATCGTATCCTGTGCAATGATTCTGTTTACACGGTCATTGTCTGTAGCTGGCAGGCGTTTCGGATCGAAGTTGGTCTTCGTAGATTCACTGAGATAGTAACCGAACTGAGGACCAGCATTAACGAAGATATTCAGTCCACGTGTTTCTCTACCCCATGCTAAATGTGCAAAGATAGGAATCTGAACATAACTGATGGTACGCTCGTATGCCATCGGCTCACCCGTACTGGAAATGATGACCGGAGCATTTTCGATATCCAGGATTTTCTCTTTCCATCCTGCCTGAGCGAAATTCACCTCTCCATAGACAGAGCAGATACTCTTGAAATATTTCTCGCAAACATATCTGAAAGAGAAACCACCGGTCAGTCCTCCATGTTGCCCTTGAGGAATACTGGGAGTAAAGCCCACGCTGCTCATCAAGTAGCCACCATTTACACCTATAGAGAAGTCATTGCGATGTTCACCTATCTGAGCCTGTGCTGTCATACCGCCCAGCATCAGAAACATCACCAATATCTTAATTGCTTTCATTTACTTATCTTTAATATGTCACTTTTTAATAGGTTACCGCCTCTATCTGGCGATTGAATGTATAATGAATCAACTGTAATATCTGGTTACGGTAACCACCCTTTGAAGTCTTGACAAAATGCAGAGGAGTCTGCACAGGAGTATAGTTTACCTGCGTCATCTGCCCTGTGAAATCCTTGCCATACTTATTGACCCCCTGAATGAAGAACATCGCCTGATCATAACCAGTGATGGCAAATCGGGGCATCGCTACCTGCATAGGTTGATGGAACCAGATATTGTATTTACTCTCCAAATCTATTGTCTTAGCAGAATTTGCATTATAATAGAATGTGGAAGGGATATAAGTATCATATTTATAGAAGCGGTCGAGATTGTACTTGGCATACATCAGCCACTCGGTATAACCATAGAGAGAGATAACAGCACCAGGATACTTGGCGGTAAACTCATCCAACTTATTCAAAACCTGAGTCAGCTGTGGCGAACGTCCGGTATTGAGTATCACTACATTTTGCTTGGAAGGAACAAACGCCTTGGCAAAATATTCCAATGAAGAATTTACATTGGTCACACTATAAGTAATCTTTCTCTTCTCCAGTTCCTTGCGGAGACCAAAAGTAAAGTTACCCTTACGGGAAGTAGTGTCATTGCAATCCACAAAGATAGGATGTACATTCTTAAAACGGTTCAGGAAAGCCTTGATGCTTGCATCATTGAGCGATTCCGGAGACTGATATACCTGGAAAATTTCCTTGCAGCGATCCACCTGGTCACCATTGATAGAAAAAGGAATCACCATCTTGATGCCATAGGTCTTGCAGAAATCAGCCAATGGTGCCACCTGCTTGGTATAAAGCGGACCAAAGATAAGATCACACTGATTGGCACCTTCCTGTACCAGTGTAGTACGAATATCCGCATCAATAGGCACATTCCAGGCATGAATATTCGTAGAGATACCCTGCTGCTTCAACTTTTCGCAAGCCATCAGAATGCCACGATAGAACTCCACCATACGCTTGCCGTCACCATCTACATCATGAAGAGGAAGCATCACACCCACATTCACCGTATTGGCTTTCTTCTGAGGAGCCACCTGTTTCTGAGCTGCATGGGTCCGACCTGCCTGAGCAGTTCCACCTGTAGCGGTATTATTCTTCTCGAAAGGAATAAAGATGGTAGCACCCTTCTGGAGCATATATCCTTCCTTCTTCATTTCCGGGTTGGCTTCCATCAGTTCAGGCAAACTCAGTCCATACTTAATGGCGATACCGAAAATCGTATCTTTTTTCTTCACCGTATAAATTTCACGCCATTTAGTAGTCTGACAGAACGCTGAGGCATTGAAAATAATCAATCCTATGCCCAACAAGATGTATCTCATTTTTTGTTTCATCTTTTTCGTTGATTTATGTTATTAATCCACAAAATTATGATTTCTTTTGCTTAATTTTATAATTTCATTTGCAAAAATACAAAAAAACTCTCATTCAACCATACTCTAATTCAGAAAATTGCGCTATCTTTGCAGAAATTTACATAAAGACATGAAAATAAAGACGAATTTCATATTATTATTGATGGTGTTTTTAACCATGGCAACAACCAGTTTCGCAGACGATGCTCCATCTATTGCCCCATCAGTCACCTATACTACAAGTGATGGTGAGACCAGTGAAGACGCATCCTATTCCGGTTCGGCACCTATCAAGGCTGCTTTCAAGGCGAATCCTACTGGCATTACCGGATGGACTGAATACTATGAGTGGCGCATCTATCACGACAATGATACAGAGCCATATATAATAAGGTATGAAGAAAATACAGATCTTGAGTTTAATCAGTCTGGTCTGCACCGCATCATCCTCTATGCCAAATTCACGAAAGATGGACAGGTTATCGAACAGAACAATGAGGATTCTCCTCTCACTCTTACCATCTCTGAAAGTTTCTTGCAGATGCCTAATGCCTTCTCCCCAAACGGTGATGGTATCAATGACATCTACAAGGCGAAAGACGGATACCAGAGTCTGACCGAATTTCATGCATATATCTTCAATCGATGGGGACAGAAACTTCATGAATGGAACGACCCTGCAGACGGTTGGGATGGCACCTATAAGGGTAAGCCTGTGAAAGATGGTGTCTATTTCTGCCTGGTCAAGGCAAAAGGAGCCGATGGCAAGACCTACAACATCAAAAAGGATGTCAACCTGTTGAGGGGTTACATCGAATCAGGTTCTACTGCCACGGAATAAACCCGAGAGCAATAGGATTAGAAAGAGAGGAAATCATTCAAGTCGTATTTCCATAAAAAAGGAGTATTTCAAGAAGAGAAAAGCTTTTCAAGAAGCATTTCAATATAAAAATAGCATTTCAACAAGAATCAATTAACTTCAATGAATTCAGAAGAAGAAAAGATAAACGTGTGGGGAGCCAGAGTTCACAACCTGAAGAATGTGGACGTAGAGATTCCCCGCAACTCACTGACAGTAATTACAGGACTTTCAGGTTCCGGCAAGTCATCTTTAGCCTTCGACACCATCTTTGCCGAAGGCCAGCGACGCTATATCGAAACTTTCTCTGCATACGCCCGCAATTTTCTGGGCGGCATGGAACGTCCTGATGTAGATAAGATTACAGGTCTCAGTCCTGTCATCAGTATCGAACAGAAGACTACCAACAAGAATCCCCGTTCCACCGTGGGCACAACTACCGAGATTTACGATTACCTGCGTCTGCTCTATGCACGCGCAGGTACTGCTTACAGCTATCATACTGGCGAGGAGATGGTAAAATATACCGAGGAGCAGGTCATCGACATGATTCTCAATGATTACAAAGGCCGTCGCATCTTCCTCCTTGCCCCACTCGTTCGTCAGCGCAAGGGTCATTACCGCGAACTCTTCGAGAGTATGCGCCGCAAGGGATACCTACATGTGAGGGTAGATGGGGAAATCATGGAACTCGAAAGAGGAATGAAAGTGGACAGATACAAGAACCACAACATCGAGGTTCTCATCGACAAACTTGCAGTTCGCGATGATGACGAAGAGCGCATCCGCAAGAGTATCACCACTGCCATGAAACAAGGAGACGGCATGGTTATGGTCATCGATAAGGAAAAGGGAGAATCCAAGATTTTCTCCAAGAGACTGATGGACCCTGTTACCGGAATGGCTTATCGGGATCCTGCTCCAAACATGTTTTCCTTCAACTCTCCCGAAGGAGCATGTCCACACTGTAAAGGTTTAGGAAAGGTTAATCAAATAGACCTCAAGAAGGTAATACCAGACGACAACCTCAGCATCTACGCAGGTGGAATCGTGCCTTTAGGAAAATACAAGAACCAGATGATATTCTGGCAGTTACAATCATTGTTAGAGAAACATAATGCCACCATCAAGACCCCTATCAAGGACCTTGATGACGACACCATGCAAGAGGTAATGTACGGCACACTTGAGAACGTGAAGATACCGAAGGAAAAGGCAGGAACCTCTTCCGACTATATCTGCGCCTACGATGGTGTAATCGATTATCTTCATAAAGTAATAGAGAATGACGACTCTACTGCCGGCAAGAAATGGGCAGACCAGTTTATCACCACCATCGACTGCCCGAAATGTCACGGTATGCGTCTGAAACAAGAGTCTCTCTCCTATCGCATCTGGGATAAGAATATCTCAGAAGTAGCCTCCCTCGATATTGATGAATTGCTCGATTGGCTCGAACACGTAGAGGAACATCTGCCGAAGATGAAAGCCAAAGTAGCTCATGAAATCGTAAAGGAATTACGTTCCCGCGTAACCTTCCTCCTCAATGTCGGTTTGAATTATCTCTCTCTGAACCGTCAGTCTGCATCCCTTTCCGGTGGTGAAAGCCAGCGCATCCGACTTGCCACACAGATAGGTAGCCAGTTGGTCAATGTACTCTATATCCTCGACGAGCCGAGCATCGGATTGCATCAGCGTGACAACGAACGCCTCATTAACAGTCTGAAAGAACTTCGCGACATCGGCAATACCGTCATCGTAGTAGAACATGACCGCGACATGATGCTTGCAGCAGACTGGATAGTGGATATCGGTCCGAAGGCAGGACGCAAGGGAGGCGAAGTTGTATTTCAGGGAACACCGGCTGAAATGCTGAAGACCCAGACCATCACCGCACAATATCTGAATGGCGAGATGGAAATCAAAGTACCCGAGAAGCGGCGTGAAGGTAATGGCAAGAGCATTATCATCCGTGGCGCAAAGGGCAATAACCTGAAGAATGTAGATATCGAGTTCCCACTCGGCAAACTCATTGTGGTAACAGGTGTCAGCGGATCGGGCAAATCAACACTCGTCAATGAGACGCTTCAACCGATACTCTCTCATCATTTCTACCGTTCGCTCAAGAAGCCGATGCCATACGACAGTATTGAGGGAATAGACAACATCGACAAAGTAGTAAATGTTGATCAGAGTCCTATCGGTCGTACTCCTCGCAGCAACCCTGCTACTTATACAGGAGTATTCAGCGATATCCGTTCACTCTTTGTAGGTTTGCCGGAAGCCAAGATACGCGGTTATAAATCAGGTCGCTTCTCTTTCAACGTTAGTGAAGGCCGCTGTCAGGCTTGTAAGGGAAATGGATATAAGACCATTGAGATGAACTTCCTGCCGAATGTATATGTACCATGCGAAGTTTGCCACGGCAAGCGATACAACCGTGAAACCTTAGAGGTAAGATACAAGGGAAAGAGTATCGCAGATGTGCTTGATATGACCATCAATCAGGCTGTAGAATTCTTCGAGAACGTACCGCAGATACTCCAGAAAGTCAAGGCTTTGCAAAGTGTCGGACTCGGATATATCAAGTTAGGACAAAGTTCCACTACCCTCTCCGGCGGTGAAAGCCAACGAGTAAAACTTGCCACCGAGCTTTCCAAGCGTGATACAGGCAAGACCCTCTATATCCTGGACGAACCGACAACCGGACTCCACTTCGAAGACATCCGCATCCTGATGGATGTATTGGAGAAGTTGGTAGATAAAGGCAACACAGTACTTATCATCGAACACAATCTCGACGTTATCAAGTTGGCAGACTATATCATCGACATGGGACCAGAAGGCGGACGAGGAGGCGGTCAGTTGCTGTGTGCAGGAACCCCAGAGGAAGTAGCCAAGAGCAAGAAAGGATTCACTCCAAAATTCCTGGCAGAAGAACTCAAGAGAGAAAAGAAATAAGATTATCAACACTATATTTTAACAAAAAAAAAGATTGCTTTATGGATAAATTACCTATGAATGATGTGCCGATGCTGGTAAGCGCAATCAACTTCCTGCTTCGCGACCATGAGTTTGATACATTGGATGAGATTTGCTATCATTTCCATGTAAACCGTGCCGATCTGGAAGCTAAAATGGCAACCCAGGGTTTCGAATGGTCAGAAGAACAGAAGAAGTTCTGGTAAATCGGCATCAATTCGCATTCTTATGCAAGAAAAACTCAGATAATTTATTTTATCTGAGTTTTTTTATGTACTTTTGCAGCCACAATTATCATCTTATAAAAGAGATCAATTAAATAAACAAGAAAAACGAACAAGAATAAATAAAAAAATAAAATAAGACATGACTGCAAACTTAACAAAGCGACCCTTGTTTCGAGAGATTCAAGACTATGTATTCATCGCCATTGGCATGATTTCCTATGCCATCGGCTGGAATGTATTCCTCCTTCCTACCAACGTAACAGCCAGCGGCTTACCTGGTATCTCCTCTATTATCTATTGGGCCACAGGATGTCCAGTACAGATACCTTATTTTATAGTCAATTCCTGTCTTATCGTAGCAGCTTGGATCATTCTCGGCAAGAAGTTTTGCATGAAAACCATCTATGCCGTAATCGTGGTAACCCTGCTCACCTCCTATTTTTCACACCATACAGAGAATCTGCATCTGCTCCAGAGCCAACCGCTTTGGGCAGCATTCTTAGGAGCAGTATTTTGCGGATGCGGTATCGGACTCGGTTTTTCTGCGGGCGGTTCTACGGGAGGAACAGATATCGTAGCAGCCATCGTCAATAAGTATCGCGACATCTCTCTGGGCAGAGTCATCATGATATGTGATATTTTCATCATTTCCTCCAGCTACTTTGTAGTCCACGACTGGGAGAAAGTACTCTATGGATATGTAGTACTCTATGTCCAGGCATTCTGCATCGACCAGGTGGTCAACAGTCGTCGCCGAAGCGTACAGTTCTTTATCATTTCCAAGAAGTATCAGGAAATAGGCAAGCGCATCAATACAGATGCCGACCGTGGAGTAACCGTAGTAGATGCCTCCGGTTTCTATTCCGGTCAGCAAGTAAAGATGCTCTTCGTACTGGCCAAGCAGCGCCAGTCGCAAACCATCTTCCGCCTCATCGAAGAGATAGACCCTCACGCCTTTGTCAGCCAGAGTGCCGTGATTGGCGTATATGGCGAAGGCTTCGACCAGATCAAAGGTAAGATCAAGAAGAAAAGCGAAGAAGGGAAAGAAGAAGAAATAGAAGGGAAATAAACTTTTGCATTATATACATGTTACCCAAGCCCAAATCGGGCGAAAAGTGCCATAATTTCATTCCCAATGAACATTTAACACTTCACAAGTTGGGTAACTCAGAAAAAATATAAATTTACAGAAAATAACAAACAGATCAACATGTTTCAAGAGGAAAGTCAAAACATAGAATACAAGGAAAGTTGGAAAGACGAATACCTCAAATGGATATGCGGCTTTGCCAATGCGCACGGAGGAAAGATCTTCATTGGAATCAATGACGAAAGGAAAGTTGTCGGAATCAAGCACAGCAAACAACTCATGGAAGACATTCCCAACAAGATTGTCACGACATTAGGAATAGTAGCTGATGTCAACCTTCACCACCAAGACAATTTCGACTACATTGAGATCTGTATAGAGCCAAGCAATATACCCATCGCCTATAAAGGCATATACCACTACCGTTCTGGTTCCACCAAGCAAGAACTCAAAGGTGCCGCACTCCAACATTTCATACTCAAGAAAATGGGACGTTCATGGGACGACATCATCAATGAACGTGCAAAAATTGATGACATAGATCCAAAAGCTATCAAATACTTCTTACGCAAAGCTGTAGATGCAGAGCGTATGCCTGTAGAATCACTAAATGACACTCCAGAGGAAGTACTGGATAACCTCCATCTTATAGAAGATGGAAAATTGAAAAATGCTGCCATTTTGCTTTTCGGCAAAGAACCAGCAAGATTCTTCACATGTGCCGATTTCCGCTTAGGTCGCTTTATTCAAGATGACACTGATTTAATATTTCAAGACATCGTAGAAGGCAATATCATACAGATGGCAGACCGAGTGATGGAAACTTTAAAATCAAAGTACCTCATCTCTCCCATCCATTATGAAGGAATGCAGCGCATAGAGCCTTTAGAAATTCCAGAAAAAGCGTTGCGTGAAGCCATATATAACGCCATCATCCATAAAGACTATACAGGAGTACAGATACAGATGAAAGTATTCAATGACCACATTTGGCTTTGGAACGATGGCAACCTTCCAGAAAACTACACAGTCGAAACTTTACTCCATAAACACACCTCCAAACCCCGCAATCTCAACATTGCTAATGCCTTCTACAAGGCAGGCTTCATCGAGTCATGGGGACGAGGTATCGGCATAATCCAAGCAGGCTTCAAGAATGCTGGGCTTTCTGCCCCTAAATTGGAGGCAACCATGGGCGGTGTACTTGTTATCATGCCCAGAGGATGCCAAAAGACAAATGAGACTGTAAATGATACCGCAACCCGACAAGTACCCGACAAGTACCCGACAAGTACCCGACAAGTACCCGACAAGTACCCGGCAAGCTCAGAGGGAAGCAAAGAACTCTTACACGTTATAGGCATCCATACATTTTCTATTAAAGAAATAATGGCATTTCTTAAACTTAAAGACAGAGAGAACTTTATGGTAAATTATCTTATTCCTGCCATCAAGAAAGGATATATTACCCCTCTCTATCCAAACTCACCTCATCATCCAAAGCAGAAATACTTGCTTACAGAGAAGGGAAAGGAACGTCTTGAAAGAGAAGATGGCACACATTTCACAAAATAACAGCATATGTATACCAATTATATTATAAAATAAAGACAAGATTATGGATTTACATACATTAGTACAAGCACAGATGGAGCTGATGGGCAACGACCAACCGGTTGCTTCTTGCGGTCTTCACGGTGCTACAAGAAGAGACGTAATAGAACAAGCTATTGAATATCTCCAAAAATCATTAGCCAACACCGAACGCGACGAGCCTTCCGGATATGGCTATCGCATAAATGTAGAGATATTCAAGAAAGGGAAGCCAAGATTCTAATCACAGCGAATCCACAACAATACCATTCGCAAGTTGTATTACGACTTTCTGGTAGAACAATACCAGTCACTACACGGTTTGGATCTCAATGACTTATCTGCTATGTACCGTAAAGCGGCACAAGAAGGAGAATGGCAACCTTTATTTGAGAAGTAAAGATAATCAAGGAACAAGCCCTGAAGCAATTGAAAAAAATACATTACAGACTCGAATATACAAAGTCTATCTGTAGGAACACAACTACACGGAATATATCTAATATTCCAACAAGGTAAAACGACAGAGATTGGAGAGATATAAAGCAAAACGAGCGGAAGAAATTAAAATCTTCCGCTCGTTTTTATTGGACTAATCCAGAACCTGCCACTCTTTCAGCCCTCTGCTTTCTTTAGAAAATTCAAGAGCTAAACAGATTATTTTCTTTTCACTTGCCGCATAAATATCAGCATAATGACGAGACTTCATCTGACTAATAGCCGCTTTAATTCCGCCATTATCGTCCATTTTCAACTCCATGACATAAACATAAGAATCATTCTGAGCTATCAAATCAATTCGACCTGAAGCCATTTCAATTTCCTCCTTAGCCTCAAATCCGCACAAGTAAAATATATTTTTCAAAATAAAACGGAAATGCTCCTCAAACACAAATTGCTCTTTCTTTTGAATACTATAAGGAGTACCTGCTACCAACCCTTTGAGACAAAGCATAGCATCATCTACATTCCCCATAGACAAGTTCATTTTCAACTTTTGAACCAGAGTAGTCACTTCAGAAGAAGGCTTGTCAGTCATCATAGGCAAAACCATTTCATACATAGCCTTCTTCACTTCCCTATTTGGATAACCTAACAAGTAACAATCACCTTTCACAACCTTAATGGTAAGATAACCAGACTGATAGAGAAAGAGTTTCGGCTCGTCCATATTGACATCACTCATCTCCAAATAATCAGTATCTATGAGACTACCATCAAGTGAAGGTATATCATCCACATACTTTTTTAAAAGTTTATTAAGCATTTCATTAGAACCAGTAGCTATCCAATAAGAATTCAACTGAGAACGACTCAATGCGTTTAACACACTAAATGGGTTATAGACATTTTGCAAATTACGTGAAAAATGATAACCGTCATAAGTAGCTTTAAGTTCAGAAAGCACTTGTGGCACATCTAAGGCATAGCGCAAAGCTAACCTTTCAATCTCCTCAGGATAGTATTGAGCCAATTCCTCATGGGTCAATCCACAAATAGCAGCATATTGCTCGTCAAAGCTTATATTAGTCAAAGTATTGAGCATACTAAACAGACTAATCTGTGTAAACTTCGTGATGCCTGTGATAAACACACATTTAATACAATAACCATAATCCTTTAGTCCCGTAAAGAAATTACGATAGATTTCCCTACATTCATCATGCTGATTCGTCTCATAGGTATGCTGCAAAGGCACATCATACTCATCTACAATGACGGCAATCTTTACTCCAGACTGCTCATAAGCCCTCTGAATGATACCATTTAGACGATTGCCCAAAGACCGTTCATTAGGATTCTTCCCATAAAACTTTTCGTATGTAGAGAGCACATAATGCAAATATTCCTTAAGCTCCTGAGCAGAAGAGCCACCCAAACTCATACTTAGATAGATGACCGGACGTTTGACCCAGTCTTCCTCCATCTGCATGATTTTCAATCCTTCAAAGAGTTCTTTCCTTCCTTCAAAATAACACTTGAGGGTAGAGCACAACAGGGACTTACCAAAACGACGAGGACGGCTTAGGAAATTGTACTTAACGCCGTTAGCCAACTGCCATACAATATCCGTCTTATCCACATAGAGATAATCACCCCTACGCATTTCTTCAAAGTCCTGTATGCCCAAAGGCATTTTTCTTTTTTGTTTCATTATTTTGAATCTTTATTTTATCCCTAATCTATCTACTGTCAACATCAGAAGAAAATCACCACTAAAGACAAACATGTACAATAGTGTCAATATTCCTAAGGAAATTAAATATAGCTCATTATATTTTGCAAATTTACATATAAAAAAGAAAATCACCAAATATTTTCAAAAGATATTTTTCAAAATATCAGCACTCAAAAAGAGAAAAAAGGAAAAATCTATATCCAAACAAAATAAATGTGATATTTTTGCATTATATATATGTTACCCAAATTCAAACTAGGCTAAAAGTGCCATAATTTCATTCCCAATGAACATTTAACACTTCACAAGTTGGGTAACTCAGAAAAAATGCTTAACTTTGCATTTAAGAAGCATGTCATAAGATAGCAACTATTGCTGAAATGGCGAAATAAGAAACAATTTAACACTATTATTACATACATAAAAAAAACAAAATGGAAGAAAAAAAAGAAATGGAAACAATTGACCTCAGAGTCATTTTTAGCAAAATATGGGCAAAAAAGAAAATCTACTATATCGTTTTACCTATAGTATTTATTTTATCATGCGCCTATATCCTTTGCATACCTCGTACATATACCTCAAGCCTTAGCCTTGCCCCAGAAATGAATAACAGTTCCAACCTGGGAGGAACCATCGGTTCGCTGGCATCATCATTCGGCATTGACCTGGGAAGCATGGAGACAACAGATGCTATCAACCCTATGCTCTACCCTGACCTGATGGAAGATAATGGCTTTGTGGTTGGACTATTTAACATCAAAGTTGCTACTGCTGACGGTAGCTTGAAATGCAGCTATTTCGATTACCTCTCTAAGCATCAGGAATATCCTTTTTGGGCAAAGATAATCGGCAGTATCAAGAAACTCTTTCCAAAGGAAGAAGAGGTAAAAGCAAAAGGTGGAGCAAAGATGGATCCTTATATGCTTTCTAAAAAGCAGGACGATGTTGCTTCTGCCATCAGAAAAGGCATATCTATCAGTATCGACAAGAAAACCGCGGTCATTACCATCTCTACAGAGGCACAAGACCCATTGGTTTGCAAAACTCTTGCCGATTCTATAAAAGAGCGCCTTCAGGTATTCATTACCAACTACCGCACCAGCAAGGCACGTGTAGATGAACAGTACTACAAGACTCTTGCATCTGAGGCAAAAAGCGATTACGAGAAGGCACGACAGCTCTATGGTTCCTATGCAGATGCCAATACCGATGTGGTACTTACCAGTATGAGAGCCAAACAGGAAGATTTAGAGAACGACATGCAGCTCAAATATAATGCTTATACCGCCATGACAACTCAATATCAGGCTGCCAAGGCAAAGGTACAAGAACGTACACCAGCATTTACGGTGATTCAAGGAGCTGCTGTACCACTAAAAGCATCAGGTCCCAAGCGCATGATATTTGTGATAAGCATGGTTTTTTTAGCATTTATTATAACAACACTATATATTGCAAAAGAAGACTTAAAAGATTTATTTAAAATATAGTTATGAAACAGATTAAGGAAACAAAAATCGCAGTTATCGGTCTGGGATATGTTGGATTACCATTGGCAAGACTTTTCTCGACAAAATACCCTACTATTGGTTACGACATGAACAATAACCGTGTCAACAGACTAATGGAAGGACATGATGACACTCTCGAAGTATGCGACAATTTGTTAAGTGAAGCCATATCCAATGGTTTTACTTGCACAAGTAATCTTGACGATATAAGAGATTGCAATTTTTATATAGTAGCAGTGCCTACTCCAGTAGACGTATATAACCATCCAGATCTCAAACCGCTGATAGGAGCAAGCGAGACTGTCGGCAAGGTCATTTCGAAAGGAGATGTTGTTGTATACGAATCTACAGTCTATCCAGGTGTTACCGAAGAGGAATGTTTACCAGTTGTTGAAAAGGTTTCAGGACTTGTTTTCAATACCGACTTTTTTGCTGGATATAGTCCAGAACGAATAAACCCTGGTGACAAAGAGCATACTGTTGAGAAAATCAAAAAGGTGACAAGTGGCTCTACTCCCGAAATTGCAGATTATGTAGATGCAATATATAATTCTGTTCTTATTAACGGCACCCACAAAGCTTCGTCAATTAAGGTTGCAGAGGCATCAAAAATCATAGAAAACTCTCAACGCGACGTAAATATCGCTTTTATGAATGAACTTGCAAAGATATTCAATGCCATGGATATTGACACCCATGATGTATTGGAAGCAGCAGCTAGCAAATGGAATTTCATAAAAATGCAGCCGGGATTGGTAGGTGGACACTGTATTTCTGTAGATCCATATTACCTGATACAGAAAGCACAAGTATATGGCGTTATGCCAAGAATGATGGCTAATGCCAGACAGTTAAACGACGGAATGGGTGACTATGTTGGTTGGCAAGTGATAAAGCTTATGAACAAGAAAGGTATACTTGTAAAAGATTCCAAAATACTTGTCCTTGGCATTACATTCAAAGAAAATTGTCCTGACATCCGAAACACAAAAGTTGTAGACATCTACCATACTTTAAGTGAGTATACCAGCAACATAACCATTTACGACCCTTGGGCCAACAAGACTAACGTAAACCGAGCATATGGTCTTGACATCACCAACGAAATGCCTAAGGACAAAGACTTTGATGTGATAATACTGGCAGTAAGCCACAAACAATTTCTAAATCTCAACTTACGTTCATCGCTCAATGCTAAAGGTATCATATATGATGTCAAAGGGGTGCTTGACCGAAAGATTATCGATGGACGTCTCTAACATTTTCATGGAGCCATACTTGACAGGCTTCTTCATATACAACAAAATCCATACACATGGAGACTCACAAAACAGTTTTTGTAAACACATTATCACAATATATCAAGGCAATAACAACCACATGCCTATCGTTATATACTGTACGTCTGGTATTGTCCGCCCTAGGACAATCAGACTATGGTATATACTCTCTCGTTGCTGGCACCATTGCCATGCTGGGATTTATTATCAATGCTATGGTAATAACCACACAACGCCATCTGTCTTTTTCGCAAGGTCAACAAGATATCAATGCACAATGCAAGTATTTTTCCAACAGCCTGCTAATTCATCTGGCAGTAGGCTTGTTGTTGCCGTTGCTTCTTTTCTTGTTCCAAGATTATCTCTGTACATCGTTCTTCAACATCCCCGACATACGCCGAAATGCAGCTGCCGATGTATACTTGTTGATGTTAGGGATACTCTTTCTCACTTTTTTGTCAGCACCGTTTAAGGCAGCACTAATATCTCACGAGAATATCGTCTACATATCCATTGTGGAAATAATGGACGGAGTATTCAAACTATCATTGGCAATAATGCTCTTGCAATTACGTTCAGACAAGCTCGTCACCTATACGATAATCTTGCTGTTCATCTATCTTTTTGAATTTTTCGCTTATTCGTGTTTTGCGGTGTTGCGTTACAAGGAATGTCGTCCTTCAAGGATTATTGCCGACTTCGACAAGCAAGTGATTGCAGAATTGGCAAATTTCACCAAGTGGACTACCTACGGTATGGGAGCAGTAGTAATACGAACACAGGGATTGTCAATATTACTTAACCGTTTCTTCGGCACGCTTATTAATGCTTCTTACGGAATAGCCCTGCAGATGTATGGAGCCGTCTCGTTTGTGTCGTCCTCGGTTATCAATGCCATGAACCCTATACTGATGAAGTCTGAAGGAGCCAACGATCACGAACGTATGCTACGTATAGCAGAAAAGGAATGTAAATATGTTGTTGCAATGATGGCAACTCTGTTTATTCCCTTGATAGTCGAACTTGACTCTTTACTATTGATATGGCTCAAAGATGTTCCTACAAACACGGCATTCTTCTGCCGTTGTCTCTTGGCATGCTTTCTTATTGATCAATGCACATATGGTCTAAACTCTGCCAATCAAGCAATGGGCAACATCAAGAAATATACACTGATCATGTATACTCCCAAGATAGCTTATTTGCCGATAGCCTATCTTATGCTAAAATGCAGCTACAGCATAGAGGCAATAATGTATATCTTTATAGTCATTGAGGCTGTTGTTGCACTTATGCGTATTCCATTCTTGCACAACAGTGCCAATTTAGACATCGCCAAGTTCGTGTCTCATGTTTTTGGAAAGATAGTTCCACTCATCCTGTTTATGACTTGTATTTCCTGGTCGTTACACCAGATGACATACCCACTATCATACATTGTAAACATGGTTGTGGCAGCATTTGCCGGCATGATATTCATTTGGTTATTCGTTTTCACAAGCGATGAGCGACAGATTCTCAAACACATAACAACAAAGAAATAAGCACAGTATGACAATATCATCACTATTTACAATAAAGAAGATTAATTTCTTCACAATAGAAAAGAAAAACATTGCACGGATGTTTTTCTATCTTGGCATTCTAATTTCATATTGGGGAACCTTAATGCCTTGGTTTATATGGAAGATTGAGAAAGTATTCTTCATATTGTCAGCTGTTCTCATTGCAATGTCGATGCTTATCTCACGCAACCTCAGCTGCCCAATTTTTAAACGCACAGATTTTCAGATACCTATCCTGTCGTATCTAGTTCTCAACATAATGATATGTATAGTAAACGGAGGAAATGTAAATGCCTATATAGCCCTCGTTTTCTATATGATAATATTTCTGTCGCTCTTCATGGTCAGCATAGACGAGCTAAAACGACTTATAAAATTTCTGTGCATGGTTATGGGAACGCTGCTCTCGGTATCAATATTCTTCTTTGTCCTATATGTTCTGGGGTTTCCGCTTCCTTCATCTCCTATCGCCCATGAAACATTGATGTATTCGTTTACCAATTATTATTTCTTTCTCATCGACGACCGTTCGTTTCTTATATTGCTACCACGCTTCCAGTCTGTATTCATGGAACCAGGCCACCTTGGAACAGCCTCGGTGCTTTTACTGCTTACACAGTTGGGGAAATGGAAGAAATGGTATAATGTGGTTTTACTCATAGCTACATTGATATCTTTCTCTTTGGCTGCCTTTGTACTGTTGGCTATTGTATTATTCATCAATGCATGGCTAAAGCGTAAACGTATATTGCCAAAGATTCTCTTGGTAGTAGGCATTTTGACATCAACTACCATTGTTGCGATATTCTACAATGACGGTGACAATATGCTCAACACACTTATCATTGAACGCCTGGAAATTGATGACGGCAAGCTTGCAGGAGACAATCGCGTCACAGATACGTTTGAGGCAGAATTTAATGACTACATAAAATCTGACGACATTCTCTTTGGACGTGATTTCGAGCTGGCAGAATTTGGTTGGGGCAATGCAGGATACAGAGTATATATCTACGACAATGGCATAATTGTGCTGATGCTTACCATATTCTTCTATATAGCAGCAGTATATAGCAGTAATGACAGAAGAGCCGTGATATCCATGTTTATCATCGGAGTGGCTTCTTTTTGGGTCAGAGCAACCCCTTTGTCATTCTATTATTTCATACCTCTGTATGCTTTTGCATATATAGGACATCAAAACTTAGTATTGAACAATATAGAAATAGAAAAAGAAAAATGAACACAAATACCACAAAACTATCTATCGTAATGCCGGTATTCAACCGCAGTAGCCTTGTTGCCGTTATGCTTGACAGCATATTGGCTAACGATTTCGCCGACTATGAAGTGTTAGCTGTAGACGACGGTTCTGAAGAAGAAACTCTCAATATGCTAAAAGAATACCAGAAACGCGACAACAGGATAAAACTTATACAAAGAACAGAATTGCCCAAGGGTGCAACTAAATGCAGAAACATAGGTTTAGACAAGGCACAAGGTGAATTTATTGTTTTTTTTGACTCAGATGACATTATCACCCCTCAGTGTCTTGCCACCAGAGTTAATGCCATAGACAATCGCAACGACATAGATTTCCTGGTATTTCCTTCGTGCACTTACTATAATGAGAAACCACACTTCAAGGACACAAAATACGTATTTGGTCACAAAGTACATGATGATGACTTGCAGTTCTTCTGCCAGCGGTTGCTTCCTTTTGTTGTGGTTAACAACATCTATCGTACAGCATCTCTCCGTAGCTATAATGCCAGATGGGACGAGAAACTAAAATCGTTGCAAGACTGTGATTTCAACGTGCAAGCAATACTTGCAGGCATGAAATATGATTATATGGAAGCAAAACCAGACTATGGCTACAGAATAAACCAACAAGGTGCTTCCGTTTCGTCAGGCATAATCACCAAAGAACATTTCGAAAGCCATCTTCACTCTATAGACAAACTATACTGTACGATACAGAGAGTTCACGGTCATAAGTATGACAGACACCTGTATAAAGGTGTGCTATATTTGTTCAACAACATAATGACAAACGGCATTGATTTTACTTTTGCCAACCAGTTATGCACATTGGTTAGAAGCTACAATTCAATTCACGGCATACTGCTCTTCATACGTTTTGGCTTTTGCCACCTGTTGAGTATAGTTTTATCTCGACGCTTGGCACGCCAAATCACAATGGCGCCATTCATTATCCAGCGTCTTCTCTTGGAAAAGAAAACGGAACAAAAGATAGCGCAACTATTAAATTCCAACATCTGATGTTGAAGCATTTGCTTTGGTAAATAAAATAAACATTACAAAATCAAAAGCATCTGTAGCATCAATGAAAACAATAATATAAAAATAGCAACTTTACTTGGTACAATATGCTCATTTATTATACCTCAAAAGTCACCAGAACTTTATGCCTGTTGTAAATCGCACACTACAACTGGCTATAGAAAAAGAGGATTTATGCATTGGTGCCCAGATAGAAAAAAAATTATGCCATAGTTCATATTACAATTGAACAAAAACGATATAATCATCCCTTTAATATAATTAAAAATATAAGAGAATAAGTTTTTAATAAAAATAAAAGATTTAGATACAGAAATGAAGAAATTATCAATTATCATTGTTACATACAATTCAGAGAAGGACATCTATGAATGCCTTGATACCATATATTCACATTGTGACATTCCTATCAAAGAATTGGAAGTTATCATTGTGGACAACAATAGCACTGATTGCGACACAATGTTTAATAAACTTAAGACATTGTGGGGAGAAGATATTATACTGATAAAGAACAGCAGTAATGGTGGCTACGGTCAAGGGAACAACGTGGGTATAAGACAATGTTCCGCACCTGTAGTGCTTATCATGAATCCTGACGTAAGACTTGTATGCCCAATATTTAAAAAAGCCATAGACCGCTTTTCTAAGGACAAGAGCATGTGCATACTCGGCATGAAACAGTGGCTCACCCTTGAAGAACCAAGCAGCAATTCATTTACATGCACCAGTAGAATGAACGGCTATCTCTCGACCATCCTCTCTGCCTTGTGTACACGTCTTGATATCTATTTAGCAAAATATATGTATTTCTCAGGATCCTGTTTTTTTATAAACAAAGCCATGTTTGAAACTGTCGGCCTTTTCGATGAAAGCGTGTTCCTCTATGGCGAGGAAGATGACATTCATTATCGTCTGATGCATCGATTCAAAGATTGTAAGATGATATATAACAAAAATCTAAGATATCTGCACCTCACTAAAGAACGTCAACCAGACATAAAATATGAAAAGACGCTTATTGATGTGGCAGTAATTCAAAACCAAAAGAAAGGTTACAATGAGGATAAAACTCTTAAAAATCGTCTGCGCTGCATCAACTTACTGATTTTAAGAGAACGTCTGCGCATTATGCTTGGCAAAAATAACAGAACACTCCTGAACATGCTTGAAGAACTAAAGCATTATATTAACATGCTAATAAACAATATTTAACAAACAATATAAAATGATATAAATTAATAAATGAGTACAATAAAAGAATTTATATAGCCGTTAATATTTATAACGAAACTCAATAGTTTCTTGCTTTATTATATTAAAAGAATATCACATCAAGATGAAAATATCAGTTATTATTCCCACTTATAAACCGAAGGCTTATTTATGGGAGTGCTTAGACTCATTAGTGGCTCAGACCTTTGCTAAAAAAGATTTTGAGGTACTACTCGTTCTAAATGGTTGTTTGGAACCATATAGGAGCGAAATTGGAGCATATCTTGAAAAAAATAAATATAAAATAAATATTTACTTTTTTGAAACGGAAATTTCTGGTGTCTCCAATGCACGAAACATAGCGTTGGATAATGCAAAAGGAGAATATGTCACTTTCATCGATGATGATGACAAAATCTCACCATCATATTTGGAGGACTTATATACAAAAGCGTCTCCAAATAATATTGTAGCAAGTAATGTCAAAGCATTTTATAACAATAGCAACAAAACTGAAAATGACTACATCGCATCAGCATACAAAAAGCTAATAAACAAGAATTCACCACTATCAGTATTTAAAGGAAGGAAATTTATGAGTTCTTCCTGTTGTAAAATTATAAGTAGAAGAATTATACAAGACGTTAGATTTGACACAAACTTAAAAATAGGAGAAGACTCTGTTTTCATGGCAAAAATCAGCAAAAAAGTTAAAAGCATTGTACTGTCGGACAGCAGTGCTATATATTACAGAAGACTAAGAGCCGGGTCAGCAAGCAGAGTAAAGCAGCCTATATTAAAAAAATGCAACATTGTATGCAAGTTGCTTAAGAAGTATACAAAGATGCTTACACCTTCTTATAACATACCTTTCATTGCAACTCGCATAGTCGCCGCACTTCTGAAACTAGCAAGAAATTGACATTAGACAAATGTATGACTCTCTTTACTACAGTTTCAGACTTACTTTTCCTTCCATTCCTCTATCGTACCAGTCTTCGACGAGAAGTTGACACCTATCTGATGGATATGGCGTGAGTCGATTGCATATTCTTTAGCATAACCCTTGTCCTCTATCTGTAGCAAGGCTCCTTCTGCCGATCCGTCCAGTTTGAACTCGAAGATATAGACATCGTTAGGGG
>ENA-OOQP01000263-OOQP01000263.1-human-gut-metagenome-genome-assembly--contig:-NODE-263-length-27470-cov-4.756265_pt1 | contig 27470 bp, 36 predicted proteins | sample MGYA00241266_ERZ501171 | MGnify/ENA primary metagenome ERZ501171 (study PRJEB25962, sample SAMEA2042501) | human gut metagenome | biome: human gut; feature: human-associated habitat; material: faeces...
GAACCGATATAACCGGCACCACCTGTTACTAAAATTGTAGCCATATTTAAATTTCCTCTAAAAGCATTGATATGCCTATGTAACCGTTTACATGAATTATAGAACATAATTTTGAGATGACAATAGAATAATTTGATCTTTTTCACATTTTGATTTTTTATTTTCGATTTAATGTAAAATATAGATTAAAAATATCAATTATCACCTTTATTGAACAATATATTTTACCAAAGATACACACCATGGCAGCAACAATTAGAGATGTAGCTAAAAGAGCAAATGTTTCTGTAGCAACGGTTTCAAGAGTTTTAAACGGCACCGCTAAAGTTAGCGATAGTGCTAAAGATGCCGTTTTAAAAGCACAAAAAGAATTAGGCTTTTATTTAAATGCCAACGCTAGAACTTTAGCTAAAAAAGACAGTGAGACCATTGGAATTTTAGTTTCAGATATTTCAGATGCTTACTTTGGCAGCATGATAAAATCATGTGACGTAGTTGCAAACAGCTTAGGTAAGAGCCTTTTAATTACTCAGGGCTTTTATGATCCAGTAAGAGAAAAGAATGCAATTGATTCTCTGCTCTCTCATCAGTGTTCAGGGCTGATTATACATGCTATGGCTATTGATGATGAAGTTTTATCTGACTATATGTCCCGCTTTCATGAAATTGTATTAGTCAACAGAATTTTAAAAGGCTATGAGGACAGATGTGTCAATATTGATAATAAAGGCGCAATGTATAAAGAAATTGAGTATTTAATTAAAAACGGTCATAAAAAAATCGCTTTTATTAACTCATCTTTTGACATTATTGATGCTCATCAGCGTAAAGAAGGTTATCTTGAGGCGATGAAAGCTCATCACCTAGAGGTAAATGAAGAACTGATGTTAAGTGTTCCGCCATCATTAGAAGGTGGTGCACAGGCAGCTGAAAAGTTGCTACAGGTTTTGAAAAAGGATAAGAATGCTTTTACAGCTATTGCCTGTTATTCAGATACTATTGCAGCATCTGCGATGTCTATTTTTGAAAACCGAGGAATAAAGGTACCTGAGGAGGTATCTTTTACAGGCTTTGATGATTTGTTCTTATCATCATGTTTATCCCCTGCTCTTACTACAGTAAGAAATCCTATTGATGATATGGGTAAGAACGCATTATTACTGTCATTAGACAGAGCATCAGGTGAGAATAAATTTAAAATCTCACCATTTAAAACAGAGCTGATTGTCAGAAAATCGGTTACAGATTTATCAAAAAGATCCTAGTATTAGGACAATAATCTTTAGACTTATAGACAAATTGTCAAAGATTGTCAGTGACTTTTTCTAAAATTGGATACAATAGTTTTTTATTCAAAAAGTTAAAGAATAGTTCATGGAAAAATATTCACTTCATATTTCTGAAAAAGAAAGACGTAAAGAAAGCGCACATAATAAGCGCTTTAGTACAGTAAAAAGAGGTTGGGGCAACGGTTTTGTCTCAAAGCCGGCTTTTGTCAAAAAGATGTTATTACCCCATTTCTGGGGAGCATGGATTGCTGTTTTTATTCTTTACTGTCTTGTAAACTTTCTGCCTTATTCTGTACAGATGTTTATAGGAAAACATTTAGGCAGTCTTTTAGGAAAAATTCTGCCAGCAAGAAAATATGTTCTAAAAAGAAATTTAGAATTAGCATTCCCTGAGATGTCAAAGTCTGATAAGGACAAACTCTCAAAAGAGGTTATGGAGAATTCTGGTCGCGCTCTGTTTGAAACTGGCATGGCCTGGTTCTGGCCTGACTGGAGATTAAAAAGACATATTGCAATTGATAAAGAGCAGTTAGATAAAGCCTTAGAAATTGCAAAATCTGGTAAACCAATCCTAGTGCTCTCTTGCCATTTTGTAACTTTAGAGCTTATGGCAAGAATTTATGCAACCTTGATTACCCCTGGTATTGGTGTTTACAGACCATCAGATCACCCTGTTTGGGAGTGGGCTCAGGTACGAGGCAGATTAAGAAAGAACCTAGCTTTAGTTGACAGAAACGATCCTCGTAGCATGCTCAAAGCATTAATGAAGAACATGCCAATATGGTACGCTCCAGATCAGGATTATGGTCGCAGAGTATCAACATTTGCTCCTTTCTTTGCTGTAAAAGAGGCTGCAACCGTTGAAGGTACCCATAATTTAGCTAGAGTTAAAAACACTCAGGTGCAACCTGCCTGGACAATTCGTGAAGGAGGTAAATATCATCTGTATGTTGGAGAGCCTTTACAAAACTTCCCAACAGAGGACGCATTAGCTGATACTACCAGAATCAACCACATCATTGAAAAGATGATCTTAATGGCACCAGGTCAGTACCTGTGGTTACACAGACGCTTTAAGACAGCTCCAAATCCAGAGGAGAACCGCTACCCGGGTTTGTCTGACAAGTAGGTTTTATCCTCAATGAAAAGTTTATTTATTTGCCTTTTTGTAAGTCTTGTGACAGTTTCTCTACAGGGTTGTTATTCTGAGCAGGAACTTAATCAGGCTAATAAAATTATCACCGCTCTGCCAACTGAAGTTGAAGGTTGTACCTTTATAGCTGACGTTGATACCAATGCCCCCTTTGCTCACATTGACAACGCAAGATTCTCTTTAAAGATGGCTGTTGCAAAACTAGGTGGCACTCATCTTGTAGAGACACACGTCTACCCACGCCCTCTTACAAGGAGAATGCTAGGAGTAGGTCTGTCAGGTAGAGCTTATAAGTGTCCTAAAGGTAAAGGACCTCTTGTCTCAAATGACAAAGCTCTGCTTCAAAGAGATTTCCCTCTAGTAAATCCTTATGATGACGATGATGATCCTCTGGATCCTTTTTTCAGTAGAAGATCATTTTTTCCTGAGTTTTAAGTAAAATAAAGCCTAAGTATCTTGTCTCTATAGGTAGTTAAAGTACAGCTCTTAAGCTTTATTACCAATTTCATTGCTGATTACATCTTTAAATAGCTCTTTCCAGATCTTTTCAACATCAAAAGTCTTTACAGGTCTGTCCTCAATATGCACAAGTCTTGGCAGATCAGCTAAAGATAACTCATGATAAATCTTACGGATATCAATATATGCATCAATCAACTGTCGTGTTACAGTCTCATCAATAATGCCAAATTTAGAGCATTCTTCTAAAATTCTGACATTATCTGTCCATAACTTCATATCTTTAAAGCGAGGAGCATTATCTAATAATAAATACTGAGAGATGAACTCAACATCAATCATGCCACCAGGTCCCTGCTTGATGTCATAGAGTTTATCTGAGGTTCTGTCAAGGTGCTTGCGCATCTTCTCGCGCATAGCCACTACTTCTTCTTTTAATTTAACCTCATCCTTAGTGCGTCTTATCACTGCCTCACGAATACGGTTAAACTCATCGATGATTTGTTTTGAACCAGCTATTGGTCTTGCTCTTACCAAAGCCTGATGCTCCCAAGTCCAGGCACGGTTTGACTGATATTTTTCAAAAGAATCAATATCAGAGATTAAAAGCCCTGTATCACCATCAGGACGCAGTCTCATATCTAAGTCATAGAGCACACCTCCTACTGTCTTGGTAGTAGACAGGTGCAACATTCTTTGCACTAATCTCTGGTAGAACATGTCAACTGAAATTGGTGATTCACCATTGGTGGTACCTTCACAGACTTTTCTAATAAAGACCATGTCCAAATCTGACTTATAACCTAATTCAATGCCTCCTAACTTACCGTAACCAATTACAGCAAGACCAGGATCATCAACACTTGTACCTTCTGGGATACCATACTTTTTAGCATTCTGATCCCAGGCTAAAATCATAAGCTCTTTTACAATGGCCTCAGCAAGCCAGGTTAGAGCATCAGAGATCTTCATTAAAGGTAACTTGCCTGCCTTATCAGAGAGCGCAATTCTAAAGACCATAACTTTTTTGAAAAGACGCAACTCTTCCATTACAGTTTCAAGATCATCCTGAGGAATTCTCATTAATCTTTCCTGTAACATGGCAAAGAATTCCTGAGCACTAGGAGGTGCATCAAAATACTGTGGAATAAAGAGCTCATCTAATAAAATAGGATGTGAAGTAATAAGCTCACTGGCGTAATGGTTATCTTTTAGAAGTTTGATAAAACGCTCTAGAACCAAATTGTTATCACGCAAAAGCTGCATATAAGGAGTTCTTAGAGCTACCTGCTCAATTAAACCTGCAATGCGTCTGAAGATAGTAGCTGCCTGTTCTTCTTTTGCCACAAGATAAATCACTTTTGGCATTAACTCTAATAAGGTCTCACGACCTACAGGACCAACAGGCATTCTTGATAAGGTATGTTTTAAACTGATGATAGCTTTAGCAAGCTCTTTATCCTCACTCTTATTTACAAGGTACTTATCAAGTTCAGCGCTTAACTCTTCTTCTGAGTTGTCAGCTTCCCACAGGTCAAAATTCTCTATTTTTTCCTGACCGTTGTCCTCGTCAGCTACGACCTGTTTAAACTCTTCATGTACAGCCCTCATAACCTCATCAAGATCGTGTAAGAATGTCTCTTTATCCTGATAGTTCATGGCAACAAGCATTCTTGCACAGTCTTTTTCATTATCAGGTAAAGTCTGTGTCTGCTTGTCGGAGAACTCCTGAATTACATTTTCAAGGCGACGTAAATAAACGTAACAGTCATCAAGTAAGGTGCAGATATTCTCAGGTAACAGATCAAGTGCTCTAATATTCTTTAGAGTTTTACGTAATGACCTTTCACGCAGTTCTTCAAAACGACCACCGCGCATAAGTTCAAAGACCTGAGCAATAAACTCTACCTCACGGATACCGCCCTGACCTAATTTAAAGTTATTGTTTAAAGAACGGCGACGTACCTCAGACTCAATCATGTGCTTTAACTTACGTAAAGACTGCACAGCACCATAATCAAGATAACGTCTGTAAACAAATGGTTTTAGTAGGGAGATTAACTCATCACCATAATCACCATAGTCTTCATTGGTACCTAGTAATTTAGCTTTAACTAAAGCATAACGCTCCCATGTTCTCCCCTGTGTCTCATAATAAATCTGTAAAGCATCAAAGGAATTTACAAGGGTACCTGCATCACCAAAAGGTCTTAGTCTTAAATCAATACGGTAGCAGAATGTATCTACAGTTTTATCTGAGAGCATGTTTGCTGTTCGCTGTACGATTCTTGTAAAGAACTCTTTATGAGTTAAAGAGCGGGGCTTACCTTTAGTTTCTCCGTCATATGGATAGGCAAAGATTAAATCAAGATCAGATGAGAAATTGAGCTCTCCACCACCTAATTTCCCCATACCTAAGGTCAGTAATGGCATTGGTGTACCGTCATCAGACAGAGCATCACCATAGGCGTTATTAAGCTGCAGGCGTGTAACCTTTAAAGTTCTTAAAACAATAACTTCAGCTAAAATTGATAATGATGAAAAAACCTCATCAATTGAAGCTACACCTGTAAGATCACGCCATGCTATAACCATGGATCTAGTGCGTCTGATTACTCTTAGTCGTTTTTTTAAATCAAAGTCTGAGAGTTTTTCTGTTATGTACTCTTCTATCGCGCTCTTGTGGAAATCAGCAAAATGAGCTGAATCTAATGCTCCTGATGCTACTAAGGCAGCACATTCTTTTGGATAGCTAAAAATAGTATTAGCAATAAAATCTGATAAAGCTAATACAAACTTAAAATCAGCCCTGCTGTCGAACAGGTAGAATTCCTCATATGAAAGTTTATCTTTTAATCTTGCATACTGATTTTCTGCTTCCTTTTTTAAAACATCAGGAAGAGCATCGTAATTCTTTGGTGATGGGATGATGTTAAATTTCATTTTACTATCCGTGCTTCTCTATAAGCTCTGTAGTAAGTACAGAGCTTTTCTCTTTGCGCTTATTGTCTTTGTAACTTTTGACTTAACTTGCAATCAAAGACAGTAACAAACGCAGTTTTAGAGGAATTAAAAACATCTTGTTTTGCTTTTCAGACTCTCTTACTACCTTAAATAAGTCCTCTATAGCCTTATCTTTACCATTTAACTTGGCATTTAAAAGTTTCTTTTTTAGATGGAAACAGACTTTGTAGAAGTTCTTAATCAGTCTGTAGATGATCTGCAGATCCTGTTTATAGGTTACAGGTTCATTCTGACCTCGAATAAAGGCAGGTAAATTCTTTTTCTTTAAGAGTTTTAATGACAGTAATAATTCTTCTAGAACTGAGGTCATTAAATTAAAGACAGTAATATCTTTTGAAATAATGAAATAGCCATAGAGCTGTTCAAAACTTGCAACTAAGTTCTTAATGTATTCCGTTACTTGTGTTGCATCAGATTTAGTATCAAATGGAGACAAGTTTAGTAACATATGAGAGCTGTTCTGTAATAAAGCAGCTCTGTGCATCTTAGAAAAAGGCTCTAATAATAAAGGCAGATTGTTAGTTGCCAGATGAGTACATAGAATTGAGAAGATATTTAAAAGATCATCGCCTTTAGCGGTAGTCTCTTTTAACTCAATTTCTAATTCATTTAGTGGGTACTGAACAGGAGTATCACTACCAATTTTGTTAACCTCAATGAAGCCTCTGTCATAAGCTACTTCAAAGACACTGTCTAACAAAGATAAATTAAATAAGTGACGGGTAAAACTGATATGGCAGACTTTCTTTAGCTTTTGCTGTACTGAGTCTACATCAAAGCTCTCAGGGAAAGCTTCTTTTGGAAACTTTAATAAATTTGGAACCTCAGCTGTATCATCAAGTGGCAGGTTGTACTCTACTCTCTTGTGTAAACCACCGATATTCTCACCTTTTACCTTTAAAGTCTGCTCAGTAAAAGTATCAGCACGTCTGATTCTAAGACCTGCTTTTAGCGCAAACAGATCTTTATCATCAGTATCAAAATAGGTGTTATCTAAATGCTGTTCACTCTCAGCACTTACATTACCAATTTTAGAAAAGGTCTCAAATAAATTGTCAGCTTTGCCATCATAGCCAAATTTAAGCTCAATCTCTTTGTTATTCATAGTCTTTCTCCGTTTGATACTCCTATGATAAGAGATTTTCTAGTGTTTGTGCCTAGATTATTCTCACAAAAAGCTCAAATATGAAAAAAGCCTTTCAAGATTTGTTACCTTGCACTGTCTACATGCACAAAATCTGACTGTAAGACGAAATATGACTTCTTCTTTGGAAGTTAGGACTTTCACTTCTTTAAGATGATGCAACTACTGTAATTAAGTGTCTACAGTCAGTTACTAGGCCCTCCTGCGCCACGAACGCGGACACAAATAGCCGAGTTAAAGTTAACATGAGTGATTTTTAATCAGCAATATCAACTGTGATAAATCAAGCTGTGCTAAAATTGTAACAATTTTCAAAATGATCAAAACTTTCAAAATATTCAAAACAACAAAATTGATTTGAATTTAAGGATTTATCGTGAAATCTATCAAAAATATCTTATCACTTACCTTAGTGTGCTCTTCTCTTGTTTTAGCTAACTCTGCTTTTGCTGAAGACACTGTAAGTAGCACTGCTCAGGCAACTGAACAGTCAACTCAGGATGAAATTAAAGTTACAAAACCTGCTACCGTTGAGGAATCTCAAGTAGGTGATGAGGTTTATGTATCAGAAGCTGCTAACGTTTGGTTAAGAACTTGCCCTAGTGCAAACTGCAGAATTGTTCAGGCAACACATGTAGGTGAAAAATTTAAATTCATCAAGATGTCTGATGACAAGAAGTTTGTTTTAGTTGAAAGTGATAACAAACAATTATGGATGCAGACTAGAGATCTTCAGACAGAGCCTTGTGGTAAGGCAAAGGTTGAGATCTTAGAAGGTCAGGTTGCTAAATTACAGAACGATTTGGATAACTATGACTCAATCGTAGCTAAAGACTATCAGGTTGCTAAAGCTAAAGTTGAGAAACTAGAAAAAGAAAATGCTGTTCTAAAAGAGCAGATATCAAAGCAGAACAATCAGTTAGAAGATCTTGATGCTACAAGACGTGATTATGCAGATAAACTTGAAACTAAAGAGTTAGATATGCAGATGCGTTGGTGGTTACAAGGTGCTTTAATTGCATTATGTGGTGCAATTATCGGTATTATCTTTGTTTACATTCCTCGCCCTGGTAAGAAAAAGCAGATTAGATTCTAATTACTGCTTTAAGACAGCTTTATCTACTTAGATAAAAATTGGATTAAGATTTTAAAGAGCTTCAAACTCGTTCTAGGTTGAAGCTCTTTTATTTTATCTAAGCTATTCAATCTTAACTTTTTAAAGAAGATAAATCAAAATTGACGTCATTAACAACGTTCTTAAATTGGTCTTCCTTCAATTCATAATGAACTCCTTTATAGTAACAATGGACTGTCCAAGACTTGCCATTTAATATTGGTAAACAAAAATAATGCTCTACCTTGGACGAAACTTTTGAATAGAGATCTTTTAAAATTTCCACTTTTTCTTGATATACCTTAGTATCAATTTGAAGTGATGATGAGATATTCATACTCTTTACTTCAAAAAGGAAAATTCGATCATACTTATCTTTTAAAACAAAATCCGGATATGAAAAATGACTTCCATCGGCATAGTACTCATATTTGATCTCAGAATTCTGTAAATAATTTTTACCCACAAGTAAGATATCTTTTTCTTCATCTAAAGAGATCTTTTTGATACTAAAATCCTGAAGCATTTTATATAACCACTTTTTCTCGGAGTCACTGTCAAAAGTAAACTCTCTCATATCACTACCATTATTCCATACACCTTTTACATCTTGTAATGAGTACTTTTTATTTTGAAAATAAAGCGAATTATATGGAAGTGATACCTCAAGATCTTTACCTAAGCTATTTTTCACAACTTCTATACTTGAGGAGTCACTACTTAGGATTGTCTTTACCTTTGATTTAATCTCGCTTAAATTGTTTACAAAACCAAAGAATTTAGAATATTCATCGTCATAAGAAGAGAACATATATCGCTTGCACTCTACCTGAATTCTGTTAGAAGACTTGGTAAGTTCATTGTAAAGCTCAAAAATGCTCTTACAAGACTCTGGAGCTTGCTTTTCTTTTAGGAAGGTATCTATATCAAAATTTGATTGAGTGTCATTTAAATCAGCAAGTTTTGTAATTTTTACTTTTATTTCTTCCTGAATCTCATTTTTAATGCGATTACCATCAGGGACACTACCTTTTAGAGTCACATCGACAGACTTTTGTTCTGAAGAATTATCTTTTATTCCCCACACATATGCTGTTGTAAACAACCTTCTTTCTTTCTCATCAGTTATTTTTTCAAAATCCATAATTCTAGGATTTCGTCTTACTCTTCCTAATACCTGGACATCAAGTTGCTTTGATTTACTATCTCTGATCTGAAAGAGCATATTTGCCCTAGGGATATCCCAACCTTCAGTAATTGCCATTTTAAAAATAATGACATCTATTGTTGAATCATTTGGTTTACAGTACTTCTCCCATTTTTGTGGTGACGTCTTAATCATTTGATCATTTGTTTGGCACACCTTAGGATCTTTTGCATAACCTACCCATTTCAAATCTTTATATTCAGAAAGACCTAAAGCGCGCTCTATAACATTGAACTGCTTCTCTCCAAGATCTTTATTTGAGATCTGAATTATCAAACATGGATTTATATTACTTTTTTCAAGATAGTCTTTTTTACACTCTTTTAAATAATCTAGAGCCTTCAGTAATTCTTTATACTGCAAGCTGTCTACTGAAAAATCATCATCTCCATAATCGGTAGAAGAGCAATACTGAACACGTTTTATTAGGCATGCATTTACAGCATCCTGTTCTGAGATTTCAACATCAGGCTTCTTTTTAGGAGTTGCTGATATATTTATAATTTTTGTAAAAAAAGACTTTAATTCATCAAGGTTATTTGTTGCTACATGACTTTCGTCTTTGATTAGATACAGCACTCTGCCATGATTTTTGATTTCAAGCAAAAGCTTAAGAAAAGCTTGTTGACCTTTTAACTTACTTTTAGCTTTATATAGAGCTTGCGGTAATACATAGACATTATTTACTGAAGGAATATAAAGAGCACTTTCACAAGAAGTTTCACTGGAGATTAAATGCGGATTCAAATATTTCACAAAACCATATTCAAGATATTCTTCAAATTTATCGTAATTCTGTTGTGCCAAATTTGCCTTTGACAAAGAAGATACAATAAAAACCACATTATCATCTTTTGAAAGGACCTCATCCATAACTCTCGCCATGATGAAAGTTTTTCCTGAACCTGTAGGTGCTTTAAAAACAACGTCATCTTTTTCTGATAATGATTGAACTAATTCAGAAATAGCTCTTTCTTGTAAGTTTTTTACTTCTTCTAACATACTCAATTCTCCTACTTATTTTTTGTATCTTCTAAATATTTCTGAGTATGTTCAAAGTTCTTACAAACCCATTCTATTTTCTCTTCAGGAAGTAATCTTGGCTGACCATATAATGTTTCATCAATAACTTCAAAAGGTGTTTTGCCTGACCGCTGTTCTGAATTGCTTACTTCTGCAATTTCATAGACATCTAGATTATCTCCTAAAGGAGAGTTTTCTTTTATCCATTTGAAGTCATTAAAACCATCATAACAACACCCCGTCATCACTCGCTTTAATCGTTTTGACGTTACGTCGTAAGCTATACCATTTTGGTTGAATTTTGTTATTTCGTTATTTGTGCAAACTATAAATTGTCTATTTCCTCCATCTTCATTATTAAGTTCAAGAACAGCTTGTCCTGTTGTACCTGAACCTGCAAAAAAATCTAGAATATAGCAATTTTTCTTTGGATAAAGTTGTACTAAATATTTGATTAGATGAACAGGTTTTGGATAACCGAAAACATTTTTGTCAAAGATTTTTTTCAATTCCTTTGTTCCTGCTTCAGTTGTTCCGATGTCAAAATACTTTTCCTTCTTAACGAATTTTTCTTGTTCATCAACAATACGTACATATTCATCTGTTAATAGATTCGATGATACATTACCAATAAAATCTTTGAAATATGATTTTTTTCTCGGTTGGGCAGAACCATCGTTTCCCCAATATATTTGTCCATCCTTATCTAATTTATTAAAAATCTCAGGGGAATAAACCCAAGCTTCTGTGTGTTGAACGCCTGTAGGTGATGTAACAGTATACTTAGGTCGACCATCATCTCTTACTTTTCCTGATGTTTTATATGGACCTCTTGGATCATTATCAGGATTAACATAATCATCTGAATCATATTTCTTTTTAATTCTGTTAAAAAAGAACCCTGTTAAAGTCTTTTCGCTGTCTGCATCAATATTTGTTTTGTCAAATGAATTAAGTTTGAATGAAGATATATTCTTTGCATACAACAAGATATATTCAGTTTGAATCGATATACAAGGTTCTGTGTAATATAGAGAGTTTCTGCATTTCCAAATTAAATTGGATATAAAATTTTGTTCCCCTAAAATTTCATCCATCATACATTTTAAATAGGCTTGATTCTTGTCATCAATACTACAATAAATAACCCCTTCATCTGATAATAATTGTTTTGCCAAAACTAATCTCGGATATAGCATTGAAAGCAAATTATCTCTTGTAATTGCATTATAGTAATTTGTGTCAGCAAACTCTCCCATATCATCCTTTCCATAAGGAGGATCAATATAAATCACGTCAATTTTGTTTTTGTAAGAGATTAGAAGATTTTGGAGAGCGTCAAAATTGTCGCCAATAATTAACTTATGAGTATTTTTTGCTTCTTTTTGAGTGAAAGACAATTTTTCATTCTTTTTGAAGTATTTAATAGTGTCGCCTAATTTTTCAATTTTTTGATCGAAGTGGAAACCTGTTCTTTTATATGATGTTCCAAGTTTTGCTATTTCAATAGCTTCTTGTATTGTTTCTGCTTGATTTATAAGTTTTGAAAGGAGTTTTAAATTTTCAGGCTCTAGAATTCTATCTTCAACGCGAGTCTTAAGATCTGATATTAAGCTTGCTTTTATATCTTCAAGATTTGAATTGATTGATTGATTGATTGATTGATTGATTGATTGATTGATTGCATAAAACGTGCCTTACTGTATTTCTATAGTTTAAGTAGCATTTCGTCTTCAGTGAATAGATCTTTGCGAACCATTCTTTGCTCAAATAAAAAAACATCATAAATTTCTTACTTTGCACAAAGTATTGCTAAAGGAGATCTAATACACAAATTTGCAATTATTGTAAAAGGAATTTGTTTGATATGAAATATGAAAATGAAAGAGTTTTGACTTGAACGACAATCTCAGAAAAGGATGAATAGGTTACTGGTGCTACCTGCCAACTTCGTAAAATCAGATAAGATAAAGGCTTGATAAAATTTGTGACCTTTTCGTGACCTAATAAAAAGTAATCTTACGAAAACCTTTATTAGTTAAAAAGCAATTAAGATCATTGATGTTATAAAAAACTCTAGCATTAGAATCAGATGTAAACCTGACATTTCTAATCTTTTTAAACTCTTCACAATCTATGATGTCATAGCTTAACTTTGAGTAAAAACCATAACCACATAAAAGATTATACAAGACTTTATGAGGAACAAGTTTTTTATTATCACAGTAATCAGCGAAAAATAAATAAAACTTATCTTTATTAATATATTGTTTTTCGCAGTATGTTTCTACTGGTAAAAAACAATAAGTGTCTCTTTTCAGATACTGATTTAATGTGATTGTATTACCAAACAGAAGCTGTGATACTTTGTTTACTGAGATGTGCTTTTTAAGAAAATCAATTTCAAAGGAGGCTATCTTCTCGACCTCTTCACGGTTAAGAAACATCTTACCTTCTTTGTCTTTATATACTTTTGGATATTTATATTTTTCTTTTTTTAATCGTTTCCAAAAGGCTATATAAGAGAGCAAAAAAAACTTAGCTCCCTCTGAAATTGAAATCTTAATCATTGTTCAGTTGTTCTTGAAATGTTTTTAATTGAATAATAAAAGTAGATACCTGCTTACTGAAATTGCGTTCACCAACAACTTTTTGTAAGTCGTTCATTTGTGCTATGTCCTTTACTAAAGCCATAAGTTCACGATCAACAACTTCGACCTGATTTGCAACTCTAGCCTTTGTCCATGTTTTCAAATTTTCTTTTATTTCTTCTGCATTAGTTGCCATGATGCTTTAACCACTTTTTCATATAAATTAAATCTTCAAGTGAATAACAAGGATCTTGTTTGTTCACTCTAAAAGGTGCAGGTATTGATAACTTGTTTTCTGAGTAATAGCTTTTCAGCTTATATTGAGAAATACCCAACTCTTCACAAAAATTCTTAAGGTTATAAGAGCGTGACTGAGTTTTAACAAGAAGATCAAACATTATGTCTATCTTGTCTGATAACTCCTGTAACTGTTCATTCACGCTCAACATAACCTAGTCCTTATGCTTTAAAATGGGCAATCGTCATCGTCAGTTGATTCAGCTGATGGCTCAACCACAGCAGCAGGCGCACTCTCTGCAACTTGTGCTTGTTCATAAGCAGGTTGTACTTCTGTTTCTGATTGTTCATCTTTAAAAGCCTGATACTTAGCCTTAGCCTTATCTAAAGCTCGCACAACGTCTAAAGCCTCTTTAGCACCAAGTTCAACTTCATCTAAAGAACGACCATCAGGATAAAAAACGTTCACTGAAATTCTGTCATAGTCACCATTCTTTCCTTTGTATTCGCCATACTTACCGATAACAAGAGTAAAAATAGATCCGCAAATTTCAGGGTAGATAGTGCAGTTTTGACAATCAATTTTCGTTGCCTGCTCTTCTGCTGTCTTTTGGTCATTCACAATAGACATTAACTGCTGAATATCCCAAGAGTTCTGTCCCCATTCACCCCATTTTGCATTCGGATCGTTCTTATCTTTTGTTCTGCGTCTGCCCCAAAATTGATGGTCGATGTAATATTTGCTATCTTTACCATCAGCTTTTTGAAGCAAGAACACACATCTTGTGCGCTCACATTCAACACGAACATCTTTTTTCTTGTTATCATCAAATTCGATTGAATCGTCAGAACAAAAAATTAACTTCGCCTTACATCTGATACCTGTAATCTCTTTAGGATAAAGCTTAAACTCCTCCCAAAACTTAGAGTGATAATCAGGATTATCTGATTGAACAGGCTTTACATAATCTGATTGATATACTGGCATTTACTGCTCCTTAATGTTTGCTCTTAGCTGTTTGCCGAGGTCAATTATTTCTTGATCTTCTTGTAGTTCTTTAGGTGCTTTTTTAAATACAGCTACTAATTCTTTTCTAGTTACAGCTCTATTCATTTGCTCAATTAGATCTTCTTTAGGTGTCTTGTTTTCAAGCAATAAATCTTCTTGATTTTGATTAGTGCTATCTTCAACTGCAACTGTAGTTTTTTCAGTTCTAATATCCTGAGAAACAAGTAAATCTTCAAATTCTTCTTTGTCGTAAGCACCCCAACCATAAGCGTTTGAAATAGCAATAGTCATAGCTCGTGATTGAAGCATACGTTTAGGTCGTTGCAACCAGGTAGGCTTTGATGCGTCAAACTCTTCATCGTGATAAGCAGTGCCTTCAAAGGAACATACAGAACCATCAGCTAATTTTTTCTGAACAATACAAGTTGTGCTTTCGTAATAAAGAACTTCTTTCTTTAGAGTTTTATTACCAACAATGCGATTGACAACTTTCTTTAATAGAACGCCATTATCTTTAAAAGAAATGCCTGCGCAGTTCTTCTGACTGGCGACTGCCTGCTGCCAGCCTTTCTTTGATACTGAGGTTACTAATCGACCGTCTTTATCCTTAAAAGCCCAAATACCACCAAGAATAGGATCTAAGCCCATTGATACAGATAAACGAATAACGTTCATCACATCAGCTAGATTTACTTTTACGTCAGGTGCTGATTTAGGTAATGCGATCTGAGATGCGATCATGCTGATTAGTTGTCTATCGTCATAAGCTGTATGAATTTGTTTTTGAGCCTGTGAGATAAACTTTAATTCAGCTTCTGTAGCAGGTATTACTTCTGCCTTAACTTCAATCTCTTCTGCCATTTATTTGTCCTCTACAGTTAAAATTCTGTGCCCTTTAGCCCATTCTTTCAGTTCAGTTTTTGAGTAAAAGTTTTTACCGCCTTTTTTGTAAGGCTGAGGAAAATCAGAACTTTTCTTTTTAAATGAATAAAAACTGAATTTCGATTTGACAAAAAATTTTGCTGTATCTTCAATGCTTAAAAAATCCATTGCTAAACCCCCTTAGCGATTGTCAGCTTTGGTGAAATCTCGCTTTCTTTTAAGTATTGTTTGTAAGTTTCAGCATCAGCATCAGCAAAAGCCTTAGCATCAAAAGTGCGTCTTGTCTGTTTTGTTAAAGTGCAAATAAGAGTTCCTTTAGTGGTGATAGCTTCTGCGTGACCGTTCATTAAAGATTTAATTTCTGCTGTAAGTTCTTTAGAACGTTTATCAAGTTCATTCTTCTGTTTGTTGACTGTTTTTAATTCTTTTGCTTTTTCAATAAAGGCATCATCAGCATATACAGCATCAACTCCACCTTCTTCGACTTCTTCTAATTCAGCATTTAAAACATAAGGAACATTTGGAATCAGATGGGCAAAAACAAAATCAATCTCAGCATCAATGATCTTTTTAATTGTCTCCTCGTCACGATGCACAACATAAACACGAACTCTGTTTTCGGTAAGGATCCAAGCGCAAAGATACATCTGCTCTTTATCAGCAAAGAGCATCTGCTTTTGACACTGGATATAGTAATCACGAGGAATAGTGTTGTCTTCTGCTAGAAGTTCACCTTTAGAATTGAACTCACAGCCTTTGCCCCAAACCTTTGAGCCGTCAGTTGCAAGTTTGTCACGCATATTAAAACCGACTGTCTTAATTTCAATAGGGGTATTGTCTTCTGTGAAGAAATCTACCTGGGCAATCGACCAAGGATAATTCTCGTTATAAAGAACTGTTCCGTCTTTTACTCTGAGATGTGTCTGCCTTGAAAACTGTTCAGCAATAAAAGGCTCTAAAGCGTGTCCTCTGTCAAACACAAACTTATCTTCACCAAAAGATAAATTCTGCATTTTTTCTAAGACATCTTGAGGTTCAGCATATTCAGATTCACCCAGCAGCACAGCATCAGTAGAACCGCCTATATGAGTAGCGTGTAGATAAGAAATCTCATTTTCTTTCTCTACTTCACCTGTAAAAGGATCTTTAAAAAAATTTAAAGCTTTCTCATCAGCTGTTTTAAACCACTCATTATAAATTTGTTTGTAATCGTTCATATATCTATACCTAATGTTTGTTATTTAGTTATTGTCTTTATAATATTATATAACATTATTTTATGTTTTATTAAACATTACATATTATTTTTTAAACATTAAGTTTAATAGATATAAAAAAAAGCGCTCCTCAAAATAAAGGAACGCTTTATAAAAAAGCTAAAAATTAACTTAACGAACTACAAAATTTCTTTTCACTGGAACGTCAGATTTAAACTTTAACATGACATCATCTTCTGTTATCAGGCGGTCATTTATTAAGAATTGCTTTATAACATCAAGTATAGAAGTGTCTTTTGAACACTTAATATAATCTTCTTCAAGAAATACATCACACATTGATTCATATTTTGAACGCCCATATACAAGTTCGTTAGGTTCTTCTTCTGAAAAATATGTTTGAAGCTTAAACAACGTTTCCTTATCGTCTGCTAGACAATAGCGTACTTCTAACTCAACGTTATCTGCGCCATACATTGACTTGTAGATGTTTAGCAGTATCTGAGCGAACTGCTCCTTTGTCTGTAATTTTTCTGTTTTTACAATGTGAAAATTGCTTTCTTCTGCTAAACAGACAAAATAATCATCTCTTTCTTTCACTTTTAAAAAGTGATATTTAATGCCATGAACAGTTTTTCTTTTTATATAAAACAGTCTTTCGATTAAATATTCCATTTCTTTTAGCTCCAGTGTGTATGTTGACGTTGTTATTTTGGATTTTTAATCTTTGCCGCAGAAAAACCGTTCGCCTCAAGACAGAGAAGGGCGTATTCATAGTCACCATCAATTTCAGGATCGCCATAAATCATTTTCTCTTTAAGAGGTACAGGCTCACCATTTACAATTTCTATGAGATTCATTTCTTTACAATCTGCCGATTTAACCCATTTATACATAAAATCTCTGTGTTTAAATTTAGGAGAGGTTACAATATAAAATGCTTCGTCCGTAACAAATCTATATTTAACCAAAGGAGAACCAAGTATATTACTTTGCTTTGTTAAAGTTTTGCAAAGTCCTTTTATTGTTTTTTTAACATCAAACCAATATTCATTTCTGAATTTTAGTCCAAACAGTAGCTCGCCTTCGTCTAGACACTCTAGATAACCAATTTTCCCATCATCGCTGTTAGTTTTAGTTACAAATAAATATCTTTCTTTCCTACTTCCTTGATAGTTAGTTACTGCGATAACATACATAGGCATAAAAGCATAATTTTTTAAAATTTCGCTATCAGTCATTTTTCTTTCTCCTTAGTTTGAATTATCTGAAAAATCACACTTATAAAATCTAATTCCAAATAATTCAAGATCAGATTTTTTAAATGAATTTATTGAAACAACATCGCCATCTTCAAAAGTTAGCTTAAAGAAATACTGTTCTGTTTCATAACAAAATTCTTTAACTCTACTTAAATATAGCTGGGCGACTTCATCTATAAAATCTAACTTTTCCTCAGAGGTTAGTTCTTCTTCTAAATCATCATCTACATCATAAGCTAACACACCTTGAGTAAAAAATCGTTTATCTTCTTCTTTTAAATCTTCGCCTGTGATTATCTTGTAAGTATCAAAAGATACACTTAAATTTTTAAAAGGCTTTCCGTTGACAAATACAGGCATCATAGATAAATCTAAATCGCCATAATCAGGAGCTACAAATCCTGAATCTGTATAATCATCTTCAATAAAATCGTTTCTTTCTAATAAGTTAATTAAATCAGTTAAATAAACTTTTCTCATAATTACACCTCATTATTTTTATATTCTCTTTTATAACTTTAGCTAACTTCTTAAATTTCATCTTTACTACACACCGTAAATTCTATCTTTTTAATAAGCCTAAGAGGGATAGTTGCTTTGCTAATATTGTTGTACCGTCTTGACCTTTTAGCGATACAATCTTTCATAAACAACTCATTATGATTTAAACCAGTAATTTTTCCCTCAATATCTCCTCCGATTGTTAAGAATACTTGTATGACTTGACCTATGTGTAAATTAACTCTGTTCATTTTCTTTTACCTCAACTCCGAAGGGTTGCCATTCGCCATCATCATTCATGATTTCAGCATAATCAAACCACAGTCCTAAATTTCTCCCCTCAATGTTAGGCTCACAAATACCTTTCAAATCAACGTCAATTCTGTTAATTACTATTGTACTTGCAATACGTAGGACTTTCTTTTCTCTGTATTGAAAATAAAGATCTAGTAACATTACTGGAGTAAAATCTTCTTCTGTAATATGAGAATTAAAAGATAAAAATTGATAAAACTCATATAAGTTTTTAAAAGGTCGATACTTCTTTTCTTTTGGCTTGTCTTCTTTAACCGCTTCTAATGGTAAAAAGAAAGAATACCTATTTGATGGAGTACGAAAACAAAAAGCATGATCATCAAAAATTTCTGTAATCATTCTTATGCGGTTATTTTCTGTTTTTAACTCTTCTATGTTATCAGCAAAATACCCCTCGTCTCCAACCTTAACATCATGTCTGTTGTACCAAGACTTAACATCTTTAATATCAAAATTCATTTTATTTTGTGCCTCTTAACTTTTTAATCTTTTTCAATTCTTTCTGTTTACAGTTCCTGGATAAACAAAGGCTTTAATATCTATAAGCTAAACTATAGCCTTTACCTTTTATAATTCTTTTCATAACCTTAATAAAACGTTTAAGATCATATTCTTTATAGTAAGTTGTTCTTTCACTATAAAACTCTTCCCTTGAATGTGCCTCTAGTACATTCTCTTTCACTTTCCAAACGTACACAGCATCTATACTAGGAACGGTTAGCACAATAGTCTGTGTGTCAAAGTCAGGCACTATATCCCAGTTGATACGGTGTAAGTGTTTAATTTTTTTATATACAGTGACAAATAGTTTTGTAAATTCAAATACGCTCATTTTTATCCTCTTTATCAGTAGTTGTGTTTGAACTAAAATAAAGCTCGTCCAGTAATAAAGCGTGTTTTACTAACAAAGATATTGTTTGAGCATGATTCAGCACAACCTTTGCCACAGAATAAGTAAACACAAAATTAAAAATTGAAACAATTATTACTACACTTATAGCTATATTCATTCTTTCTTTTCACCGTTAATAACTTTATTTAATGAAACAAGCACACCACAATGTCTGCTCAATACATGAAATACAGCTAGCGCTTTGTTTCTATAGTCAATCATATTTGTTAAGACAAAATATAGAATTATCAGATTGATAACTGAAAAAGATAGTGCGATCTTTACCATAAGCTCATACATAATCAATCCTATTTAAAAAAGTTCTTACAGTCGTTTAAATCTTCACATTCAATACGTACAATGATTACGATGTGACCGTCAATATTCCCCGATCCAACACTTTGTACTTTACAATCTAAAAGTTTTGATGATTTATTTACTGCGTATTTTCTAAATGAACAAACACTCCCAAATCTATATTCACCAATTCTTAAAAAAATAAACTCATCATCTGTAATATCATCTATAAAATCTCTTAATGTCATTTTCTATTCCTCTTTTTGTTCAAAATATTTTTGTAACTTATTATCTAAATCGTTATATTCTTTTTGTTCATCTGATGTATCAATATCATAGTTAAGTTGATCGTTTAGTAAGTCAAAAGAATATTCTTTGATTGCTTGATGAATTAAAAGTAACTGATCCTTTGTTAAATCAACTGTCATTTAAATCACTCCACACCAAACAAGAATGATATGACCGATACCAAGACCTAATGCACCTGCAACGATTACAAAAAAAAGTGCACTACACAAAGCTAATATATCAATTAAATCGTTCATTGTTTCTAAGCTCCTGTGCTGCCAAAACCACCATCACCACGATGAGTATCAACACCAATAACCTTACCTTCAATCATCTTGATATTTGGTAAAGGTAAAATCACCAACTGAGCAATACGATTGCCCTTAAAAATCTTTGTTACGTTAAAAGGCTCTAATACAACTCTGATTGAACCTGTATAACCAGCATCAACAACGCCAATCGGTGTACCAATACCTTTAATATTGAATGATGAGCGTGGACATACAAGACCTACATAACCTTCGGGAATTAGAATATGTACACCAGTATCAATGGTATTAGCTTTGTTAGCCTCTAACATCTGATCTTCCATACATGAAAGATCAAAGCCTGCATCACTGTCATGTGCTCGCACTGGAGCGTAAGCACCTTCATCTAATTCATATTTAATTTGCATGTTTCTTGTTCCTTTAGTTCCTTAAAATTGAGTTCTACAAACTCTGTAAAAAAATACTTAAATTCTTGTATTGCTAAATGTAAGTCGTTGCTATCACTGGCAGATGTCTTAATCTTTTTTAAACAATACCTATCTTTTAAAACGTCAAATAAAAACTCGTGATTCGTTCTAAATGTTTTCATCATCTCCTCTAACAAATCAGCTTGTGCTTTTTTACAAAAACGTTTAACTAAAAATGTTTCCTGCTGATGTGCTGGAGATTCATATTTAAACTTTGTTAATTTTTGCCTTGCCAGTGCTCCCCATAAATCAAGTAAATTTCCGATCGTTAAATCTGCGTCTATCCACTGTTGCAAAATGTCAGCTTTCATCTGTACTGTCAGATTTAGTTTTTTCTTCGTACAATGTTTCTGAGATGTCATGTAAATATTGATCTCCTAGCTGAAAAGGTAACTTTCCTAACTCCTCTAATTCGATAACGTGCATTACTACAAACTCTTTCTCAGGTACAACTCGTGTATCTACTGAAAAGAATTTAATTAAGCTGTCGTCTTTGTATAAACATTCGCTTTTAGTTCCAGCATCAAACAAAGCTTTTAAGCGGTTGTCTCCATCGTGAATACGATAGTCTTTGAACACGATAGTCACAAAGCAGCACACTGGCTTTTCAATCACAGGCAAATGACCTTTACGTAAAAGACAACGTGCTGCATTGATCCATCTGTTATATGCGGTTGTATTCTTGATACAGCCTTTCTTTGAACAAAAACTAGAGTAATAACCACCCGCAAACTGATTTTTAATAGCGCTCCAATTCACAGTAGTTTTCTGATTTACTGATGGAGGCAAAGGTAAAATAACCTCACGACCTGCGATCTCTTTACCGTTCAGCTTGATAGTTACTGTCTTTTGTCCAAAAGCATAGGTATTCATAATTACGCCTTAGTGTTTACTGGTGTAATGCCAAATGAGCTGAGAACAGCATTTAAAGCATCTAAGCCATTCTTAAAACGCTGACCGTTTATCTCAACGTTAAATTCAGTCTCCTGATGAACAGGGTTCTTTAACTCAGGAATTACAGATTTGTTTTGCTCGAAGGTTACGACCTTAGCCTTCTGCTTTGAGAATGAGTAAATGTCTGTAAGTGCTTTTCTGCACTTATCAGCCTTACCAATAAAGCGAACTCTAACCACTGGTGAGAAATGATTACGTCCCTGAATCAAGTTAGGACAATTCATACCTCTTGCAAACTCGCCTCGTGCATTTACATACGCATCTACGAAGGCTTTACGATCAAAAGGATCTTGTGCTGTTGAGTGCATACCAAATTCAGCAAGGGACCCAAAAGCAGTTCTAAAAGCAAATACAGCACGAGGGTCATCACAAATATAATCACAGCCAGTATCTAAGTGATCGTTTATCTGATTGTAGAAATTATTAGCTTTAGCTTTTAAAGCCTCTGTATCAATACCCTTTAAACACTTTACCTGCTCGTAAATATCTGCAACTGTTGGCATGAACTTTGATTTTTGAAGGTGAAGAGATACAGCATTTCTTACATCTTCAAAGTCAAACTCTTTTAATGCGTTGAATACCAAGCCGTAAGCCTGTTCGTTAATCTCACGACCATACAGAATTGAAACTTGTTTCCACAGTTCAACAAAAGGTTTTACATCTTTCTTGTCCATAAATTACTTCCTCATAAGTAAGTTTGAATCGTTACTTGATAGATCAACATCAATGATGTTTTCATCATCGCCAAATTGAGAATCCGCAATGTTTTGTGCTATGCGGTCAACGTCAGCAGGTGTAGCAACAGGTGTTGTTTTAGGTTGCTGATAACGACCAGCATATTCAATTTGACGCAAACACCATTGACGAACTCTTAACTTTAAATTTTTAACAGGAGCACCTTTTTTATCTTTCCACTTCATAGGTGCGTAGTGTGTGTAGAACTTCTCAGCCATTAGAGCGCAGTTCATTGTTTCGAGTTGAGGATATTTAGAGATGTTCTTATTTTTATAGTCTAAAAAGATATTCTCTATGTAAGCTGTAAAGTCTTCTTGTGAGAACTCTTTAGATACTATATAAATACTATCTAAAGATTTACTATTACTAATAATACTATTATGTATAAGGTAGAAAATGTCATTTTGACTATTTCGATATGGTCGATTTGACACTTTCGATGTAGTCATTTTGACATTTTCGGTTGTCAAATTGACTATATCAGAACTTGTAAAATATTCACCTTTTACAGTAATACTTCTTACCTTTTTGAAATTGATTAGCTGGATATTGCTTTCAATCAGCTTGTTATCTTCCAACTCTGAAAATGATCTTTGTACTGAACTTAAAGACAAGTGCAGCTCTTCTACTGCCTGTTGATTTGAATAGAAAACAGCCTTATCAGCTCTAGTAGATACAGAAGATAAAAAAAGAACACGTGCAAATAAAAGCTTTGATGATAGCTTTAGCTTTGCATTGCTCAGTATATCTTCTGTTAAGAGTACGTTTACTGTTTTCACTTTAAATATTTCCTTTAGGTTTTTATACCTTATGTTTAAGTATTTTATACTTTATTTTTAATTCTGCAAGTAAATATTTAAAGTTTTTTTAAATCTTTAGTATATAGCAGTTTTACAAATTAAAATTTATGTTGAATTTTTTATTGCTTTGCTTTATTATTTATAACTTTTTATTTTTTAAAACTAACAGCAAATATATATAAAATAAAAGGTGAATTTATGTATAACGCAAAAACAGTATGTCAAAGCTTAAGGAAGCTAACGACTTTACATAACACAAAGAAAACAGATTTAGCTAAGGCTCTAGGTGTAACTTATCCAACGATTGTGAAATGGCTTGACGGTAATCTACTTCGCCCTTTCAGTGATGATGTTGTACATAAGATAGCTGACTTCTTCCAGGTGCCAATAGAAGAGATAACTGGGGAGCAGGTTATATCTTTTGTTGTCAACACTGTAACTTGTTTTGACGATAATCTAAAACTAATTGAAATGCCCGAACCATGCTTAACCATCAATAAAGAAATCTTTGACAGCTTTAAACTTTCATCAGATAAGTGTGTTTGTGTTTTAGCAAACAGTAATTATAAGAACATAGCAGTAGGTGATCGACTACTGGTAACAGAGATTGACAATGAAAGAATCGAAAACGATAGGTTATATTTTTTAGTAATGGAGGATGCGCTTGTTCTCAGGAAGGTTAAATACAATCCGATTGTTGACAAGGTATCTATTATTAACAGCGATGATGGCGTTGAAATAGCAGTACCTAAGATTGAATTTTTTAACATGATGAGAAAAGTATATAAGATCTTATTTATTGAAAGAATAATGTAGAAATGCTTATTTTATCTCATAGTGTCAAATTGACTATTTCGATATATTCAAAATGACACTATCTGAAAGGAATGCTATTTTGAGTTGTTTATAATAAAAATTTGGCACCCGTAGCATTGCAACAACATTTAGTTGTAAAAAAAGCTTTTAAAGTAAAACCTCTTTCAATAAGAAGATCCATTTTACTGCCATCAGTAAAATGGATTCTGTGTCTTAAATATATATGCTCTGAATTTAATTCTCTAGTTTTTGTCAAATCAATCAAAGAATAAATCTTTCTGTTAGTTTTTAAAGTATCATTTGATAAATAGTTTTCTTTTATTAATGTACAAACTGCTATAGCTATACATACACCTTGCATCAAGTCATTAAGTTTGTTAAAAGCAAGTTCATCTTTACTTTTTTGTTTATTTGAATTGTTCTCAGAATTAAGATCTGCTTTCTTAAAATGACCGTTAATCAGATAGTAGGCGTAATTATCAGCCTTAGCTAAATCTTCCTTACCATTCTTTAGGTTGGCACGGTATCTGTACTTAATCACGTTTCCTTTTAAAAAGCCTCTGAACTCATCAGGAGTGAGCATTGCTTTAATTTCATCAATACATTCATGTGAACCCTGCATATAATGCTTAGGTTGTAAAACATTATCAGTCATAAATAACTCCTATCTAAAAAGAGAAAGGCACATAATAATGTGCATAAATCAAAATACCGACCACTATCAGCAAAAAGAGAACATCAAGAGAAACTGAAATACATAGCTGTGTCTTAGTGTAGTTTTCTTTACCAATAGCAAAAACAAAACAAGAAAACCAAAAGAAGAGATTTAAAAGAAATAATGCTGGTAATGTCATTTATCGCTCCAGTCATCGTTGTAATGCTGATCTAAAAAATGCCAGTCTCGGCAGCATGAATCGCAAAACTTTGCTAAATACTTTAAAACAAGAAAGATAGCTCCTAAGTACATCATCACCATTAGAGCTGACAGGATATATTCATAAGCGTTCATTTAGACACCTTGTTATATAAATCAATTAAATTGTTGTAGTAACTTGCGGTGATGTCACAATCACGAGCTATAGTTAATTGCTGTTCATAAAGTTTGCGAAGTTTTGCTTTGTCTGTTCCATCGCATTGACATTTACTTTGTGAAATTGAGATGGAAGTTTTGGAATTTGAGGACACGTCTTTACTGCTACTGGTGTTATCTGACTGCTGCAACCAACCGCTATCGCCAGGCAGAAAATCAGAAAAGTAATGATTATAAGTAGATGTAACGTTCTGTATATCTTTAGACAAACCGCTTTGTACATTTATCGCCTCCGTAAAAAATTCTTGTTCCTTTTGTGTCTTAGCCTTTTGAGCTTCATTAAGTATCTGTTCATATTGTTTCTCCATTGTTACGATCTTTATCTGATAGTAAGAACTTGTAAGCGAATAGCCTATATAAGCACTGCCTAATACAGATACAGCCCATAAGTAAGGTGTTAAGTCTTTTAAACTAAACATAAAAAAAAATACCCCTTAACCCCTTATAAAAAAGGAGTAAGGGGTCCAACGGTTCTTTATGAAAAAAAATGAAAAAAACTGGTGCACCGTGATTGCAGGCTCACGGGCAAGCCTTATAAGTGCAGAGGTCACTTCACTTATAAATCAAACCTTGCCCATAGTCGTGATTTCGCTCACGACTTTTAAGCGGTACCCCGTCTGATACAAGACACTGCACTAGATGCTGGGCTACATTCTTATGTGCAGTAGTAATGTTGTTTCTAAAGTGACACATTACCAGACCGCAAAAATGGCGGATAGGGTGAGATTCGAACTCACAAGCCATTCACATGACCGACGGTATTCAAAGCCGTTACATTTACCAACTCTGTCACCTATCCATAAATTTGGCGGAGTGTAAAGGATTTGAACCTTTGAACCACTTACGTGATTGTCTGCTTAGTAGGCAGATGTATTCAGCCACTCTACCAACACTCCATCATGTACACTCTTTTTACGTTAGAAGTGAGAGAAACGGCAAAGAGTAAAATATGGCAACTAATACATATACACTTTGCAAAATTTTAGTGTGAAGTGAAACTGCGGTATGCCGTACATATCAAATCAACCAATCATTCACTTCACACTTAAGAGCCGTCTAAAAGAGAGAAACGGAAGAAAACTTTTAAACAGCTCTTAAGTATGAAATGACACCTTTTATTAGACTAACGAAAAAGTTTTAGTTTACGCTAATCATTTCATACTTATGAGACATCTTAAGGTCACTACAGAACGCACCCATAGCTTAGCTTCTTAAAATATCTCATAGCTATAAAATGGCAGAACAAAGTAGATTTGAACTACTACCGCAAGGATCAAAACCTTGTGTGCTACCGTTACACCATTGCTCTAAAAAAGCACTCACAGCAAAACTCTACTTACTGAATCTATAGAGCCTAAATACCAAACGATAAAGTAAGCATTGCTCACTGTGAGCACACGTTCATTTACTTATCAACTATAAGGAGATACAAAAACATGAAAACTTATGTCTAAGTACATAAATAACTTTATACCTTTTATTTAACTTTGTAAAGTTCTTTTTTATATTTTTAAACTTTGATTTGCACTTTTATTAAACTTTGCATTGCTATATGGGACATGAATTTGAAAAATCAGAAAAAATTTGTGAAGGGTAATATGAAAAATGGGTGGGCGTTTGGGGGCATCAGGGTTCAGCTCCAAAGCGGTCGGAGTTCAGCCGTAATTAGTAATGATTATCGTTATTGGCAGGCGGTCAAGTCACGCAAATAGTCACAAGCCAGCCGATTTATTAGAACTATTCTAAGCAAATCAAGCAGTTATCTTACATGGTACGAAGTTGATTATAGACATCAAATTGCACAGAACGGCACTAACTGATTGATTTACCTTGATTTTGTGCTGTTTTGCTAGAGTTTGAAAAGAATTTAGAAGATTTGAGTTTTTGTGTGCGTTATATTGCCTTTTCGTTTTTTTGTCGTTTTGTCGTTTTCTCTGTCTCTTATTTTGTTTCTTTTAATACGTTAGCAATGTAAACCGCCTGGCAGACCTGAGACCCTGAGACGTTAGCAAATCAAAGTTGAACGCCCTGGAACAAAAGCAATAAAAAAAACTAGTAAACTAAACCTTGAATTAAGTCAGCTCACTAGCTTTTTTTAATAAGTAATAACTAACGCGTGTGCTCACGTGCTTAACGCTTTATAGCTCATTTCATTTCAGCACGTCAATAGACTGCATTTAATATCTTACTACTTCGCATTTAACTCTTTGAATTTCCTTATCTTTTCTTGTAACTCTTCGTGATTGATATTTTCTGCGCCTGCGACTGTCTTAATGATTGTGAGTTGCTGGAGTTCGTCAAGCTGAGACCAGGCAGCAAAAAGACATTTATAAATTGTCTTAAGTTCTTTTTTTTGTGCTTTAGTTCCTGCAGCTGCTGTAGTGTCTAGCAATGCTTTTAGCTTCTTAGATGCTTCTTTTTTATCGTCTGTCTTC
>ENA-OOQP01000270-OOQP01000270.1-human-gut-metagenome-genome-assembly--contig:-NODE-270-length-26942-cov-4.175698_pt1 | contig 26942 bp, 22 predicted proteins | sample MGYA00241266_ERZ501171 | MGnify/ENA primary metagenome ERZ501171 (study PRJEB25962, sample SAMEA2042501) | human gut metagenome | biome: human gut; feature: human-associated habitat; material: faeces...
GTTCAGTTCTTAGACTTTGAAATCAATTTTGAATCTGACAAAAATCCTGCTAATGAAATCAACTTTGAGTCAGATGATCTTAATACCTATCCTCCCTATGTAAAATTCGGCAAATTCGTAAAAATCAGTGGCATGGGTGATCATTTTGCAAGATTAAGATTAAATCGTGCTCAGGATAAATATATTGTCGATGAATCACTTGATTATGAACAGTCTAGAGAAGTTGTTGAAGAGTTTGATTCTGAAAATGACGTTAGAGTTTTAGAGTCTTTAAAGCTGTTCAATGGTGTGTGGTTTCCTGTTCCTTACTTTAATAAAGGTAAAATGGAAGGTCCTGCTAACTGGGCTCGAGCAAGAATCATCAATTTAAGTGAAGCTAGACAGGCTGAAGAAAAGGGAGGTCGCTATCACTTAACCTTAGCTTTTGATACTACTGTTGATAACAGTCAGGATAATGAAGCACTTCACAATGCACCATCTTCTGTTGATATTGATACAAGCTTTACCTTTAGAGATGGTATTGAAGCTACCTCATTATTAAATGGTAAAAATGGTATCAGCTTTGTCTCAGAGTGGATTAAGAGCATCATGAAGGAGATTTATCCTTTATCTACAAACAATCCTGCAGAAAAGGCTAAAGCTACTACCGATGATGACCAATACATTAAGAACAGAGTTTATGAAAAGCACTATCTGAATGTTTTAGCTTTCATTAAGCATTTCTTTATGCCTAATGATATTAAGCTCATTCACTTTGATAAGACTCATACAGAGACTGACAGCTCTTTAGATGTAAGTTTAATCTTAGATATTGGTAATTCTCGTACTTGTGGTCTGTTAGTAGAAGAGGGCACTTCAATGTTAAGCAGCTCTGATACTTTCCCTAACAGTACACCTCTTATCATTCGTGATTTAAACGCTCCAGAGCATGTATATTCTGGTGCCTTTGCAAGCAGAATTCAGTTCCAGAGAGCAAATTTTGATTTTAACTATTGCTCTGATATCTCCTCAAGATTAGATGCCTTTAAGTGGCCTTCATTAGCCCGCGTTGGTACCGAGGCTACCAAACTTGCTGCTATGGCCAAGGGTAATGAGGGCAACACCGGACTTAACTCTCCTAAGCGCTATTTATGGCAGATTAACGACACCCCTAAATCTGAGTGGAAATTTAATACAACCTATTATCAGACACCTGTATACCGTCGTAATGAAAAGAATGAAAAACTGTACTTTGATCTTTTAAAGAACAAAGAAGGAGAGAAGGCTGCTACCTATCTGCCTGTATCAAAGTTCTTAAATTCAACAGGTGATGCCTTATTTGCAAGCACAGGTGACGACAGTCAGTTAAAGGCTAATTACTCAGGAAAGTCAGCTATGACTTTCATGTTAATTGAGATCATCTTGCAGGCAATGATGCAGATGAACAGTTACTATTACCGTTCATCTATGGAAGATCATGCCTTGCCTAGAAAACTAAAATCAATTGTTCTAACTACACCGCCTTCAATGCCAGATGTTGAACGAGAGATTTTCAGATCATGTGCTTATCAGGCAATTGGTGTCATTTGGAAAGCTTACGGTTACGATCCAACTCCAGCTAACGAGTTCCATTATGTAGAAAAGGCTCGCTTAATGTTTCCTGAAGTACCTCAGATCTTCTTAAAATGGGATGAAACCTTAGCAGGTCAAATGGTATATCTGTATAACGAGACCCAAAGAGTCTTCAACGGTAACTGTAAGTCCTTTATTAAAGAGATCCGACGCCCTGACGCTGATGGCAGATTTAATGAAATCAGCCGTCCAAAGTCAAGCAATCTGATAGCCTCATCCGTATCTGCTAGAATTGCTTCAATTGATATAGGTGGTGGTACTACTGATTTAGTAATTGCTGATTACAGCTTCCCTGACAGAAAGTGTGAAGAGTCAACTGATTATGACAACGGCAATTTTTCTGAAGAAGTAAGCAATCAGAATGCATCAATTCAGATAAGAGAAGTCTTACGTGATGGCTTTAAGATTGCAGGTGACGATTTAGTCTTAGATATCATAAGAAACTACATCATTCCAAAATTAGGCTCTAATGAGGAGTTATCTAAGATTATAGGTAACATGTCTGGACAGGATGTAAAAAATCGTAAGAACCGTGTACAGACAGTAGAGCAGATCTTTTCAAAAGTTGCCTACAGAATTTTATCTAGGATTGAATCTTTAGAAAAAGTACCAGCAGGTCATACCGATATTTCTGTTGAGGGTACAGTTGAAGATTTTATCCTGTGTAAAGACAAGTGCAATCTTGAGATGCTGAATAATCCTAATGATGAGGTGTTTCTAGAAGAGGGTAAAAAGGCTGTAGACGAGAGCGTAATTGAGTACTTAAATAATCAGTTAGGTAAAGACTATGATCTCTTATCTAGAAAATTAGTCTTTGACTTATACCAGATAAATTACGATATCTCTCGAGGTGAGAATTCAGTTATCAGCAAGTGTTTAAATTACCTTAATACCATCGTAAATTCTTACTGCTGTGATGTCCTGCTTTTAACCGGACGTCCTTCAAAGATCCCTGGATTAAGACGCTTTATTGAGCGTAAGTCATCCTTATCACCATATAGAATCATTTCTATGCACAACTATAAGTGTAATGGCTGGTATCCATCCTTTGGTGTAAAAGAAGGTCGTATCGGTGATCCTAAGTCTACAGTGGTTGTTGGTGCACTTTTAGGCTACACCAAGATTGCTGATGCTAATAAGCTCATTAACTTTAGAATTAACACTAATCCATTACCATCCTCAACTCCTATGCGTTACTTTGGCGCATTAGATAATGAGAGTATGTTACATAAGAACGAGGTTCTGTACCGATTCAGTACCAAGGCTGAACAGCTATTTGAATCTGAGTTATCAGAGCCTGTAGAAAAGCGCTCATCAAAATATGACATGGATACTATCTTTACCAAGGCTGGAGCCGATGTTGTAAAGAACATTCCTGGAATTACCAGACCAGATGATGACGGCAATCTAAAATTCAACACTGAGTTGCCTTTAAAACTAGGTTACAGACAGTTCTATGATCCTCACTTTGATTCAGCAATGCTCTTTAGTGTAGGTCTGTACAATGATGTAAATGATCTGCAAAAAGTAAAAGATACTAAAGAGTGGATCATCCCTGATGATGTAGATTTTACTGATGAGTACTATGCTCGTTTAGATAAAGAGCTTTTTTCTAAATTAAGAGCAGTAGACACTGGTGGTGAAAAAGAATATATCCAGGAGTGCCTGTCTAAGATGAAAGAGGCCTTTGATACTGGCAAGATTGCCCTTGAAAGCATGAATTCACAAGATGCTAAAAATATCGAAGCTCAATTTGAGGCAAGCGCTCAGAAGTATGGCGAAGATGAGGCTAACAATGCAAAAATAGGTGGCATGTCAAAACTCTTTGGTGCTGACAAGAAGAGAGCAGAACTAAAAGAGCAGGCTATAGCAAACTATAAATCCTCATATCAGGGTGATTTGGAAAACACCATTGCTCAAAAGAAAGATGCCAATAAAAAAAGACAGCGTATGCTGTTCCTGCGTACTTTAAGTTCTCTTTTAGAGCCTTGTATTGCAAGTTACAAAGACGATCAGCTCCGTCGCTTAGAGAACGCAAAGAAAGCTATGACAGGCAATGTTGATGGCAAAATGCGTTATGACTTGAAGATCCAGGGGCAGACCTATGAAGGCAAGCAAGCTTGCACCGGCAGTCCTGTATATGGATGTATCAAGTTTATGCGAGATGAAGATCCTGACAATGCTCCATCAATTTTCTTAATGAAGATTGAAGATGCAACTCAAAGTGACAGTAATAAAACTCCTATCAAGGAATTTTTAAACCTGAGATTAAAGACTGTCTCTGGTGATGATGAAGAATACTGGAACAATACTGGTTTACTACTAAAATAAGGTTTCATATGACTTTAAATACATTTACAAATAACCGCCTCAATGAGGTTGCATCAACATGTCAAAAGGTAATTCCTTGGTTTGAAGGTATTGATGATAAGAATGTACAGGAAAAGAGAAATTCTCTTGAAGTCAAACTCTGCTCTTTAATTGAAGAGGCAAAAACAGCTTATGATGTACTGCCTGTAAAGACTACTGTAGGTGTCTTTGGCGCCTCTCAGGCAGGTAAGAGTTACCTTGTTTCAACTTTAGCATCCTTTGGTGGTGATGATTTAACAGCAACTTTTGACGGTAAAAAGGTAAGTTTCTTCAATCACATGAACCCTATAGGCGGTGACTTTGAGGCAACAGGTATTGTCACCCGCTTTACCAAGTTTGATGATAAGGGCGTTTCAGGCTTTCCAATTAAAGTAAAAGTCTTTAATGAGGCTGATTTAGTCAAGGTACTCATTAACTCTTATAACTCAGATTTAAACTTAAAAGCAGTTCCTGCTGGTTCTCAAAGCGACTACTTGTCAGCTCAAAACCAGAAAATTGGCTCTACTGAGTTTTTAAAGAACTTCTTTGAGGACTTAAAGTCTGATAAATATGCTTTAAAAGATGAGAAAAGCTACATCCATGACTATGATGTAGTTTCTATTGCCAAATATGCAATTAGAAAGTCTAAAAGTGATTTTGGTGATAATGCTAAATTCCCAATTGACTGTTATTTCTGGTCTGAATGCAGAAAGTTAGTATCTAAACTAAACTTTGCAGGACGAGCAAAGATGTTCTCAATCCTGTGGAATGAGTTAGATGCCTTTACTACTTTGTTTACTGAATTAGGAAAGCAGCTTTTGGAGTTGGAAGGGGCAAGTTCTGTATATGTACCTTTAAACTGCTTTATTGAAGATCCTAATGCCAATGAAAATGATTTCCGTCGCCGTGAGGATGGTACCTTACTTGATATTGGTGTTTTAAAGAATGTCTTTAAAGATAAAGACGATCCAAGTAAGAGTGTAGAGGTGGTGATAGTAAACGATGGCAATGAGATAAAAAAGACCATCTCCTTTGCTTCATTGACCTTTGCTGCCCGTGAGTTCTCCTTCCCATTACCAAAAGAGAGTAATGCCGACGGTTTTGATGTTTTGGATTTCCCAGGTTGTCGCTCAAGAAAGACTGATGAAATTGAGAAATTTAAAGATCCAAATACAGACACAACTGAGTACTTGCGTCGTGGTAAGGTAGGTTACTTATTTGAACTTTACTGTGACCGTCATGAAATTGATGTGCTCTTATGGTGTGTAGCTGTATCTAAACAGCAGGAAGTTTTAGAAGAACAGATTAACAGCATTGAGCACTGGGTATACGAGAATGTAGGAAGAACTGCTGATGAAAGAGCTAAATTTGGCAAAATTCCTTTAATTGGAGCTTTTACCCGTTTTGACAGTTGCTCATGTTTAGGCCTTGATAAAGCAAAATCTAATGAAAGAGCTAAAGAAAAGGGGGATCCTACTGTAGTAGTGGATTACTCAGGTATCAGCTCAAAGATTAACAAAGCTTTAGAGTCATTCCATCATACCTGGGTTGATGAGTGGGTAAAAGGTGTTCCATTTAATCAGTTCTTCTTTGTAAGAAAGCCAAATATTCCTGAAACTGATGATATGTACGTAAAAGAAAAAGGTAAAGAAGTTGATTTCTTACCTAATGAATACGTAAAAACTCAGATAGAAGAGTACAAGACTAGGATCTCCTCATGCCCAGAATTAAAGTACGTTTACCATGAAAAAGACGGTAGCTGTAAGACTATTGATGAGGTTTTAAAGCCAAGTGATGGTGGTGTTAACTATTTAGCTTCTTTCTTAAGAGAGAACTTTGCTGACTACAAAGTTAACAAAGACAGAACCTGTGATTTGGTTCTAAAAGATGTAAAAGAAATTGTTGATGCTCTATCCTTGTATGCTAAGCGCGAAGGCGCTAAGGCACAAAAAGAAGCTTATGCTAAGGGGCTTAAACTTATGCAGGAACTGTTACAGTGTGACAGAGTAGCAAGTACTTTAAGTTACTTACGCGACTTTATTGAAATTGATAAAGATAAAGCCTTTAAAGATTACACTGACAATCAGTCAGATGGTAACAGCAACAACTCCTACAGATTTGCCAGAGCACTGACTAAGATGAGAGAGGATAATCTTGTATCAATCTGTGATGGTGATTTCTTTAATGAGATTTATGCAAACTTGTTAAGAAACTTATCAGAGCAAAAGAGAAAGGCTATCTTAAGTGAAGTTCAAAAAGATCCTGAGGCTGTAGCTTGTTATTCAATCTTTTTAGATAACAATAATCAGTTTGTCTCAGATAAAGACTTAAAAGAGAGATTGAAGTCATTACTTACAAACTACACCAATGAGTTATCAAAAGCCTATACAGCGCTTAAAGTCGAAGATGAGGTCATTGCAAAACTAGAGCCATATGAAGGCAATATGTCAAGCCGTGATGCACTAGCTTTAGGACAGTGCATGCGAGCTTTAAAGTTAATCTCTGATTTTAATACTTACCTTTATGTAGGTACTTTAAATAGAGAATCAATTACTCATGTCGATAAAGATGATTCTGACAGAGATTTCTTTAAAGAGAACATTAAGTACTCAGATCCTGATATGTGTATGGTTCCTAATATCGACAAGTCACTAGTTGATAATATTGAGGATCACTATTACCACGATTACTTTAGTGTCTTTATTGATTTGATGAGTGTAAGAAATCTCACAGCAGAGAGTAAGTACAACCTAAGTGCAGCTCAAAACAATGAGTTGTGCTCTTACTTAGATACTATGGAACAGGCTGCAGGTTTAGCATAAGACACTGATAAAACTGTGAACAGAATTTTAAGAAGGATAATATGGCAGAGAAAATTGCAGAGTTAGTACCAACAAGTAATGGTTGCTCTATCGTTTTAAAGTCAAATTCATTTTCAAACGACTTGATGGTAAGTACAGGTCTAGATCTAACCTTCTTTGACCCAAACGGCAGTACAGAGTTAAAAAGAGTTTCTTTAAAACCTGAGGAAATAGGATTTGATAATAATGGCTTTAGTGCTCCTTTGCCCCCTGAAATTAACAATGAACTAGCTCAAAAGGTAAATTCATTTGGTGGCAAGTTTAAAGTAAAAGCTCTTGAATATGATCCTGTAAGTTTAAAAACTGTAGGTGATCCTGCTTATTTTGATGCAAGCGTAACAGGAACACTAAAAGTAATTCAGGATTACGTTAAAAAAGAAGGTGAGAGCATTAACGCTGCTACCTTTAATGAGAAAAAAGAACCTACTTTTACTGAAGATAAAGCTACAGTTGATGAGATTAAATCATCAGATGCGGTTTTAAATGAAGTTGCAACTGCTACTACAACCACTGTAGCTACAAAGAGTTCTGGTAAGGGAAAATTCCTTGCCATTATTGGTGCAATCATTCTGTTACTCTTTATCTTTGGTCTGTTAGCTCTGTTCTTAGCAGGCTTCTTTGGTGGTTCAAAAGATAACTCATCAAATGCTAATGAGCCTACACCTCAAGAGCAGACAGAAGAGGCAAATGATAATTCAGCAAAAGATGACAATGCTGCAACTGAGGATAACTCTCAATCAGATAACACAGCCTCAGATAACAGCTCATCTGATAATACTACTGAGCCTCAAGACAATGAACAGGCTCAAACAGAACCTAATGTAGCAGACAACTCAGCTGCAACAGCTTCTTCAGTTTGTGTCATCACTTCAGATCCTGATAACGTCATGATTAAAAACTGTATTGCTTCAAAGCCTGATAGTGCTACAGTATCTGCCTTTGCAAAAGATGCTTTTTCTAAAGATAAGTGCGATTTAGGCAAGAGACTGTTCTCAAGCTATGGCAGAAAAGATGGAACTGTAGCTTATACCTATGGACAATACTTTGATCCTAATTCTCAAGAGACTACCTCTTGTGCATCTAAAGACAAGAGCCAGGCTATTTACTGGTATGAAAAGGCAGCCCAATTAGGTAATGACAATGCTAAGAGCGCCTTGTCAGCATTAAAGAATTAGCTTTTAAAGGACAGATAACATGAAATTAAAAGTTTTAACTGGTGCAGTTCTTTTAACCTTTGCAATAAATTCAGCCTATGCTGATACTCCTTTGTTAATGGAAGGCAAAAGCTCTATTTATCAGCGTGTTTTAACTACTCCATCATGCAGATTAAAAGCTAAAAGTGATGATAAGGATGGCAAAGTTGTAGATGCCTTTTCACGCTTCTATGTCTATGCTGATGATGGTAAGACTTTAAAAGTAGGGCCTGATGATACTGGTAAGCTCTCAGGCTACTTAAACAAGGATTGCACCATTGACTGGAAAATGCAGACAGCTTTAATGTTTACAAATCCTGCTAACAGAAACCGTGCTTTAATCTTTAAGAATAAAGAGAATTTGCAGAACATAGTTGAAGCAAAAGATCCTAAAGCTCTTTTTGAGCCAATGATGAAAAAGGTTGCAGCAAAAGAGAATGTAGACGGAGTAGTTTCAGTTGAGCCTGAGCACTTTGTAGATTATAAAAAGCAGTTCTATCTGTTACCTATCTTAGATTTTGAAGAGACTATGTTCGATGATGGTAACTATGTGCGTGAGCTTAAGATTGCCTCTGTTACCAAACAGGAAGGTAAAAAGGTTAATGTTTCAAATGAGCAGAATGCATTAAAGACCTTTAAAGCAGCGGTAGTATTTGTTATTGACTCAAGTATTTCAATGCAGCCTTACATTGATAGAACTAAAGAGACCATTAGTGCCATTACTAAGACTATTAAAGAGCAAAAGTTATCAGACAGTGTGCACTTTGGTTTAGTGTCTTTCAGATCAAACATTAAGGCAACACCTGGTCTTGAGTACACCTCAAAGATTTATGTAAAACCTGGTGAAGCTACAGATGAAAAGCAGTTTAAAGAGAAGTTAAACACTTTAAATCAGGCAAAAGTTTCAAGTAAGTATTTTGATGAGGACTCTTTTGCAGGTATTAACACTGCTCTAGAGCAGGTTGACTGGTCTAATTATGGCGGTCGTTATATCGTGCTTATTACCGATGCTGGCGGTATTAAAGGTTCTGATAAACTCTCATCAACAGGTTTAGATGCACGTGAACTTAAAGTAGAAGCAGCCCACAAAGGTGTAGCAGTGTATGCAATGCATCTTTTAACAGATTCTGGCAAGCGTAACGGCGATCATGAGAAAGCAAAAAGTCAGTATAAAGAACTTACCTACAACGACACCATCAATAAGTCTCTTTACTATCCAGTAAATGCCGGTGACGTTAAAAACTTTGGTAAAAAAATTGATGAACTGGCACAGAATATTACCAATCAGGTAAAACTCTTAGCCTTTGGTAAAGATGCTGTAGGAGCTGCCCCTGAGGTACCTGCTGATAATGAGAATACACAGATGCAGCAGGATACTGTAGCTTTAGGTCATGCTATGCAGTTAGCTTATCTAGGTTCAAAACTTGGTACTAAGACACCTGATTTCTTATCAGGCTGGATTGCTGACAGAGATTTAATCTCTCACGGTCAGGCAACAAGTACACCAGTTGTCTTACTGACTAAAGGTGAGTTGTCATCACTAAAAGATGTAACCTCAAAAATCTTAGATTCAGCAAATCAGGGTATTTTAGAGCCTGAGGATATGTTCAATCAGTTACGCTCGGTTGCTGTATCCATGGGGCGTGATCCTAACTCAATCAGTAAGGAGAGCACCTTAAAGTTAGGTGAGTTAGGTCTTTTAGGCGAGTATTTAGATGATCTTCCATACAAGAGCAAACTTCAGGAATTAGATGAAGATACTTGGTCAAGCATGGGACCTGATGAACAGAATCAGACCGTTGAAGATTTAGAGAATAAGTTACGCTACTATCAGCAGTGTAATGATGATGCTACCCGCTGGGTAAAGCTTAATAAAGATGAAGACTCATCTGAGGCTGTTTACCCAATTCCTTTAGAGGTATTGCCATAATTTATGGCTGTGTCTTTTAAAGTAAAAGAGCTGTCTTATACCTATAAACAAAAAGACGGCTCCTGTGGCTACAAGATAGAGTTACCAGAGTTAAATTTAAACTCTGGTGATGTCTATGCTATTACTGGAGTCTCTGGCTGCGGTAAAAGTACGCTTTTAGAGTGCTTGGGGCTATTGCGTCAGGACTTTGTTTCAAAGTCTCTTCTTTTAGATAGTTATGAACTGTCAAAACAGTCTGTAAAAGAGCAGTGTATAGTTCGCTCATCTTTAATGGGGTATATGCCACAGACAGGAGGTCTTATCCCATACCTTACAATAAAAGAGAATCTAAAACTGCAAATTGAGGTAAGTGCGGATTCCTTTTATAAATTAGAAGGTAAAAAACTTGATACAAAAGCTCTGTATCAAGAGGTACATGAGAAGATGTCCCAATTCTCAATGGACTCTCTTTTAGATAGATATCCTCATGAATTGTCTATAGGTCAGCGTCAAAGAGCGGTGTTCTTAAAAACTATCAGTCACAAACCTAAGATTGTTTTTATTGATGAACCTACCTCATCACTCGATCCTGAACATGGCAAAATCTTATTTGAAAGTATTGTCTCCTTATCAAGACAGCTTGATATGTGTGCTTTAGTGGTAACACATGATTTACTCTTAGTTAAAGACTTCAATTTAAAGTCGCTGTCATATGCAAAGATTGATGCAAATGAAGGTCAATTTGTAATCTGTGATGATAGCGTATCTAGTGAGGACAATCATGATCTTTAAGTTAGCTGTATCCTCACTGCGTTTTAATCGTCTGATCTCTTTAAGTTTAATTGGTGCTTTATGCTCGGTAATTGCACCTCTCTTACTCTTATTCTCTTTGCGTTACGGTATCATTTCCTCACTTGAGAATAGCCTAAAGTCATCTCCAGTAAATTTAGAATTAAAGCTAAAGACAGGGTATAAGCTTGATGAGAGCTTTTTTAAGGATTTAGAGAATAATCCTAAAATCGACTTTGTACTTCCGCTTACAAGATCATTGAGTACCACTGTAGATATTGCTTTTAATGGCAAGATAAAAAGAGATCTGTCTGCTATTCCTACTAAAAAAGGAGATCCTCTTTTAAGAGCTTCAAAACTTGATGATACTTTAGATGCAACTGAAGTTTATTTAAGCGAGAATTTAGCTCATGATTTAGGCATTAAATCAGGGGATAGCATTAAATACATCGTCTCAAGGATTACCGATGGTGCAAGACAAAACTCTGTAGTTAACTTTGCTGTAAAAGGTATTGTTAAAAAGGAGTACTTATCTACCAATGCTCTTATAGTTAACTTTGATACGCTTATTTATATGGAGGATTTTAAAGATGGCTATGAACCTCCTGTATTCTCAAATGGGTCAAAGTTAAACGAAAACAGAAAGTTTTTTGCTAAAGCCAGAATTTATGTAAAGACACTTGATGATGTAGCTCCAGTGGATTCGTATTTGCGCAGTAAGAACTATCAGACTTTTAGTATGCTCTCATCAATAGAAAACTTAAAGGCAATCTCAAGTGTGCTCTCATTTATCTTTTACGCAATAGCCATAACCTCGGTTGTAGGCGGAATCTTTGCAAGTGCAGGTTTAATTTTAACCTCAGTTCTAAGAGCAGAGAAAAGCTATGCTCTCTTATTATTAACAGGCATTAAAAAGACAAAAGTTTTAATGATGGTTTTAATTGAGAACACTATTTTATCATCATTAGCTTATGCTTTATCACTTTTGCTCTTTTACACAGGTATGTGGGTATTTAATCATTACTTTACCTCTTTATTAGGTCAGGGCTCAGTTGTAAGTACCTTAAATCTTATGCATGTAGTTGCAGGCTATCTCTCAACAATAGTCGTAACTCTTTTAATTACTTATTTAGTCTGCTTCTTTAAGGTATTTTCATTAAAGATTGCAGATACACTAAGGTTAATTTAGTATGAAAAAATTATGTTTATCTTTAGTGCTGGCAAGTATAGGTTCACTTGCATTGACAAACAGCGCAATAGCAGATGAAGTAAATGAAATTTACAATCCAAATCCTCAAAAAGATGACGTAGTTTTATCTATGCCTTGTGATGGGATCATGGTTTTCAGAAAAGTCTATACCTCAAATGATCCTAAAAAAATCAAAGATAAAAAATATAACGCAGGTACTGCGCAAAACGAGTCTCCTATGGGGCAGAATCCCAATAAGAGATATGTACAAGGCTCTTTTTATGACAAAAATGGCTATTACTTTTTAATGTCTAAGTATGAGCTCATGAAAGGTCAGTACGATGCCTTAACAGATAGTTCTAAATGCAAGGCTCCAAATAAGATGTCGCGTCTGCCTGCTGTAAAAGTATCTTATTTTGATTTTATCAATGCAGCTAATGCTTATTCAATTTATCTGCAAAAAGCTAAAGACGTACCAACTGTAGATGGGCAGAAAGCCTACGTAAGATTACCTTCAGATGAAGAGTGGGAATATGCTGCCCGTGGCGGTACTAAAGTTACTCAAAGTGAATTTGAAGCACTGCGTCCACCTATGGAGAACGATGACATCTCTTTATATGCATGGTATCAGGGGGCTAATAGTGCTAACGGTAAGATCCAGCTTACAGGTTTAAAAAAGCCAAATCCATTAGGCTTATATGACATGTTAGGTAATGCTCAGGAAATGACATTAGAGCCTTTTAAAGCTGTCAGAACTGGAAGATTATTAGGTCTGTCAGGTGGAATTTGTGTAAGAGGAGGCAGTTACCTGTCAAAAGAGAGTGCACTTACAAGTGCTTTAAGAACTGAAAAGCCTTTATATGTTAATGGCAAGCCTCTTTCAGCTCCTGATACAGGCACTCGATTCGTTTTGGGGCTGCCTGTAGCTACCTCCGTAAAAGAAGTTAAGAACTTAAATGAAGAGATCTTATCCTTAGGCGACGATGACAGCGATGATAATGCTCTTTCTGGTGAAGCTGATAAAATTGCCAAATTAGATGCAGAGAATAAAAAGAACAAAGAAGTCTTTAAAAAAGAGCAGGAAAAGTTAAAGAGTGCTAATGACGAATTGTCTGCTCAGAATTCGTCATTAGAGCAAAAGACTGAAAAACTTAAAAATATTAACTCAGATTTGATGGCTTTAAATGACAAACTCGCAAAATCAAATGACGATTTGAACGGTCAGTTAGGTTCTTTGAAAGAAAAGATTGTTAAAGCCAACGATGAGCGCGAGAGTATGCGAGATGTTGCCATTACAGCAAACTTAAGACTAGGTGGCTTCTTATGTAAGTCAATTGCAGATGAAACTAGCTCTGTACAGTATTTTGAGAGTATCAGAAAGTTAGCTAAGATGCGCTGTGATGAAAATCAGGAGCGTTGTAAGTTCTATGAAAAAATAAACAACAACTACACTCGTCATAAGCATGCTTTGCACTCCATTATTACCTATTATGGAGACACTATGGCAAATGCCTCAGCTAACTACAATTTAAAAGATTTTAAGTCACAGCTTGCCTCCTCAAAAGAAGCTTTTGGCGCTGAGACAAGCTATGACGAATTTGTTGACAAGTACTATTCTCATTTAATGTCTTATAAGAACTTATCAAAAGACAGAGATAAAAATCAAAAGATGTGGTCAGAGCAGTGCCAATCAATAGGAACTAAGTAAGATGTTAAGAATTCTAAGATGTGAAAAGTCTAAAGTTTCTCCTAAGATCCTGTCATATGCTCTTTATGCTGATGACTTTAAAAAAGAGATTAAAGGTGCTTTAGGCGAAGAGTACTCAGAGATCATATCTAAAGCAGAAATCTCAGGTGACTATGTAAACTTTGTAACTCCACTTTCAGGAGAATTAGATAAAGTAACTGAAGCTAATAAAATAAAGTATCAGGATGCCTTGAATGTATTAGAGCATCGCCGTGATAATGTAATTGAGTATTTAAAGTCATCAACTCCACTGTCTAATAGAGCTCTTGAAACTCATCGCAAAGAATTCTCCGATATTATAGCAAGCGATAATACAGTCTTTATGGTAAATGGACAGGCTGTAATTGCGCCGGTGTCATTTAATCCTCACTATAAAGGTGTAGCTGTGTCTCCAACAGGAGCTACAACAGTGCCTGTAAAGAAAAGAGGGTGTTTACTGCCATTCTTACTTTTACTGCTGCTTTTATTGTTATTACTCTTTTTGCTGTGGTGGTTCCTATTAAGACCATGGCCATTTGAAGGCAATTTTACAGACAGATTTAATTCCCTGTTTTCTCAGAAAGAAGTTCCAACTCAAGTTGTAGAGCCTAAAAAAGAGGATGAAGCAAAGCCTGCTACTACAGAAGAAAAAACAGTGCCTGTAGAAGAAGAGGCAAAAGATCCTGTTGTAGAAGAAAAAGAAAAAACAGCAGAGCCTGAAGCTGTAGAAGATGAAGAGGCAAAGGCTGCTCAAGAGAAAGCAAAAGCTGATGCACTAAAATCTCAGGAAGAAGCAAAGGCAAAAGCTAAGGCAGAAGCTAAAGCCAAAGCTGAGGCAGAGGCTAAGAGAAAGGCTGAAGAACAAAAACAAAAGGAATTAGCAGCTAAAAGAGCTCTTGAGGAGAAAAACAAAGTTCCAAAGTGCAAGACCTTAAAACAAGAAGGTAAGATGCCTGAACTTGCTATAGCCTTTGACGGTTCTCAATCTATGCTCTTAAAGTACGGTTATACCAACAGATTAAAGGCAGCTCAAAAAGCAGCTACTGACTTAATCTCAAATGTTGATAAAAACGTTAAGATTGGCTTTATTGAGATCAATGGCTGTCCTGTAGCTAAAAATAGAGGCTTTTTCGGACCAAACAGCAGAGGCGCTTTAATTAACGCTATCAATAACGTTAATCCTTATTCTTATGATGGTAAAACACCATTAGTAAACGGTTTGAATGAACTGTCAAAGACTTTAGACGGTGTAAATTCTGATGCAGTTGGTATCTTAATTTCAGATGGAGAGGATACCTGTTCATTTACTGAACAGATGGATGTTTGTTATGTAGCTAAAAAGATCCATGAGCGTCAGCCTAAACTTAAGATCCATACCATCTTAATTGGAGATGATATTGACAGCGCAGCCTGTATTGCCAGAAACACTGGAGGAAAGGTCTTTAAGCCTAAAGATGCAGTTCAGATTGAATCAGTTTTAAAAGAAGCAGGGGCTTCTTTAAAGAAAGTTTGTGAAGAATAAAAGTTTTTGAAGAATAAAATACCCAGTAAGAGCACTGTGTAATACAAAAGGATATATTTCATGGCAACAAGATTATTAAACAGTGGTGATTTAAGAAATTACCAGGCCATTGGTGAAGACGGTGTTTTAGTATGGCAAAGAGCTGATGCCTTCCGTGCTTCAATTGAGAATTCATCAATTTTAGGTGAACACTATGCCCGTTGTCTTGCAACACCTCGTTTCTCATCTGATGGTACTCATGTAGACTGGTTTGTTCCATTTCAGTCAAACAGAGCTGATGGTGACTATGAGGTAGTGTCATGGAATGCTGCAAGTCCTGATGAAAAAGCTAGAGCTTTAAAGAAATTTGAAGAGTTAGAAGAGAAGTTTTTAAACTTTGGCTATAACTTAGAGGCCCGTTCATTATCCTCAAATGATAAGTTATTTGCTCATTTTTTAACCGGTAATAACAAAGCAAACATTGTACTCCCTGCAATACATTATCCTGATGAGAGCTGTATCTATATTGTAAACGGTGAGCCTGTAATTACCTTCTGGGGCTTTTTAAATGCTGGAAGCAAACTTACAGGCAGCCCTTTTGACGGTCTAAAACCTGTAGGCAATTTTGCTCCTCATAAAACTGCTCTGGGAGCAACTGCTGCAACAACCAACATCTCAGAAGCTGCAACTGCAGCTACCACTGCTGCAGTTACAAGAAGTCACAAGTGGTGCTGGCTGTTAGGTCTTTTATTACTGTTACTTTTATTACCTTTGCTGCTATACATCTTATGGTGGTTCTTCTTTGCAAGAGGCTTGCCTTTATTTAAGGTGTTCCCAGATTCATCTTTATATCCTAAATACAATTTGTCATTGCCAATACCAGATATTCGCGGTGATAATTTTGGTCTGTCCACAGATGGCTTTGAGACTAAGTTACCAAATATTACAACAGATGGTGTCGTAAAGAACGGTAGAGTTGATGATGGGGTAGTTCTAGATGGAACGGGAGACAAAACACCTATGGTTCCTGATGAGAATGCAGTGCCACAGGATGAGAGTACAACACCAGAGACTACTGATAACAATACAGCAGATGATAATCAAAAAGCTCCTGATACAGAAGAGAACACCTCACCTTCTGACAATCAAGATGGTGTAAATACACCTGAATTGAGTGACAAGGATAATGTAGCGCCGGCAACCGATAACAATCAGACAGTAGTGGCTCCTCAGTTACATGAAGATGGTCCTTCAATTTCTAATAAAGACTTACAAAGTGGAGATATTGGCAACTTTGATGGAACATGGAAAGTAAATTCTCCAATCGTTGACAGAAATACCAATAAGCCTTTACAGCTTCAGTATGATTTTAAAGATGGTAAGGGTACTGCGACCATCACTCAGAAAAACGGCATTAAATGTACCGGTAAAGTAACTGGAGGCTTAAAGTCAGGTTCTTTTAACATCAACAGTCAGTCTGTTGCAAAGTGCACTGATGGCTCAAGCTATGAAATGCCTACAGTAGTATGTAAAGAGGGTAAGGATGGAAACTCTGAGTGTATCTCAACATACTCTGAGAGTAAGTCTAATACAGGTAAGAAATATGAGTTTCCAATGAATATTCACAGATAGTATTCATCAATTAAAATGCACAAAACAAATGGTCAAACAAAGGAAAACAATATGTCATTTAAAACCAAATTTACAGTAGCAGCTGTTGCAATTTCTTTAGCCTTAGCTGGCACTGGCTGTTCAAGCTCAGGTGGGTTTTCATTAGGAGGAAGCGACTCTAATGTAAATCCAGAATTAAAGAAGGATGAGCCTTCATTCTTCTCAAAATCAGGTGCTGTTGCCTGCGCAGGTGGTGCTGCTTTAGCAGGTCTTTCATGCTTACTTTTAAAGAAAGATAAAAAAGCATTATGTCTTGCTGCTGCCGCAGCTGGCTGTGCTGTAGGTATGACTGGTAACTACATGCTCGATAAATTACGTGCTAATTACTCAAATCTTGAGGATCAGTTAGATGCAACTAAAGCTAAGGTTCAGGACTCTTTAAAGAGTACGCAGAGCTTGCAAGCATCTGTTAATGAAACTTTAGCTTCAGATGAAGCTGAGATTCAACAGATTGAAAATGGCATTAAAGATGGTACTAAGACCAAAGCAGATCTTGAGAAAAAGGCTGATGAAATGTCAAAGAACCTAGCTTATATGCAGGAGCGTTTAAATGCTGATAAGGAGAACTTACAAGCTCAGACTGATGCCCTGCAAGGTCTAAAAGACGGCAAGGGTGGAGTTGGAGCTATTGATACAGATAATGCTCTTAAAAAGCAAAAGGCTCTTGAAGAGGAAATTGCTAAGACCAATGAGAGTATCAATGCACTTGAAGGTGCTATCGCAGACTACTCAGAGAAGACTTTGGCTGTAAAGAACAAAGTTAACGGAATTACTACAGCTTAATAAAATAGCAAAAATTAAAAGCTTGTAGATAACAGTTTTATACTCATGAGCACTAAATTTAGTGCTCATTACGGAGTTATTATGAAGAAAATAATCTTAATGTGTACTGTGCCATTAATGCTTACTGCCTGCACAATGACACCTGAAGAGTGCGATCCTAAAATTACCGATCCTGGTATGTTAGATAAATTAGGCTGTGTAGTATCAGGTTCATATTCACAGCGCTCTGAACAGAAAAAACAGGAAATTCATGATTTGGCTCAGGAACAGCATGAATTATCAGAAAGAGTCATTGCTTTAGGACAAAAGAGAGCAGAGCTTATTAATAACCGCGAAGCAAAGCTAAAAGAGTTAGATGCTCTTACAAATAAGTTAGATGAAGTTGAAGCTTCCTTAAAGCAAAAACAGGCTTTATCAAAGACATTACAAGAAAAAATTGCTAAAGTACGAGCTTCAAAAGAAAAGGCAGCTTCTACTCCTGATGATGCCAGTGTAATGCAGAAAAAAGCTGAGTTAGTACAGGTTCAAAATGATCTTGATGATCTGATTGAAGCTGCTGCAGGTGAATAATAATCATTTACTTTCAAAGTTGAGGATAGCGCTTGTAACGTTATCCTTTTGAATTTATAAATAAGCTATAACAAAATCAAAAGGGAAAACGTGCTTTATACCTTAAAAATATATCCTTATGGAATGGCTAGAACTTGTTACAGAACGTTACAAGTAGATGGAAGTAGTGAGTTCGATGAGCTAGCTGGCGATATTTTGAATGCTTTTGTTATGAATTTAGAACAAAGCTAAGAAATGTAGAAGGAATTGTTACCTATAGTTTAGGTGAAGATTACTGTCCCTATGACTTTTGGGAAAACAGTGCTGAAGATACTGAGGAAACAAATTCCTCAGATAAGACTGAAAATTGTACTGAAGAAATAGAATATGAAGATCCAGATCCTGATTTTGGCGAATATGATATTCACAGACCATTAACTCACCTAAATCCTGAAAAGGGAACAAAGTTTATTTTCATTATGATTTTGGTGATGACTGGTATTTTGTTATTCATGTTTCAAAAGCAAAAAAAGATAAATCATTATCTAAACATTCAAAGTGTATCAAAAGTGTTGGAACGGTAAAGCAGTATGGTTATGATGATGAAGACTTCGATGATAGCTTTTATGAAGACGACGAGGAGTAGATTTATACAGTTATCAAGACTTTCTTAAACCTTGTTTATATAAGGCAGAGACTTACAAGATGCAAAATTGTAGCAATAGTCAACATCTTGTTTTAGGCATTTTTGCAATTCAAGAATAGTATACTTGTTCAGAATTATGAAAAGCCAATCTCAGATTTAACTCTCTCTTTGTTTACAAGATTTTTGTTCAGAGCGTCAAATAATTTGCAAAAAATCTCTCTTCTAATGAAAATCTTGTGATCTATCTTATACTTAATTTCTTTTTCTTATGTTTCAATACGCAAAACGTAAATTTACACGGTTTTAACACAAAATTAAATTGTGAAAAAATCTGTTAAACACGATTTGAAGATACGATATAAACATTTGAAAAGATTATTGCTAAGCAATAAGACAAGCAATTAGATTAAGGAGGATCAAATGGATCGTTCCAATTTTAAAGAGGCATTTTTTAATTTAAGCACCGGAACCCCAACTTATGCCCACATCGTTTCTATTATTGATGGACATTTAGTAAAACTGATTTCTCAGAGAAAAAGACTTCCAAATGCAACTGAAGACGGTCACCACCATGTTCAGCGTATAAAGGTTGATATTGACGGAACAAATGTTTTCAACAAGCAAAAGACTTTAACCCATGAAGAGGCATTAGATGCATTAAAGGGAATTATTAAAGCCTTCGATAAAGTAAATGAGGCTCCTAAATCTGAAGAAGGAAAGAGTGCAGATACTCTACAGCTAGAAGAACAAAAAGAGGATTTTGGAAAGTCTAAGTACACCTATCCTGAGCTTACTATCGATCAGGTTGTAGATTTAGTTTATGTATCTTTAACAGGTTACAGCGTTTCAAACTTTGAAGGCTTCGTTTCATACCACTACGTAAAGGTACATACTTATACTTATTTACCAAATCCAGTAGAGCGCAATGTAACCGAGCCTGTAGTTGAAGTTAAGGTAGATGGCTATCCATTGTTTACTGTTGTAGGTTATGTACCTGAGAATATAGTAAAGGATTATGCTGATATTCTGCGCAAGAAGTTAAACGAAAAGCAGGAAGACTAGTTTTAGCTTTAACTCAAGATTATAAATTTATTTCAGTCGACACATGAACAGCAACATTTGCGGTAATTACCTAAAGTTGCTGTTCATCCTTTTTAGTTCATCATTTCAACTCATCCTAAAGCGCCTTAAAATCGCTTACAGCCTTTAAAAAAATCTTAAATTTGCTACAATAGCTCCAAAATTTTTTAACGTTGAAAAGTAATTATGCAAGAGTCTATTTTACGTAAATTAGAAGCTCTAGTAGAGCGCCATCAGGAAGTTGAGCAGTTATTAAGCCAGCCTGATGTTATTGCCGATCAGGATAAATTCCGCGAATTAAACCGTGAATATTCACAATTACAAGTAACTGTAACCTCATTTAAAGAATACACTACAGCATCAGATGATCTCAAAGAGATGGAAGAGATGTTAAAGGGTGATGATCCTGATATGAAGGCTATGGCTGAGGAAGAAATTGGCCCTACTCAGGAAAAAGTTGCAAAGTTAGAGCATGAATTACAGTTATTACTGTTACCTCATGACAAGAGAGATGATTGCAACTGCTTCTTAGAAATCCGTGCCGGTACAGGCGGTGACGAAGCTGCTTTATTTGCAGGTGACCTCTTTAAGATGTACTCACACTATGTTGATGCAAAGGGGTGGCAGTTAGAGATTGTTTCAGAGTCTGAAGGTGAAATGGGCGGTTATAAAGAGCTTATCGCCAAACTTTCAGGTGAAGGTGCTTACGGTTATATGAAGTTTGAGTCAGGCGGTCATCGTGTACAGCGTGTCCCTGTAACTGAAACTCAGGGCCGTGTTCATACTTCAGCATGTACAGTGATGGTATTGCCTGAAATTCCACCTGCTGAAGCTCCTGTTATCAATCCAGCCGATTTGAGAATTGATACTTATCGTTCATCAGGTGCCGGTGGTCAGCATATTAACAAGACCGATTCTGCAATCCGTATTACTCACTTACCAACTGGTATTGTAGTTGAGTGTCAGGATGAGCGTTCACAGCATCAGAACAGAGCTCGTGCAATGGAAGTTTTATATTCTCGTTTAGCTCAGTTAGAAGAAGATAAGCGTAATGCTCAGGCAACTGAGATGCGTCACAGCATCTTATCCTCAGGTGACAGATCAGACAGAATCAGAACCTATAACTTCCCACAGAGCCGTATTACAGATCATAGAATCAATCTTACTGTATACAGACTAGATGAGGTTTTATCAGGTAATCTTGATCTTATCTTAAAGCCAGTTATCGAAGAGTTTAAGGCTGAGCAGTTAGCTCAGATGGCATCACAAGGCGCTCTCTAGTGCTAAGTATCGCTATGGCTTTAAAAGGCGCTAGGGCAACTCTTAGCGCCGCTTCCATTGAGAGTTCATCCTTAGATGCCTCTTTAATCCTCTCTTATCTTACCCACTACACCAAAGTTCAGTTAATTACTCATGATGACGAGTTATTAGATGACTCTCTTTTAGTTAAGTTCAATGCTTTAATTGAAAAAAGAGCTAAAGGTTATCCTGTAGCTTATATCTTAGGTTACAAAGAATTTTGGGGCTTAAAGTTAAAGGTAAATGAGCATACTCTGATCCCGCGACCTGATACCGAAACTTTGGTACAGTCAGCTTTAGAATGCAGACCATCTGGTAATGTTCTTGATATGGGAACAGGATCAGGCGCCATCATCTTAGCTTTAAAGTCTGAGCTTAAAGACAACATCAAAGCTTATGCCTGTGATTTTTCTCATGGGGCTTTAGAGGTTGCTCAGGAAAACGCCAAAAACTTAAATCTTGAGGTTGAATTTATAGAGTCTGACTGGTTTAGTGCTATAGATAAAACTTTAAAGTTCTCAATGATAGTTTCAAATCCTCCTTATATAGAGGACAATGATGATCATTTAAAATCATCTTCACTTCCTTTTGAACCTGTTACAGCATTAACCTCTGGAGCTGATGGCTTAGATGACATTAGAACTATCGCGTCAAAAGCAAAAGATTACCTTTTAGAAAATGCACCTCTCCTTTTAGAGCATGGTTATTTACAAGGACCAAGTGTTCAGGAGATTTTTAAAAATGAGGGCTATCAAAAGGTAGCTACAATAAAAGATCTTGAAGGGCGCGACAGGGTAACTTTAGGTTTTAAAGCATAAAAAGAAAAACGGTATTAAGATCGCTCTTAATACCGCTACATTCCTTATGTTTGTTTGATCTGTTCAGATTTAAAATCTATGACAAGTATTATAAGTGTTTGAAAATTAAAAAATTTGATATACATACAAATTTTGAAAGATTTTATCAAAATCTCCGCTTTTTTGAAGACATTTCAGTAAGACATAATTTACTCTTATCAAATTGAGTTCTTGTCAATCACATTCTTTGTAAGCTCCCCATTTTTTTTGCCCATAACCTTATGATCTATCACAAAATAATCCTCTCCTCTTTTTAAATTGATTTTATCTTTGTTAAGATTACGGTTGAACGATTGATGAGATTATAAAAATGAATATATTTGATCAGGATTACCTTGAAGATTATTATGCTGATGAAGCACCCTCAAAACAAGGTGACAAGCTAACAGACGAGCTAAAATATGCTTTGCATCTTGAAAAGATGTTTTCTTCGAATAAAAACTTAGCTTTTATTTACTGCAACGTGCTGGCATTTTTTCTTTTAGGTTTAGAAAGTGGACTCATCAAAAAAGATAAGCTCATTGTGGACAGTTTAAAGAAATTAATCGTTGAATATTTTTCATATATAAAGGGAAAAATAGATGTTTTACCAGAATCAACAGATCTTTCTTTAGATTCAGAACTTGTAAAAAGCAGTGCCTATCTTGTGTTACAACTAGCAGAGCAAGGGTTTATGTTGCAAGGTGTAACCATTAAATTTACTGATGTATTCAATTCAGCTCCTAGCAATATGAATATCACAGTTAAATCATCAAAGATATGTTTGACAGATCACGCAGATGCATTCTTAAATGATTTTAAGTTCATTCAAGAAATTGGAGATTATTCAAAAAGATTAGATAAGCTAAGCACATTGCTTGGAGAGGTTATAACAGTTATTTTGGATGTCTATGATAACCGCTACTTAAAGATTAAGTAGTTGGTAGTTCAATAATAGTAATTGTTTTCATTCTTTAAAAGGAATTCAATGTCAGAATTTTCTAAAAGGGGAAATAGCTTATATGCTAGATCCGTTTGAACAACTCGATAAAGTATATTCAAAAAAGATATTTTCTCAGCTCGAACAAGAAGAATCTTATGTTAGATCTTTAGTTGATACTTTTTCAAAAAATGAAAATTATGCACTGATTCTAGGGGCAAGTTTAAGCATACTCTTTAAAAACTTGCATAAAGGAAAGTGGAAAACAAAAGATAGCATTAAAGTAGATTTCTTTAATTTCGTTAAAGCATATACAGAGCCATTTAGCTTTGATCCAATTGCAGATACTTCAAAAGATAAAGTTGCTTTTGATCTCTACATCATTGATTTGCAGATAGTTTCAAGACTGGAACTAGTCGATGGTATTAGTATCGATTTTAGAAACTTTGATGAAAAAAAATGACAACCTTCATCTGGTGGTTGAACCTTCAAGATTACGTATTACTGAAGAAGGTAATGATTTTACACTTGATGGTAAGTTTTTTGATTCTCTGCCAGATAAGCTCAATCCTAAAGATCCTGAATATAAAGATAAGCTCTTAGATGTTTGAGATACTTTTATGGAAGAGCTAGAAGAATTCTAATGTTTTATATAATTCAACGTGCAAGAGAAAAGCACAAAACTGGTTTTATATCATGTCAAAAGGTAACCGTAAAATTGAAAATTTTGATGTAAACAGTATGCGTGAAGCTGTCTCTAATATGATGTCTGATCCAAACATGGTAGATGATCTTAGAGCTATGGGAAATAGAGTTTTAGGTCGCTTAAGTAAACGGATTGAAGATTTTAAACAAATAAAAGCTAAGCTTTTAGAAGATCATGCTTTTGGAGCTACTTATGCTATTAGTACTTGCGAATTGTTGAGCAATATCAAAAACAAAACTTGGAAAACACAAGCTGATATAAAAGAAAAATTTTTTGACAAGATTAAACAGTGTTTAAAAGATTTTGGTGGTGAAAATATTAGAACGAGGAATTTTAAAAAAAGTAATCAAAGTTTTTTTACAACCTTATATTGTTAAATCTAACTCAACTGTTTTTGCTAGAAGGTATTTTTATCACCAATAAAGATATAGACCAAGTTCATATATTCGATGTTAATTTGAGCATAGTCATAAAGCCTGCGAAATTATCTCTTAATGATGAAGCAAAAGTCTTATGTGAAGATATTGACGAGATTAAGAGAGCATATTCAGGTGCTGAGCAAAATCTGCAAATTATCAAAGCTGTTGAAAGTCTTCTTGAGAATAACATTAAGAAAATAGTTCATGATTATAATTTTATGAAAGGAAGCATTCCTGAAGGTGTGTTATAAAAACAGGTAATTAAGCTTACTAGGAATATATGATGGAAAAACTTGATCTCAAAAATCAATATGAAGCAATAAAAGCCAAATTTGAACAAGATTTGGAGTATGCTCAGGGAATAAAAGAAGCAATAGAAAAAGATGAAAATTATTGCATGTCATTTTCAATGGCTCTTTTAAGTTTGATATTAAATATTGCTAATGGAGTTTGGAGCACAAAGTCTCACATAAAAAATGATTTTAGAGATTTTACAAGACAATTAATCGATGATCCCGGTCTTAACAAAACTGAGATAGATACAATCTCAAGGATCATCTATTTTACTGTTCTGCAGGTGGCATCAATTTATCCATTAGTAGGTGGAATTTCTATTGACTTCATAGATGTTTCAAATGAAGACGCTAATACTAATCTGCAGATAAAATCCTCAAAACTGTCCGCCCATGCTTCTGCACAAGAGTACATGGAGATGTGCTTTGGTGATGAACAAGTATTTAATAAAGGAATGTTAAATAAAACTCAGGAAGCTACTAAAAAGCTAATGAAAGACTTCTGCGACAAAATAGACTGCGATGCTAATCGAATTTTTACTAAACTAGAAGATCTTTTACAGCAAGATGAATAATTGATTCAATATTGTAATAATATATACTATCGACAATATAAGGACACGTTATGTCAAAGAAAAGTGTAGAAAATGAGATTAAATTAAAGAGAGCTAAAAAAGCTGTAGCAGAAGCTACTCCATATGGTTGCGCACAGCAATTGATGGCTGTAATGCAAAATAATATGCCATTTGCAGCGACTGTAGGTTTATCCTGTGCAGAAATTTTAAAATTTATTGAAGATGGTAAAGCTCCAAAGGATAAGACTTTCTCTCAGTTTGTAGCTGTGCTATGTAACGAAAAACAGCATTCATTACATAACCTTTATCCAAGTGAGATGCCCCCAAAGCCATTCCCCGTAACCAGTCTTGTAATTGCTGCTTTTCAGGTCTTAGATAATGCAAAATTAGTTGAAGGAATTAAAGCTGATTTAGTACCTACCTTAGTCAAGGACAAGCTTACAATTGATATTCATACTGATCCTGCTAACATCAAGATAACAGAGCGCGGTAAAGACTACATTAAGAACGCAAGTTCAGCTTGCAACATGTTTTCAAGTGCTGCAACTTATGGTCCTGGCTTTGCAAAGATCTTAGTAGATGAGGTCGCTTACATTATCTCTTTACATAAAGATAATTAGTTCTCTTAACTAAAAGAGTTTCTCTTTTAGAGCTTTTCTAGATCCTAGCTTATAAAAACAGAGTTCATACTATCAATAAGAGCTCTGTTTTTTTAGTCTTTGTTTACCTATAATATTTCATAAAGATTCACCATGATTACGGATTAAAAAATGCTCAAAGCTCCAAAGAAAAATCCAAATGATAAGCATGATCCATATTACTGTGCCTTGCAGTTGCAAGAGATCTTAGAGAAGACTAATCTTTCTCCTATCTTAACCATGGTAATGTATGAGTTTTTAAGAGATGTAGCTGAAGGTAAGATTGCAAAAGATTCAACCATCTATGAGCATATTGAGGGGTTGTTTGCCGACAAAATAAGATACTCTGTCATGGGAAACAACGCGGAGGTTGCAATCCATTCAAAAGCTAAAGCTTATCTTGTGATCTTGCTCGAAATCGCATGTCATGCAAAGCTTGTAAAGGGCATGGATATGGAGTTACAAGCATTAAAAGATCTTGGTGAGTGTAGAGTTAATGTAAGAATGGTAGGCAAGCAATTTGGTGTTGCCAAAAGGGGATTTGATTTTATCAAGAGATTAGATAACTTAAGGGAAGAACATTTAGTAGGCTCTGATCTTATAAAATCTCTTACAGCGTGCACAACTGATGAAGTTGAGTACATCATAAGTCGCTACAAAAAAGAAGAGCCTTTTGAGTCAGGCGATGTGATTGTTGTTGACAAGGTGCAAGCTTAAGGCTTTACTAAGTCAGTTTTTTCTTTTTGAGATACAAGAAATCCTGCAAGAGCAGGCACACAATTATGACTAAGAATCTCCATCTACACTTGTAGCATGGAGATCATCCCTATGAAACTATTACTTTATCTTTTTTACTGAGATAAAGCAGCTCTTTCCCGCAAAAGCAATACCATAGCCATAGATGTGTTTAACAGTCTTATTAGACATCAAAGGCTCAGCGTAGCTCTTATCTATAATCTGTGATATAGCTTTTTCACTTAAAGTTTCAATATCAGAACCTATAGATGCTGATTTAATCTCAATGATTGCTACCTTTCTACAGTCAATATCTTTAAAAAGAATATCAGGATATCCATAACCAGATTCAAAGTTAGAATGATATTCTCCTAGATTATCTTTACAGTTAGTAAAGATACCGTTTAAGAAGCCATGGTAGTAGTTCTCATGAGGAGCTCTAGTTGCTGTATCTCTGATTGAGACGAAAGAACGTAATAATGGTCCTAACTTATCTTGTACAAAATCAACATTACCTTCTAATAAAGCATTGGCAATGTTTAAAGCTAGGTTGTCTTTTTTTATAACGTCATCAAATCTTTTTTTAATATCTTTTTTAAAGCATTTTCTGATTTCTAAATTAGGTATTCTTACATAGACTTCTT
>ENA-OOQP01000273-OOQP01000273.1-human-gut-metagenome-genome-assembly--contig:-NODE-273-length-26701-cov-2.317834_pt1 | contig 26701 bp, 16 predicted proteins | sample MGYA00241266_ERZ501171 | MGnify/ENA primary metagenome ERZ501171 (study PRJEB25962, sample SAMEA2042501) | human gut metagenome | biome: human gut; feature: human-associated habitat; material: faeces...
TATTCTTTCAGGAAATTCACCGCCGTACCAGGCGCCCACACCGTGCATAACCCGCATCATGGGATAAAACTTTCCGTCTTCCTTCACCATGTTTTCCTCCTGGAAAACAAAGCGGTTATCCTTTAGGAAACGGCGGAAGTAAGCAAGGTCTGACTGGGGCTGCAGAATAAGCCAATCCATGAGACTTACTTTTTTCAGACTGTCGCCGAGGATTTTTGCCATCAGCCTGCCGCCCATACCGGCACAGACAAGCACATTGGCTTCCTCGGTTTCAAGCTCTTTTACCCCGTCGGAAAGACGGCATTCTATGTAGTCCCCGTATCCGTATTCCGCCACATGCTCCTTCGCCCGCATAAGAGGGCCTTCCCGCACATCCATGGCGTACACCTTGGGAGAAATTCCCTTTTCGTATAAATAAATGGAAAGAAAGCCATGGTCACAGCCCACGTCTGCCACCCGGCTGCCCACCGGCACCATATCGGCTATTGCCTGCAGTCTTTTCGATAATTCCATAGCTTGTCCTTAATCTAAGTAATCCTTTAACTTACGGCTTCTGGACGGATGACGAAGCTTTCTGAGCGCCTTCGCCTCAATCTGCCGGATACGTTCACGGGTAACATTGAATTCCTTGCCGACTTCCTCGAGGGTGCGGGCTCTGCCGTCATCTAAACCGAAACGCAGACGGAGCACCTTCTGCTCTCTTTCGGTAAGGGTACCCACCACCTCCACAAGCTGCTCTTTTAATAAAGTAAACGCTGCCGCATCCGCGGGAACGGGTACGTTGTCATCCTGGATAAAGTCGCCCAGATGGCTGTCTTCCTCTTCACCGATAGGAGTCTCCAGAGAAACGGGCTCCTGGCTGATTTTCAAAATCTCACGCACTCTTTCCACGGGCATGTTCATCTCTGCCGCAATTTCTTCCGGGGACGGTTCTCTGCCCAACTCCTGTAAAAGCTGTCTGCTGACACGGATAAGCTTGTTGATGGTTTCCACCATATGCACGGGAATACGGATGGTTCTCGCCTGGTCGGCAATGGCTCTTGTGATAGCCTGTCTGATCCACCATGTTGCATAGGTGGAAAACTTGTATCCCTTGCGGTAATCGAATTTTTCCACAGCCTTAATAAGACCTAAGTTGCCTTCCTGAATTAAATCCAGAAACAGCATACCTCTGCCCACATATCTCTTGGCAATGCTGACAACCAGACGCAGGTTTGCTTCCGCCAGACGCTTCTTTGCCTCCTGGTCGCCCTGTTCCATTCTCTTTGCCAGTTCAATTTCTTCTTCTGCGGAAAGCAGAGGCACCTTGCCGATTTCCTTTAAATACATTCTGACGGGGTCTTCAATGCTGACACCGTCGGGAACGGAAAGGTCAATGTTTTCCACATCCACGTCTTCGTCGTCCATGAGAATCATTTCCTCATCGGGCACATCATCGTCATCCGTGATACGAAGCACGTCCACATTGTTCTGCTCCAGATACTCTATAACCTTATCAAACTGGTCGTCCTCCAGCGGAATATCGTTAAAGAAATCAGAGACTTCCTGATATTCCAGTACATTCTTTTTCTTCTTTGCAATGTTTAACAGTTCTTTTAACTTCTCCTCAAACTTTGCCTTTGTGTTTTCATCCATTGGTGTTTCCATCCTTTCGAAACGTAATAGTATTATAGCCTTAATTCAGGGAAATATGCGTTTTTGCCAGTTCCTCCAATGCCTTTTTCCCTGCAATTACCTGATTTAATGCAGTTACATCACTTCCCAATTTACCGGAATAAAATTCGTAACTGTTCTTTTTTACCGCATACACAATATCGTGAAAAGCCCGTTCCTTTTCCTGGCTTGTGGTAATGGCTTCCACCTTTGTGTTAAAAAGCTCGGCTGCTTCCCTCTGCTCGTTTTCATCCTCAAACATGCTGATAATGGAAGCCGGATTGTACCTGCCGTTTTCAATATCCGCAAACAGCTTGTCCGCCACCTTCCGGTACAGCTCCTCCGTAAAATCGGACGGGGTAATAAAACGGGTGATTTTCGGAAGTACCTCCGGGTAATCCGTAATCCAGGTAAGCAGAAGCTTCTGCACCCTCTTGCCGTTGTCTTCCTGGCTGTTTTTCTTATTCAGTCCCGACTTCGGCTTCTGTGCAGGCTGCACCATGCCGTTTTTCGCTGCATAGGAATTGACTAACTTCCGCAGATTATCAAAACCGATGTGGTATTTTTCCGCAATCGCTTCGATGTAATTTTCTCTCTCCACATCCACTTCAAACTCACAGAGTTTCTTGGCAATTTCCGTGTAAAAGCGGGTCTTGCTGTCCGGGTCGTTCAGATTATAGGACTGCTCCATGATACGGATTTCAAACAGGAAACTGTTTTCCGCATTATCAATCCGATTCTGGAATTCCTCTTTGCCGAGATTCTTGATAAACTCGTCCGGATCCTTGTAGGGACGCATGTTGATAACCTTACCGGAAAGCCCCGCCTGCTTCAAAATACCGATACCGCGGAGAGCTGCCTTTACACCGGCGCCGTCACTGTCGTAAGCCAAAAGCACCTTGTCCGTGTAGCGTTTTAAGAGCAGCGCCTGTTCGGAAGTAAATGCTGTACCGAGGGACGCCACCGCCTGGGTGAAGCCCGCCTGGTGCATGGAAATTACATCCATGTAACCCTCACACAAAATGATGTTGCCGGTACGCGCCGTCCTTGCAAAGTTAAAGCCGTAGAGGTTTCTTCTTTTATCAAAAACGGGGGTTTCGGGAGAGTTTAAGTATTTGGGTTCTCCCTTCCCCATGACCCGGCCGCCGAATCCAATAACCCGGTGGTTGATGTCCTGAATAGGGAACATAACCCGGTTCCAGAAGCTGTCGTAAATACCTCTTTTTTCATTAAATCCGGCAAGTCCCGCCTCAATAATCAGCTTGTCCTCATAGCCTTTTTCCCGAAGATACCTCACAAGCCCATCGGAGGCATACCCCAGACCGAATTTATTCATGGTTTCTTCGCTCAGCTTCCGTTCGCTTAAGTAGCGGTAGCCCACCTCGCCCTTTTTGGAACGGAGCTGGTAATAGTAATACTTCGCCGCTTCCTTGTTTACGGCAAGAAGCCTTGCCCGGTGATTTTCCTTCGCCTTCATTTCTTCCGTGTATTCTAACTCGGGAAGCTTCACACCGGCCCTGTCTGCCAGAAGCTTCACCGCTTCCGCAAACGTGTAATTTTCATATTTCATGATGAAAGTAAAGACGTTACCTCCTGCCCCGCAGCCAAAGCAGTAATACATCTGCTTGGCACCGGATACGGAAAAAGAAGGAGATTTTTCATTGTGGAACGGGCAGAGTCCGAAATAGCTTGCTCCCTTTTTCTGTATCTTCACGTATCCGGAAATAACATCTACAATATCGTTTTTCATCCTGACTTCTTCTACGATTTCCTCAGGATAATACATATGTAACCTAACCTTTCTTTTTGTCCGCGCGTCAATCAGCCGTGCCAGGACTTGGGAATGTAAATCTCTTCGTAGGTGGCAATGGCAAAACGGTCCGTCATGGCCCCCACATAATCGCATACCACCCGTTCCCGTTCTTCGCCCTCGTCAATCATGCGCAGGAAATCCGGCGGCAGCACATCAATGTGATTTAAGAAATGATGATACAGTGTTTTCATCAGCATTTCCGCCTTGCCTTCCTCGCTCTTGGCTTCCGGGTTCTGGTAGACACGTTCAAACATAAACTGTCTGAGCTTTTTCATGGCTTCCGCCACCGGCTCGGACATACGGATATCGTCTTTTCCGAAGCTCGTCGTCACAATGTCATGGATAAAATGGTCGAGTCTTTCTCCGGTGGTGTACCCAATCACATCCGCAATGTCCTTTGGCACATCCTCTTCCTTTAAGATACCGCCCCGGATGGCATCATCCATATCATGGTGGATGTAGGCAATCTTATCGGAGAGCCGGACGATTTTCCCCTCTAGGGTAAAAGGCATGCTGTCCGTCTGGTGGTTTAAGATACCGTCCCTTACTTCCACCGGAAGATTTAACCCCTGGCCGTTTTTCTCTAACTTTTCCACGGTACGCACACTCTGCACATTGTGTTCAAACCCGAACGGGCAGACCTCGTTTAGTGCTCTTTCCCCGGCGTGACCGAAGGGTGTATGTCCAAGATCATGTCCCAGCGCAATGGCTTCCACTAAGTCCTCATTCATCCTGAGTGCCTTGGCAATGGTGCGGGCATTCTGGGAAACCTCCAGTGTGTGCGTCAGTCTTGTCCGGTAATGGTCGCCCTCGGGGGTTAAAAACACCTGGGTTTTATCCTTCAGTCTGCGGAAAGCTTTGCAGTGCAAAATCCTGTCCCTGTCTCTTTGGAATACCGGTCTGATGTCACATTGCTCCTCTTCCCGTTCTCTGCCGAGGGAATTCATGCTGAGCGTTGCGTAGGGGCTTAAATATTCCTGCTCCCACTTTTCCAGATTTTCTCTTATTGTCATTTTGCTCCTTCTGTCCGATTATGTGGACCCATACTATGAACATGCACAACAACAAACTCTCAAAAAATACTCTCTATTTATAATATTCTGCGTCTACTACCCAAAATCCTTTTTTTATTTTAAACTTTTTTCAAAAATTTTTATTTTGTCAAAAAAACCTCTGCCAAAGACAGAGGTTTTTGCCGGGAAGCCCCGGATATTACTTAAAGTAAGCGACACCGCTTTCAAAGATTTTCAAATCCTGTTCGCCGTAAATATTGATTGCTACGGAAGTATCGCGTCTCTCTGCATGCGCCATCTTGCCAAAGCATCTGCCGTCAGGGGATGTAATACCTTCGATGGAGCAATAGGAACCGTTTACATTCCATTCCTCATCCATGGAAACATTGCCGTCAATATCCACATACTGAGTTGCTACCTGGCCGTTTGCAAACAGCTTGTCGAGCCATTCCCTGTTTGCCACGAAACGACCTTCACCGTGGGATGCGGGGCTGCAGTAGGTCTGTCCTAACTTCGCCTCTCTTAACCAGGGAGACTTATCGGAAACCACCTTGGTATAAACCATCTTGGAAATGTGACGGTTGATGGTATTGAATGTCAGGGTCGGGGACTCTGCCGTCTGTCCGGTAATCTCGCCGAAGGGAACCAGTCCTAATTTAATCAGCGCCTGGAAGCCGTTGCAGATACCCAGTGCCAGACCGTCTCTTTCCTGTAAAAGCTTTGTAACCGCTTCCTTAATCTTGGCATTCTGGAAGGCGGTGGCAAAGAATTTAGCGGATCCGTCCGGTTCGTCACCTGCGGAGAAGCCGCCCGGGAACATGATAATCTGTGCCTGGGAAATTGCCTTTTCAAAAGCATCCACGGACTCTCTGATGTCCTCTGCGCTCAGGTTCTTGAATACCTTGGTGACTACGTTGGCACCGGCGCGTTCAAATGCCCTGGAGCTGTCGTATTCACAATTAGTACCCGGGAATACCGGAATGAATACGGTAGGCTTTGCCACCTTATTTTTACATACATAAATCTGTTCTTTGTGATACAGTCTGGTTTCAATGGGAGTGGTATCCTTTACTGCCTTTGTGGGGAATACCTTTTCTAAAGGCTTCTTCCATGCTGCCAGTGCTTCCTCTAAGGAAATCTCTGTATCCTTATAGGTAAAGGCTGCTTCTTCGGTCACTTTGCCGACCGTCATATAGTCCACATCGGCTGCTGCCAGTGCTTCCAGCTTGTCTGCGGCAATTTCCGCTACGATGTCACCCAGTCCGTTTTCAAACAGGGCACGCAGAGGCACTTCTTTGTCAACCGCTACACCTAAGCCGTTGCCGAATGCCATCTTGGAGAGCGCTGCCGCAAGACCGTTGCTGTCCAGTGCATAAGCGGAAACAATAATACCCTTCTTCATCAGGCCGGAAATGCTGTCGTACAACTCCATAACCTTTTCGTAAACCGGAATGTCGTAATCGTCCTTCTCAATAGAGAACTGCACCAGACTGTTTCCGGCTGTCTTTAATTCCGGTGTGATCACATCGCTGTCCTTTGCCACATCCACTGCAAAAGAAACCAGGGTGGGCGGTACATCAATATCGTTGAAGGTACCGGACATGGAATCCTTGCCGCCGATGGAAGGAAGTCCGTAACCAATCTGTGCGTCGTAAGCGCCCAGAAGAGCCGCAAACGGCTGGCTCCAGCGCTCGGGGTCGGAAGTCATGCGACGGAAATATTCCTGGAACGTAAAGCGGATTTTCTTATAATCGCCGCCGTTTGCCACGATTCTTGCCATAGACTCTGTCACTGCATAAACCGCGCCGTGGTAAGGGCTCCAGGAAGAAAGATACGGGTCGAAGCCGTAGCTCATCATGGTAACGGTATCGGTCTTTCCGCGGAGTACGGGAAGCTTTGCCACCATTGCCTGTGTTTCGGTAAGCTGGTACTTACCGCCGTAAGGCATCAGCGCACTGCCTGCGCCGATGGAGGAGTCGAACATCTCCACCAGACCCTTCTGGGAGCAGACATTCAAGTCGCCCATAAGTGCCAGCCATGCGCCCTTTACATCTTCGTTCTTAACTTTTTCTTCTACTTTATCAACTGCAATCCTGTCAAAATAATTGTCTTCTTCGGAAGGAATGTCCACAGAAACTTTGGTTTCCTGATGGGCGCCGTTGGTATCCAGGAAAGCACGGGATAAGTTTACGATATCCTTGCCTCTCCAGTTTAAGATAAGACGGGGCTCCTTTGTAACTTCCGCAACGGGAACCGCCTCTAAGTTTTCTTCTGCCGCATAGCCTAAGAAGGTTTCCACATCCTTAGGGTCTACCACAACCGCCATACGCTCCTGGGATTCGGAGATGGCAAGCTCCGTGCCGTCCAGACCTGCATATTTCTTGGGCACCTTGTCTAAGTCCACCACAAGACCGTCGGCCAGCTCGCCGATGGCAACGGACACACCGCCTGCGCCGAAGTCGTTGCACTTCTTAATCAGACGGCTGACCTCTTCACGGCGGAACAGACGCTGGATTTTACGCTCGGTGGGAGCATTACCCTTCTGTACTTCTGCGCCGCAGGTTTCGATGGATGTATCGGTATGAACCTTGGAAGGAGCCTGTTGCTCCGCCGCAGCCATCGCGTCCTGTCCTTCCGCCCAGAAGGATGATGATATCGCCCGGGTCGGAATTTTCACGGATGACGTTCTTTCTCGGAGCAGCGCCCATAACAGCGCCGATTTCCATACGCTTTGCCACATAATCGGGATGATAAATTTCTTTTACATAGCCGGTAGCAAGACCAATCTGGTTGCCGTAGGAGGAATAGCCCGCTGCCGCACCTCTGACCAGTTTCTTCTGGGAGAGCTTGCCATGCAGGGTTTCGGATACGGGAACGGTCGGGTCAGCCGCACCGGTCACACGCATTGCCTGATATACATAACCGCGGCCTGACAGAGGGTCTCTGATAGCGCCGCCGAGGCAGGTAGCCGCACCGCCGAATGGTTCGATTTCGGTCGGATGGTTGTGGGTTTCGTTCTTGAAGAATACCAGCCACTCTTCGGTCACCTTTTCCCCGTCATAATCCATTTCCACGGGAACGATAACGGAGCAGGCATTGATTTCATCGGACTGCTCCATGTCCTCTAACTTACCGTCCTTCTTTAACTTGCGCATTGCCATTAACGCCAAATCCATCAGGCAGACAAACTTGTCCTTTCTGCCGGCAAAAATTTCTTCTCTCGTATCGAGATAGCTCTGGTAAGTGGTCTCAATGGGAGCACGGTAATAACCCTCTCCGAACTCTACATCGGTAAGCTCCGTAGAGAAGGTGGTGTGACGGCAGTGGTCGGACCAGTAAGTATCCAGCACCCGGATTTCCGTCATGGACGGGTCCCTGTGCTCTTCGCTTGCAAAATAATTCTGAATATGCTTGAAATCCTTGAAGGTCATGGCAAGACCCAAGGAATCGTATAAATCGCGTAATGCGTTTTCTTCCATGGAAGAAAATCCGTCAAATATCTTCACATCGGCAGGCTCCGCAAACTCCTGGATCAGGGTAGCAGGCTTTTCCATATCGGTTTCCCTGGAATCCACCGGGTTAATGCAGTAGGCACGGATTTTTGCAAATTCATCATCCGTAATTTTGCCGGAAATGACATAAATAACAGCCGTACGAATAATGGGCTCTTCGTCTTCTTTTAAGAAGCGCACACACTGTACCGCTGAATCGGCTCTCTGATCAAACTGTCCGGGTAAAAATTCCACACCGAATACTCTGTCGCCTTCCTGTAAAGGAAGCTCTTCTCTGTAAAGGTCATCTACAGGTGGTTCCGCAAAAACACTGTGACATGCTTTTTCAAAGGTTTCGTCGGAGATATTTTCCACGTCATAGCGAATCAGCTCTCTGACCTTCTCCACGCCTTCCATGCCAAGGTAGCTCTTCAGGTCCTCATGCAGTTCCTTTGCTTTTACCGCAAAAGGTTCCTTTTTTTCCACATAGATACGTCTTACTTTTTCCATTCTGCTTTAACCAAGCCTTTCTCCTAAATATTTATTTATTCCTCTACCCCTAATCCATTCAGGATAAAGAGTAACTCCCTGTCCACCATTTCCGGTGTTACGCCGATGGTATGGGCGGAAATTTTAAGTCCTTCCAATAAGAACATGATGTTGCGGGCAGCACTTCTGCAGTCCTCACAGTAAAATTCTCCGTTTTCCACGCCGGTTTCAATCAGCTTCTCAATAATCTTTACGGCAGAGTCGAATTGTCTTTTTAAGATATTGTCCTTTTTGGGCACATCTTCACCGAAATAGTATTCATAAGTTGCGATTGCAAGGTTGTCCTTTTTGCTTAAAAGCTCCTTTTTCTGCTCCTTTAAGAACAGGGCAAGGATTTCCGTAGCGGTGGCATCCTCCCTGATGCTGTCGGAAAACACATCATCCGCTTCCTCGGACTCCATATGCAGCACTTCCCGGAAAATCTCCGCCGTACTGTTGAAATACAGATAAAGACCGCCGCGGCTGATATCACAGGCTTCCACAATGTCCTTCATGGTCACATTCTTGTAGCCCTTTTCCATGAATACCTTTCTGGCTGTTTCCAATATGTACTTTTTCTTTTGCAATGACTTTTCGCCCATACACTTTTACTCCTGCTGATTGCTTTGATTGAGAGGCTGGCACCATTTCCGGAACAACTCCTGGAACTTTCGCAGGATGGCAAGGTAAATACCCTCTTCCACGCCTGCCGGCCATACCATACCTTTTGTCCGGCCCTCTAATATGTAACGGGACAGAATACCCGTCAGGATTTCCATGTCCGCTATGGTTACATTTTCAATCAGATGCCGTTCCTCCTCAGGAGTATGGATCCGGTATCTGGTATACAGATAACGGTAATTCCTGTCCATAAGGCTTGTCTGCTGCACATCGCCCACAAAGCGGAGCAGGGTTCCCTCATATACCGGAAATGTCATTGTCCTCTCGGAGAAATTGTCGCAGGTAAAAGAATTGCTGACCTTTTTACCGTACCTTGACTCCAGCCAGGGAATGTACCAGAAAAGTGGCTCTATTTCATTTTTATATCCTTCCATGACCGTTCGTCTGTATTCGATATCCTTCTCCAAACCGCATACCCCCATAAAAAATGACACTCATGTATTTTCATTGTAACATACTTTCTAAAAAAGTACAGTTTTTTTTACATTCTGCCGCTAAGTGTTTCTTAACAGTATTTTTCTTGTACTCTTCCGATAAAAAAGGTATAATACTCCTATAATTTTCTATGTATGGGAGGTTCTTTTTTATGTTGACGTTAAAGCCCGAACAGGTACTATTTTCCCAGGGTGAACCGATTACCGGATTATTCCTTATTATAAGCGGAAGTTTTTCCCTCACATTTCCCGGCGGCGAATACACGCTTTCCGGCGGCGATGTACTCGGCATCTGCGAGCTGTCCGGCTCCACCCACTTCATGACGGCGCAGGCGCTGGAAAACTCCTCCCTTCTTCCCTGTGCCGTTACCGATTTTGCTTCCTTAAAAAGTTTCCTTGCGGAAAACACGGACTACTGCTCCATTTTCAGCCGTTCCGCTTTCCGGCAGATAGGCTGCCTGTTCCGTTATTACGAAGCCACGGAGGAAAAAAGCAATTTACTTTCCGCTCACCCGGATGTGGCTGCCGTTCTCGTCGGCAATGTCTGTAAGGATACCCTGTCACTTCTTTCTTCCTTAAAAAAGATGGACGAGGTCATGCTGCTTCTGCCGGAGGATAGTCCTCTGCAGGGAGAAGCCGAAGAAGAGGAAGCCGCAGCCCCCGTGGTTGTACAGAAGCCCGTGTTCCAGCCTGCGGACACCACCTCGCTTATGCCGCAGCTGAAAAATTCCTTAGACATTATTCTTACCTATGTGAAAGCGGAACCGGAATTTGCCGGCGCCTTCCGCACCCTGATTACGGATTACCGGCTCCTGCCCGACCGAAACAGTGAGGAGCCTGCGGCGAAAAAAATCCGTCAGGATATTACTTCCATGTACTTTGAGCTGTATAAGTCCTGTTTCCTCCGGGCAAGCAAATCCAAATTCATCCCGCTGCCGGTATCCATGTTCCTTTATTTCGGCTATGTGGATGAAGGTCTTGCCGGACCGGAAAATGCGGAATTTTTAGCCCACCTTGCGAAGTACCTGGGAAGCACGCCCCACACCAATGTTTACACCTTCTACGACTGGCTTCTCGCCATTCTGCACGGAGAAAAAGAACCCAGCCGAAACGAATTTGATATGGACTATACGGACTACATACACAGACAAAAGGTTACCGGCGCCATCACCGCCGAAGAGGAGCTCGTCCTTATGAAGGACAATCTTGCCAAGGTGGATTATGAATTTGCCAACATGTTCCCGGCCGTCACCAAGATCACCTTCGGCCGCATTGCTTCTTTCTGTCCGGTCTTTTCCGACCACAATCTGTTAAAGAAGCCGGGCTCCGCCTTTGTAACGGCAGATTTCATTTCCCGTTCCCTCACGCAGCTTGAGTCCGTGGACTACAGCCTCTTTTACCGGGAATACACCTATTCAAACACGGATGCAAATATTCCGAAGGAGTTTTTCCACAACCGTGTCCTTCCCGACTTTATTTTAGTTCCGGGCATCGGTATGCGCAGCATCATGTGGCAGGAAATTGAAGGCAAACGCCGTTCCACCCCGGCACGTTTCATCATGCCGATTTTCTATTTAGATGATGCCTATACTTCCATCCTGCATCTGTCTGCGGAGTACCGCTGGGAAATGTGCAAACGTGTGCAGGGCGCCCGCTGGAACGATTTGTCCGAGCGCTCCCTCACCAGCGAATATTTCGATTACATCCAGTTCTACCGCAGGAACCACGATTTATCCCAGGATGCCAAGGAAAGCATCAAGACGGGACTGCGTAAGGTGCGCGGCAGTTTCAAGGAAATGTTTATCCGGGACTATATTTCCTATGTACTGTTTGAATCCGCGGGTTCTCCCCGTCTGACAAAGCCCGCCCGTTCCATCCTGTTTACCTACTGTACCTTCTCCAAAGAAATCCGGGACAGGCTGAACACCAACCCCATTTACAAGGAGATGCTGGACAGACTGGAAATCAAGCAGGCGCAAAAGCTCCACAAATACGATTTACTTGTGAAACGTGTGGAAAATGCAGGCAAACCGCTGCCCGAAGAACTTGTGGAAGAAGGACGTTATCTTAACATGTAAATCCGGAGTAAAGATTGTGTTAAAAAAAAAACAAAAACGTTCTAAAAAGGGGGTAGACAAAGCAAGATTTTTGTATTATGATTAATTTGTTTCAAGTGATTGAAACTGCTAATTAGCAAAATTCCGGAAGAATTCCCCTTTTACACAATCGAAATGACCGCAGGCTCCCCCCTGTGGTCATTTTGATTTTAAAAATGTCGAGCTCAACATTCTTTTTTCCCCACATATAATACAGTAAATCACTAAAAGGATGCGGTATCTTGTCCGTTCTTCGTATCTGTCTGGAAGCCGCTGCGATTTCTCTGGCCCTTTCCGTCGATTCCTTCATTGCCGCCTTTTCCTACGGAACCTCCAAAATAAAAATCCCCCTCTCTTCCGTGGGGATTATCTCTGTTACCGGCAGCCTGATTACCGGCCTCTCCATGCTGGCCGGCTCTTTCGTGAAGGATTTTATTCCTCCCGGCTTTACTACCCTTTTAAGTTTCGGCATTTTGTTCCTTTTGGGTGTGCTTAAGCTTTTCGAATCTTCTTCGCCTGCCAATGCCGATAAAGACAACTCCCACAGTATCTCTGCCAAGGAAGCTCTGTCCCTGTCCGCCGCCCTCTCCTTAGACGGCTGCGCCGCCGGGTTCGGAGCCTCTCTCTCCGCCGGTACGCATACCGCTGCGGTCTTTCTGTTCTCCCTGATTTTCGGAGCGCTCATGGTCCTTGCGGGAAGCCATATCGGCAACAAAGCAGCCGGCCGTCTTCCCATAAAACCGGGAATTATCAGCGGGCTGCTTTTAATATTACTGGCGGTTGCCAGACTGTTGTAAATATAATTCCACACCCTTCTTTAAACGGGCGAGTCCGTCAAGCAGACGCTCCTTCGGGCAGGCAATGTTCAGGCGGACAAAAAGGCGCCCGTTTCCCCGAAAGCCTTCTCCTTTGGACATATAAAGTCCGGTTTCCTTCCGGATAAAATCGCAGAGCTTTCCGGAGTCCTCTGCCACATTTCCCACATAAATCCACAACAGATACGTTGCCTCCTGCGGTGTCATTACAAGCTGCGGCAGCTCTTTTTTTAAGAATTCCTCCACAATCTTTCGGTTCTTAAATAAATACTCCCTGAGTGCGGTAAGCCAGGCATCTCCTTTGGTGTAGGCTGCAATGGTTCCCGCCATGGCAAACACGTTTGGCTCCGCTACCTCATCCGAATTGAGTCCTCTGTTCATAATCTGCCGGATTCTTTCATCGGGGATAATCACAGCCGCCGACTGCAGTCCTGCCAGATTGAAGGTTTTGCTGGCGGAAATGCAGGTGATGCTGTTATTTTTGCAGACCTCCGAAACCGATGCAAAGGGAGTATAGGTAACACCCGGCACGGTCAGTTCACAATGGATTTCATCGGAAAGCACCGTCACATGGTATTTTTTACAAAGCTCCCCGATGTGCGCCAGTTCTTCCTTACTCCAGACAATGCCCGCCGGATTCTGGGGATTGCATAAAATCATCAGTGTAGTCAGCGGATGGGAAAGCTTTTTCTCCAGATCCGCAAAATCAACCGAGTAGCGCAGGCCGTCGTAAATCAGGGGATTTTCCAGTGCATGCCTGCCCTGGTTTTCAATGGAGTTAAAGAACACACCGTAAACGGGCGTCTGTACCACCACATTGTCTCCCACATTGGTCATCCGCTTTACGGCACAGGTAACCGCCGGAATGACGCCGGTACAGAAGATCAGCCACTCTTTTTCAATGGCAAGTCCGTACTTCGCCCAACGGTTTTGAATGGCTTCCTGCCATTCTCCCGGCACCACCGAATAGCCGAAAATCCCTTCGGATGCTTTTTTCACAAGACTCTCCGTTATCTCGGGTGCAGTCTTAAAATCCATATCCGCCACCCACATGGGGAGCTCTTTTTCCTCCACATCCCATTTTAAGGAACCGGTTCCTCTCCTGTCATGCAGGGTATCAAAATCAAATGTATTGTCCATGTTTACTCCGCCACACTCACGGCAAGATGCAGCACGCTGCATGCCGGTACGGTAAATTTTATTTTATTGTCCCGTATGTTTGCTCCCGAAAAGCTCTCCGTATGCACGGCATCCGGATTTGCAAAGGTATTGTGTGCGGCAAAATTTCCCGTAAGAATTTCTCCTTCCACCGCCTTTAGTACCGTTTCCGCAAATACCGCCTCTATTTCATAATCCTCGTTTACGGACAGATTATTCAGGGTAATGTGAATTTTTCCGTCCGTTCCCAGGGATACGGACTCATTTAAGTTTGGCACCCTGTTTTCTTCCTCCGCACCGATAAGCTCCGTTTCCAGACTGCTGTGCAGAAGCTCGGCATCCTGATGACAGCGGTACATTTTGAACACATGATAGGTCGGAGTAAGAAGCATCTTTTCCCCTTCCGTCAGGATAACTGCCTGCAGTACATTCACAAGCTGCGCAATGTTTGCCATTTTTACCCTGTCACAGTGCTTGTTGAAAAGGTTTAAGTTAATGCCTGCCACCAGTGCATCCCGCATGGTGTTCTGCTGGTATAAAAATCCGGGATTGGTGCCCGGCTCACAGTCGTACCAGGTGCCCCATTCATCCACAATCAGTCCAATCTTTTTCTCCGGGTCATATTTATCCATGATTGCCGAATGTCTGTTTAAGAGTTCTTCCATATAAAGGGTTTTCTTTAAGGTAAGATACCATTCTTTTTCGTCAAAGTCCGTGGCGCTGCCCTTGTGCTCCCAGTCGCGGGGCACCGTGTAATAATGCAGGGAAAGCCCGTCCATAAAGCCATGCGCCGACGGATTACCCCTGTGCGTGGTTTTTAACACTTCTTCCGTCCAGTTGTAATCGTCCGTGCCCGGTCCGCAGGCAATTTTCTGAATGGGGCGGTCGGGATGGTAATTGCGCACATAGGTTTGGTACTGTCTGTAGAGATTGCCGTAAAACTCCGGGTTCATGTTGCCGCCGCAGCCCCAGCTTTCATTGCCCACACCAAAATAATCCACCCGGTAAGGCTCCTCATGTCCGTTCTTCTTTCTTAAATCCGCCATGGGGGAAACGCCGTCCAGCGTCATATATTCCACCCATTCGCTCATTTCCCGTACAGTGCCGCTGCCGAGATTGCCGTTGATGTAGGTCTTGCAGCCAAGCTGCCTGCAAAGCTCCATATATTCGTCCGTTCCGAAGCTGTTATCCTCGACCACGCCGCCCCAGTGGGTGTTTATCATTTTCTTTCTTCCGCCTTTGGGACCAACGCCGTCCATCCAGTGGTATTCATCGGCAAAGCAGCCGCCCGGCCACCGAAGCACCGGAATGCCCATTTCCCGCAGCGCCTTTACAACATCCTTCCGCATGCCGTTTTCATTGGGGATGGGGGAATTTTCTCCCACATAAATGCCTTCATAAATGCACCTTCCCAGATGCTCCGAAAAATGCCCCTGAAGCTCCTTATGGATATGCCCTGATTTTTCTTTGGGGTTTGTATATAACCGATACATGTCATGCCCTCCTGTTCTTTATCATACCCGGTACAGCCTGTATAAAGCTGCCGCTATCTCTAAGGTATCATCCGGGCAGCTTTCCGTCAACGGACAAAGTATAGATATTATACCTTATATTTTCCATCCTACGGCTTTTTCCCTGATCTGAATGAATTTGCGGTAACGGCCTTCCACGGAAATCAGTTCCTTATGGGTGCATTCTTAAGAATTGCCCGGGCAATGGAAATACGCAGAGTCAAAATATCCACATTTCCATTCCTTTCCGTTAGCTTTTACTAACCGTTAGACAGTATAACTCCTCAATTTCCTTCTGTCTGCTCCGTTTCGTCGCACATGCTCCAATCGGACAACGACTTACCAGTACTGACAGGGACAGCTTCCCGTCCGGGCAGCCGCCCGCAGCTCCACATAACAGCCGCAGCTTAAGCAGGTGCCCTGCGCTAATTTTTCGCACTGTCCGCACACCTGCAGACGCTTTTCATACAGTTCTCCCGGCACCTTTTCCTTTTCTTTCATCAGCTTGAGCACCCGCTCTATTTTTTCCTTATAGTCCTTTTCGTCGTATTCCCGCAGTAAGCACCGCTTGCAAATTCGCTTCTGTTCCATGTAATTCTCCCTCCGCTCTGTCCTTGCCGGACAGGGTGCCTGTTGCAGCACCCTGTTTGTTAGTCTATTATTACTACATCTTCCAGATCCGGCCAGATTTCATACCAGTCTATTCCCTGTTCTTCGGCTCTTTTCTGCATTTCACTGTCAATTCTTAGATATTTGATTCCTTCTATTCCTGTGTATGTTTGTGGATCCTTAAGACTTTCCTGTGCCGTATTATCAAGATATGATGTTGAAAGTGCATAAAAACCTTCATAGTCTGCCTGTTCGGAATTATCGTTGGTATAATTCTTCAGATTAAGTGCGCTTTCTAACCCATGCGCATTTTCAATAGCCAAATATACAGCTATTTTTTTCTTTTCCTTTTGCCCAAGATTGTTCAAAATCTTTGTAAAACGGGTAAGGGTATCCCTGTCACACTTTTCTATTACAAAACAATACTCCTTCTCCCCTGACCGTCCCTTTTTCCTGTAATAATACCAAATGTCATCCCCCATTTCTTTACATACGACATAAGAAAATTTGTCATTCGGTATTCCATGACGAGGAAAGTTATTTCCGCACCCATTTACCCGTGATAAACCAAATAGAATAAATGCAATAATGATACAGGTTCCTATAATTTTTTTGATTTTTGACATTTAGCCCTCTCCCTTCCATAATCTTCCCACATTAATCTGCCATATAATAAGACGTGCGGATGGTATATTTCCGATGTAAGCAACTTAAGGGTGCCTGTTGCAGCACCCTGTCTGTTAGTATACCACTACATCTTCCAGATCCGGCCAGATTTCATACCAGTCTATTCTCTGTTCTTCGGCTCTTTTCTGCATTTCACTATCAATTCTTAGATATTTGATTCCTTCTATCCCTGTGTATGTTTGTGGATTTCTAAGCTCTTCCTCAAAATCCGGATACGATATTGATAGTGCATAGAACCTTTCATAATCTGCCTGTTCGGAATTATCATTGGAATAATTCTTCAGATTTAGCACGCTTTCTGACCCATAAGGATCTTCCACTTCCACATATATGGCTATTTTTTTCTTTTCCTCTTGTGCAAGATCGTTCAAAACCTTTGCAAAACGGGTAATGGTATCCCTGTCACACTTTTCTATTATGTAATAATATTCCTTCTCTCCTGACCGTCCCTTATCCTTGTAATAATACCAAATGTCATCCCCCATTTCTCTATATATGGCACGTGAAAATTTATCATATGGTATTCCACGATTCGGAGAATTGTTTCCACACCTATTCATCCGTGATAATCCAAACAGAATAAGCACAAAAACAATACTGATTCCTATGATTTTTTTAATTTTTCGCATTTTTCTCCTTTTCACAATTTGTAATTCCCCTTATCTCCCTGTTGCCGCTAAACACGCAAAAAGGGATGCAGCCGATTGCATCGCCGGCTGCATCCTTTTCGCTATTCTCTACTGCCTAAGGCAGTATGTACCGTAGGTAGTATGTGCCTAAGGCAGTATGTGCCCTAAGGCAGTATGTTTTTTACATACTACTTTACAACCTCTGTCTGTTTACATTCTTCGGATAGTACTTGAAGGTGAAGTTCTTGGAACCTACTCCCAATCCTGTGTCCAGTACCGCCTTACCGTTCAGACCATTTACGGAAACATTCTGTACCTCAACCTGCAAAATATCCCTTAACTGTTCACTCAGTGTATAGGTGTTTTTCCCTATCTTGTAGGTAATTTTCGCTCTCGCTAAGATTTCATCCGGGTCGGTTACCCAGTAGTCCAGCGGACCGTCAAAGGTTATGTTCATCCTGCTTATCGCCACCGGCAGCACGACAGTGCTGCATGTAGCTGTACCGCAATAATCGCCCATGCCTTCCACCGTAAAGGTAAGTTTGCAGCCATTCGTAACCGCTTCTTCCGTGAAATAGGAAGCATCATTTGCGTACTTGCCGCTTTGGTCTTTCTCGTAAACAATGCGGTAGTCCTTGCCTTCCTTTAAAAGAACACCGTTCTGCTTAAGGGCAATTTTTACGTTGTAGCTCTTAGCTGTGGATCTGTACACCAAAGGCTGTATCGTCATATCCCATTCGCTACCCCAGCCGATGTTATGCAGAGACTTCGGAACAATCTTGTAAGTACCGCTTATGGTGCCTGTGAAGTCACCCTTACCGGTAATCTTATAGGTGGCAGGCTTACTGTCCGTGGTAACTGCCTTGTTGTTCGTGTAGGAAACCGTATAGTCTACGCCCTCCTTCAGAACGCGGTGTCCGTATAAGATATGGATACCGGGCGCTGCACCCTTCTTATCCATGTAAACGGTGGAGTTTTCTTCTCCGTATATATTATTACCCATTATGGTAATACGGAAGTTTTCATCCTCCCAGTCAAGCTTTGCTTTTTCCACGGTGTATTTTATGATGCGGGTTCCGCTGTAAGCTCCCATACCTTCGATACAAATTTCTCCGGTGCCTACCTTAAATCTGCCTGTATCCCAGACAATGGTGTAGTCCACGCCTTCTTTCAGTTCTTCCTTGCTGTTCTTGCTTACCTTTACATGAATGGCACTGTGAGGAACCTCCTCGCCCGGTGCATAGGTCTGCTTATCCACTGTCACAATGAGCTTTTTGAAGTCAAGCGGTGTTACGGCATATGTACATACTGCTTCGCCGCGGTAATTGCCCTTGAATTCAATCTTTACCTTTTGGTACACGGTTTCGGTGGGAAGTCCGGTCTTTTCATCCACCGGAATATTCTTATTGGTGTTGTCAAGGTAGGTAACCGTGTAATCTTTACCGGTGGAAAGCTTCTTGCCGGTATTGTAAGAAGTAATCACCGGCGCCGGCTTGTAAACGGTCTTGTCGCCCTTCTTATAGACAACGGAAGGAATGCTGCAGAAAACCTCTTCACCGCAGTTTGCTGTGGCATCCGGATTATTCAAATCCCTGCACATCAGCCACCGAGGCTCTACGGTATAGGTAAGTCCCGGTACATCCTTTAAGCTGCCCTTCAGAGTGCCTGTGAAATTGCCCATACCCGTAATGGTGATGGCTGCATACTTCGCAGGATTGCCGTTCTTGTCGTAGGTGCTGACCGCCTTATTGTTGGCAACCGTCAGCTTGTAATCCACGCCTTCCTTAAGTGTCACTCCCTTGTATGTTACATAAACCTCCGGTGTGACGCCAAGCTCCTCAAAGGTAAGGGAGCCCATGGTGCCCATATTGCTTCCGCTCAGTACTGTGCGGAAAATATCGCTTTCGCTTACCACTAAGATTTCCAGATTTTCATTTAATTCCATCTTTTTAGTGGAAGCATTCTTTACAAACAATGCCGGTTTTACAATCTTAAAGGTCTTTTTCACACTGCCGGTGTAGACACCGCTGTCCAGTGCCGTAAAGATAACAGTTGCGGTTCCGGCACTTATGTTTTTCTGATAAGTAACTTCGTAATCCACGCCTTCGGTCAGTATCATGGTATTTGCCGTACCGTCCGCTCTGCGTCCGGTTAAGAGGTAATCCTCTCCGTTTTCCACCGTTACCGGTTCTCCGAATGCATATTCTTTGTCGGCAATCTTACCCTTGTTGTCAAATACCGCTTCGCTGAGCTTAGCTCTTACAATCGGATAGGTCGCGGAAATAATGCCGGCGTAAATATTGGCTTCTCCGTCCACCTCATCCTTAGCGGATACATAAACGGTAGCCATTCCGGGCTTGTCATTGTCTGCATAAGATACCTCGTAGTACTTTGCATCAATAACCTTGCCGTTCAGTTTCACGGTAACCGGGTTGCGGTTATCCAGTTCTCTGCCTCCCATGTAAGTTACCTTGCTCTGTGCCAGCGTAATCTTTGCCTTGGTAAAGTCTGTCCGGCAGCTTAAATCTACATTATGGAAAATGACAGCTCCCTCATAATTTCCCTTACCGTTTACCTCAATCAATGCTGTTGTATTATTCTCTGTGCATATGACAACGGAAGAGTCCATTTTCTTAAAATCTGAACCAGTATATACACTGTAGGTTACGGTATAATCCGTGCCTTCTTTCAGGACTTTCTTTCCGTCCTTTACCACAATCTTGGCATCCTTTAAATCCGCAGTCCATATGCCGTCTGTTTCGGTAAGAGGCAGGAACGTTTTACCGGATATATCCGTAAAATAGGACTTGGACTTAATAGTAAACGGAATTTCAATGGTATCGCTGTACGCGCCTTTTCCTTTCAGAATTACGGTAGGCGCATTCTCGCTGCCTGCGGCTGCCGCATTGATATTGTTCTTATAGGAAAGGGTATAATCCTTGTTTAATGTAAGCAGCTTATCGCCGTCGTAAGCCTTCACCGCAGGCTTAATCTGTGCGCCCGTATACTCCTGCGCCGGAATCGTTTCTACGGTAATATTGTAACTATCATAGCAGACACTGTATTCATAAGTATAAACCTGGCTTGCGGGATGTTTATCATCTCCGGCAATGTATAACCGGACGGTAACCTTTCCATCCTGCTCCAGCAGATAAGGCAAATCAAATACCATTGTCTTATTGGAAATGCCTTCACTGAAGCTGCTCTGTTCGCCGTCATCATACATGTAATGCCAGGTAACTTCCTCTCCTGTGTCACTTACAAAAACAAATTCTCGGGAATTCTTATATTCTTCCAGAGTATGCGTTCCTGCGGGAAGTCCGCTCTGCTGTATAATTTCATAAGGCTTTCCTTCCACCGTTACCTTGTAGGAAACCATATCGCTGACACCATCCGCAAATTCATAGCTGTCATATAGCTTCGCTGTCAAAGTATAGGTTGTGGTCTGCGTGGGTTTTTCGGTCAGTCCACCATCCTTAACATCATAGTGTCCGATTTCCACCGTTCTGCCGTCGGATAACAGTACCTTCACCTTCTTCGGGAAAATAGCCCATGCATACTTGGATTCTTCTTCCGGCATTCCGTAGGAATACGTTACCGGTTCCAAATCGTAAACCTTAACAACCTTAACATTTTCTACTTCCTTGAATACCTCTAACTTGCCGATGACAAAGCTTTCCTTTTCGGAGGTGTACCAGAGATACAGCTCCTGCGGACCAAAGTTTTTGGTAATGCCTATCTCTACCAAGTAGACATCATCCGTACTGCCTGCTGCTACTGTCACAGAACTTACCGCATTGCGGTAAACCGTACTGCTGTCGGATACCCCAATGTACTTATCCCCTAAAGGAATATTCGCATCGGAATCCCTTCTTAAAACAACACTTGCCGTCTTTACGGTATCCGCCGTATCTTCATATGTGAACCGGTAATTCAGGGAATTATCTTCCGGTATAGCAACCTTTCTTAAGGTTCCTTCGTAGTCCAATATACCAAACGGAAGAGAAACTCTTAAGTACCGCCTCATGGTATCTTCATATTCCCAGTCTGTATATTTTACAATCCGGCTGCCGTAATCCATGGCAGAAGTACCTTCAAAGGAAACATTCAGGGCATTGCCTTGGGTTTCTATCTTTTCAAATTCCGGTACATGCTTCGGATCATAGGAAGGAAGCACTAAATTGCTTTCGGCTTCCAGGGCAATATATGTAAACTGATACGTCCGTTTTTCCGCTGTCAGAATAAGTGTACCACCCTGGAATACTACTGCACGGAAGTGCTCAATGAAGGGAAGTACTACCTCTGCTTTTTCCGGTACCAGAAGTATGCCGGCATCATCTCCGTCCCCGTCACAGGATACCACCTTCTCTAATTTTTCCTGTGCGGCAGCAAAGAAGATTTCACCGTCACTGCCATTCAACCAGATAACGGTAAATATACCGTCATCGGAAACAAGCGCGCTGTCAATCTGTAGCATGGTATCGCTGCTTTCCATTACCACTTCTCTTAATGCAAAGTCCTTACCGTCCCAGCCGTTAAAGGTGATTTTCTTTACATTTTCCGGCACTTCCACTCTGTCGGCACCCTTTACCTCATCCCAGGTAACCACCAGTACATAGCAGTCGTTCTTATAATCTTCTACCAGATTAAGAGCGTCCTGTAAGTTTTCTTCGTCGTACTGCTCGACAATGGTACTGTCATCCCATTCTTCCGTCCATTTATCCAAATCTTCTTCGGAATTAAAGAGAATGACGGAATATTTGCCCATGGCAGCCACACCGTCTGCCGTAATTTCATAGTTTTTATCATGTGCACGGTCATATATTACGAAGTTTTCCACTCTTTCCTCGTGGGAACCGGAAAGTCCGCCTACCATGACCGTCTCTCCGCGTACCGGGAAACCGGTGTCCGCATAATTGAAATTTAACGCGGCATCCAGGCTCAGTTCTGCGGTATAGAACAATACGCCGTGGTAGTCGTCCAGGATACCCATATAGGTTTCATTCGCAATATGAATCCAGTTTTTAATGTGCAGTGGAGCAATGTAATCTACATGTGCCGTTTCCTCATTCTGCGTAGCTACTATTAAGACGCCCGCCTTTACACTGTATGCCTGCAGACGGTCCTCCACCCGGATAATAAGTCCTGCCTGGTCTTCGTCGGAACAGGTAATCTGTCCTGCCAGATAAAGATTTCTCACTACCATCTGAAAATCATGTAAAGTGCCGTCCGCACTCTTGATAACTAATTCGTCATCTGCGTTGTATTCGGCGTTTTCCCGCATCTCAATGCCGGTACCGAAGCAGATTTCGGTACAGCTGTTCACGGTAATCTGCCGTGTATGGAAGCTTGCCTTGTTTACAATAACGCCGGTGCCTTCCCTCGGCTGCAGTACTTTCTTTAAGGCTTCAAATTCTATCTTTGTGTAAACCGTGTCATCCTTAAATTCGGGACCGTTCTCCCCATCCGTGATTTCCCGGTACTCTTCGTCTTCTTTCAGAATGGCAAAACGCCTTACCAGCACCTCTTCTTCATCGGTATGGTTTTCGGTGTAGAAAATGGTATAAACACGGTACTCGGTTTCATCAATATAGCAGGTTTCTTCGTGTCCGTCTCCTAAGAACAGGACGCCCCTGAATTCTGCCGGAATATTGATATCCTCATAAGTATCGCCAGGAATCCAGTTCTGGGTCCAGATTGCCGCATAGCCAAGCTTCTTCTCCAGATTTCCCCGGCTCATCCGGTCAAACAGTTCCTCCAGAGAGTCTGCATAAAATACACAGTCGGAGTCAAAGCTCTCGTTATATTCTTCCTTCCAGACCGCACCGTAAGTAGCTACGTCTAAAAGAACACCTCTGTAAAGCGCTTCGTTTGTTCCCACACGGCCGTTTTTATCAATTTCACGCCAGCCGTCGTATAAAAAGTGGGAAGCATAGGCAGCGCTGTTGTCCGTAAACCGGATAACCTGTTCACCGCTCTTCGGTTCCATGCGGTGTTCACCGTCATTTTCTTCAAAGCATAAGCCATCGTAATGTAAACGAATACTCCTGTCATCGTCCGCCATTTTCAGGCTTCCAATAAGCAACAGCTTCTGTTCATTATCTAACTTCGTTTCGTTTCCTTCGGTGTCCCAATAATTGAAATTAAACTGTAAGTCTACACCTGCCCCTACTTCCAGAGCCTTTACGTAGGGAGATGTTTTACAGAGAATACTCAGATTGACATCTGCATTGTCCCTGTATTTTTCAACATAAATATTCCGGACATCCAGGTTCGCATTTTCCGTGCTGAACTCAAGTGTCTGTAAATGCAGATTGGTTGCTTCTGAACATTCAAAATTACCTGTCCGTACATTTCCCGTTACAAAATACACATCCACTGCGTTTCCGCTGGTATCGTTGTTCTTGATAGAAGTAGCTCCGTCCGGCTGTAACGCAACGGAATCTCCCACAAAATAAAGAGCCGTTTCCGCACTTTCCACGTTAATTGTGTCCAGTCTGATATCCGGATTGTAATCATCCGGCTCAAAGCATGCGGGATATTTCTTCTGCAGGTCTTCTTTGTTGTATGACACAGAAGCATCTATGCCGCTTTCCCAGTTGAACGCATAGAACTTCTCTTCATCTGTCGTAGCATACAGGTCATTTTCCTGCTGTTCCTCGTTCTCCCGCGCACGCCAGATTATGTACTCGGTCTGTGTTTCTTCGTCCCACCAGTGGGGAACCAGTCTGGTGGTTTCCACTACAACCGCCTTAAATGCCGCCGGGAGTGTAGTCGTTTCCGTCACTTCCGCATTTTGCTGCTGACGGATCAATACATGCACTCCCATGGCTTTATTCTGCAGCTTGGCAAGTACGGCATCCATGGAGCTTGCATATACTTCACTGTCTGCATTCAGCGCTTCGTCTCTCATATCGCCATTAATATAGCTGTCCATGTCTTCCCTGCTGTTAAAGACATATCCTCTGTAAAGACTTTCATCCGCATCTTCCGCAATACAGCCGTTTTCGTCCACGGGTCTGCCGTGATAACGGAATTTATCTGCATATTTACCCGCACCGTCTGCAAAGTCAATTACTTTTTCCCCTACATTCGGTTCCATGCGGTGGTTACCGTCTTCTTCGCCGAAGCACAGACCATCGTAACGGATATTGATATGGTTTCCTTCGGTGGCAGCCGTCTCTCCTTTTATCTGAATGAGAGCCGCATCTTCTACCTTGGTTTCTTCGCCGTCTTTGCTATAGTCTAAAATCAGTGCGGCATTTATATTCACCGCCTCTAAGCCGTCAATGTCGGTATAACCGGCTTCCCGCAGATGCAGTTCGCTGTACATCAGGTCTTCGTTTCCTTCAAACCGGATTTTATGGAAACCACTTACTGCGGATGCATCCAGTCCGCCGATTCTTAAGTGCAGGTTTACGTTGCCGTCTCCCTTTAAGCTGTTTTCCATATACTGGTAACTGCCAACCAGATAGAAATCAGCATACTGTCCGCCGGCATTCTTCACCGCGATACGGAAACCGTTTTCATCGTCATTAAACAGATTTACCCGTTCTGTCATCACATACACTGCCGTCTGTGCGGTATCTAAGGTAATACTGTTCATGCACATTTGGGGCGCATGGGCATCTTCCGTAAAGGTGACAACATACTTTTCTTCCAGTTCCTCCATGGTAAATGCTTTCGTTTTGTCTACATAATCTCCCCAGGTAAAGGCATAAAAGGTTTCTTCATCAGCCGTAGCAAAAAGGTCATAGTCTCCTTCCTTTTCCACGCCCCGGTAAATCGTATATTCTACCTTATTTTCCTCATCCCACCAGTACGATATAAGCAAAGTGCCGTCCAGAACCACTGCCTTGAAATCACTGCTTACCGTAATATCCTCATAAGCAGCGGAGTTGCCGGGATCTACATCCGTCACCTGGCACACCAGGGCATAGCCGTCGTCCTGGCCTTTTTCCTGCAGGGCGGTCAGCGCATCGCTTACCGTATCCGCATCCACAACACTGTCCAGGTTCAGGACAGAATCATCCGTCTGTCCGCCTATGTAGCTTTCCATGTCTTCCTTACTTTTAAACAGGAATGCCCTGAAAGCCTTTTCCTCTATCGGTTCGTCCCCACCGGAAATATCCTCCCCGCCGGAAACATCCTCTCCGCCGGAAACATCCTGTACCGGCTCTTTGTCGCCGTCGGAAATGTCCCCGTTTTCCGTATTCTCTATGGTTTCCGCTGCCACTGAAGCAAACGCCAGCTCATCCCATGTTACGGTTGAAAACAACATCAGGAATGCTAAGAAACCGGCAAGTATACGCCTGGTTATTCTTTTCTTCATCTCTTTTTTCCTCCTTTTCGCAATCTGTAAATCTGCTATCCCCAGTATAACAGATTTATACCGAAAAAAGGGATGCAGCCGGCACACATTTGCAAGCTGCATCCCTTGAATTTATTATACCATAGGTCTCACAGTTTTTTAAATATAAATGTTAAAAAAAGCGGCTACTTTTTTAAGTAACCGCTTAAATTTGTATTTATCGTATTCTTAAATCTTTATACGCCGCCGCGCATATGCCGTCTTGCCGCCAGTCTTGCCATGGCACGGGAGATATTCGCCTGTGACATGTGGAACTCCTGGATGCTCTGCTTCTGCCGCATGGCTTCCTTGGCTCTCTCCAGCGCTTCCGTTGCTCTCTTTTCATCGATTTCCTCGGGCTTTTCGGCAAAGTCCACCAGGATAACCACCCGGTTGTCCAATACCTGCACATGGCCGATACCGGACGCTGCCTCTATCCACTCGCCGTCTTCGGTTTCAATATTGAGGAAGCCCTCCTGCAGGGCGATGACCGCATTTTCATGATGAGCCATAATGCCTATGGAGCCATCCACACCGGTCACAACGACCTGTCTGCATTTGCCATCATAAAAGATTTTGTCTACGGCTATGACCTGTAAGTCAAAACTGCTCATCCTGTCACCTTCCCTAATTTTCTTTCATCTGCTCTGCTTTCTCGATGACGTCTTCGATGGTGCCGACATTAAAGAAAGCCGCCTCGGGATACTCATCCATTTCACCGTTGATGATTGCCCTAAAGCCGCGGATAGTGTCCTTTATGGGTACATATTTACCGGGAATGCCGGTGAAGTTTTCCGCCACATGGAACGGCTGGGACAGGAACTTCTGTACCTTTCTGGCTCTGTAAACGGTAATCTTATCCTCTTCGGAAAGCTCTTCCATACCGAGGATGGCAATGATATCCTGCAGTTCGGAATACTTCTGTAAGATTTCCTGTACCGCACGGGCGGTTTTGTAGTGCTCCTCACCTACGACATCCGCTTCCAGAATACGGGAAGTGGACTCCAGAGGGTCTACCGCCGGGCAAATACCCTGTTCCACAATCTTTCTGGAAAGTACCGTGGTGGCATCCAGATGGGCGAATGTGGTGGCGGGCGCCGGGTCCGTCAGGTCATCCGCAGGCACGTAAACTGCCTGTACGGAGGTTACGGAGCCTTCCTTTGTGGAAGCGATACGCTCCTGCAGCTCGCCTAATTCCGTTGCCAGTGTGGGCTGGTAACCTACTGCGGAGGG
>ENA-OOQP01000274-OOQP01000274.1-human-gut-metagenome-genome-assembly--contig:-NODE-274-length-26469-cov-3.660029_pt1 | contig 26469 bp, 24 predicted proteins | sample MGYA00241266_ERZ501171 | MGnify/ENA primary metagenome ERZ501171 (study PRJEB25962, sample SAMEA2042501) | human gut metagenome | biome: human gut; feature: human-associated habitat; material: faeces...
CCAACGACCCCGAGATTACAAATCACGTGCTCTGGCCAACTGAGCTAAAGAGGCGAAAGTTAAACTTTGCAGCCATGTCTCTTATGACTTAGCGGCTGCAAAGTTAGGTATTATTTTTTAATCGCAAAACTTTTGCGCGATTTTTTTCTACTTACCCTGCATTTTTTCTTTTGCCTTCAACAATTGTTTCGACAAAGCTTCCATGCAGACATCTATTGATTCTTCGAATGTATCACTTACTTTTTCTGCGTAAAACTCTGTATTCAACGCCAAAACATGAACACCGGCCTCTTTATTCATTGCCGTTTCAGGTTTTACTACTTTCAAAGACACCTCTACTTTCTTTATATTATCGCAAAACTTTTCGAGCTTCTCTGCTTTCTTCTGAATAAAAGCTTCCAATTTTTCCGATGCATCGAAATGAATTGATTGAATTCTTACTTCCATAAAAACCTCCTTTTCTTTACGCTCTAGGATGAGCTTGTTCATAAACTTTTTTTAACTCCTCAAAAGTTGTATGAGTATAAACCTCCGTTGTCGACAAGCTTTCATGCCCCAGCAACTCCTTCACCGCTTCCAATTCAGCCTGATGATTAAGCATTGAGGTTGCAAAGGTGTGCCGCAAAACATGTGGGCTCTTTTTCTTTAACGTAACAACTTTTGTCAAATTACGCTTTACCAAAAGGTATACCATTCCAGGAGAAAGCCTTCGCCCATCCTTCCGGACAAAAAATGCATCATTTTCCCGTTCTGATATATTTTCATCTCTTACTGAAAGATACACCCGTAAATCCCTTTCCAGCTCTTCACCAAAAGGAATCAAACGTTGCTTATTTCTCTTTCCTGTGACCTTTATAACACACGATGAAAAATCCACATCCGCATCATTCAAGCCTATAAGTTCCGAACGTCGAACTCCCGTTTCATAGAAAACCTCCAAAATCATCCGATCTCGCACGCCTAAAAAGCCATCACCGAAATCCGCATCATCCAAAAGACGATCCATTTCCGCTTCCTTAACAAAAACCGGAAGCGGTTTTTTCTTTTTAGGACCAATAACCTTTAGCATCGGATCCACCGGAATCATATTCTTCCGAAGCAAATACCTATAAAACGATCGGAGCGAACTCAGCTTTCGATTCACAGAAGTAGACGTATAACCTTGCTCCATGAGAGAAACCACCCAACCACGAACCAAGTCAGCGTCTACATGTATGAGATCCAAATCCTCATCCACTCCTTTTAAGTACTCTTCAAATTTTGACAAATCCAGTCCATAACTACAAACGGTATGTTCCGAATAACGTCGTTCATAAGAGAGGTACTCCAGAAAAGATTCTTTCAACATAAGAAACATCGCCTTTATTTCAGCAACGAATTTATGAAAAAGAATTCAATAATTCAAGCAATCTTGCAAATTTTATTATTCTTCTACTTGCTGCAACTTCTGGACATAAATGGCATGTTCCATTTTCAGTCTCTTCAGTACAGACGGTTTGTCAAACTGCTGTCTTCTTCTCAGTTCTTTTACAACACCAGTTTTTTCAAATTTTCTCTTAAATTTCTTCAGCGCTTTTTCAATGTTTTCGCCTTCTTTTACAGGTACTACAATCATTTTTTTAAAATTAAAGTATTTTGTTATTAAATTATTTCTGCACTAGAAATGCGGGGCAAAATTACGCATATTTTATTTATTCACAAAACTTTCCACCTATTTTTATCAAGAATCTACCAGAAATACTAACTTTGCCAGCAACATAACTTCTCTAAAATGAAAAAAGACATAACAAACAGATTGACAGCCCTACGCGCAATCATGATACGCAAAGGCATTTCAGCTTTCATAGTACCCAGTACAGATCCTCATTCAGGAGAGTATGTCCCTGAATATTGGGAAACCAGGAAATGGATATCCGGATTTACAGGCTCAGCCGGAACGGTCGTCATCACTCTAGACAAAGCAGGATTATGGACCGATTCCCGTTATTTTCTTCAAGCAGAAGAACAACTGGAAGGCACTGGTATCATCCTGTTTAAAGAACGAGTTCCCGGAACACCGACTATTGCCAACTGGCTGGGACAAGTATTACAGCCTAACGAGAAAGTAGGTATTGACGGATGGGTAAACACCGTCTCCGAAGCAGAAAATCTAATTCTGGAATTAAAAAAATACCACCTCTCCTTAATTACAATAGAAGATCCCTTTATTTCTTTATGGCAAAACCGTCCTTCCCTTCCATCAGAACCCATTTTTATTCTGCCTGAAACCTATTCCGGACGCTCTTGCAAGGAAAAGTTAGATTTAATCAACAATGAACTTCAAAAAAGCCAAGCTAATGCACTACTGCTTTCATCCCTTGATGAGATCGCCTGGACACTCAACTTACGTGGTAAAGATGTACATTGTAATCCTGTTTTTGTCAGCTACCTTTTAATAACACCACAAGCTAATACATTATATATATATCCTGAAAAAATCAATCAAGAAGTTATGGCTTATCTGGAACACCAACAAGTCCAAACAAAGCCATATACAGCCATTGAACAGGATTTGAAAGACATCCAAGGAATGCAATTTTTACTGCCGCCTACAACAAACTTCACTCTTTACCAAATAATAGCAACTCAAAACGACATAATCCGACAAACTTCACCTGTCACATTCCTTAAGGCCATCAAAAACGAGACAGAAATTGCTGGTTTCCATAAAGCCATGAAACGCGATGGCGTTGCAATGGTACGATTCTTAAAATGGCTAAAGGAAACTGTCAGAACCAGCCAAGAGACAGAAATGAGCATTGACCAGAAGCTATATGAATTACGGGCCGAACAAGATGGATTTCAGGGTATCAGTTTTGACACAATAGCTGGCTATCAGGAACATGGAGCTATCGTACATTATGAGGCAACTCCAGAAACCTCATCTCAGCTTAAGGCAGAAGGCTTATTACTGTTGGATAGTGGTGCACAGTATTTGGATGGAACAACAGACATCACTCGTACTATCGCATTAGGACCTGTTACCGAAGAGCAAAAGAAAGATTATACATTAGTATTAAAAGGATTTATTGCCTTATCAACAGCCGAATTCCCCCATGGAACATGCGGGACACAACTAGACATACTGGCCCGGCAATATATGTGGAAAGATGGTATTAACTATGGACATGGCACCGGACATGGTGTCGGCCACTTCCTTAATGTACACGAAGGGCCTCACCAAATCCGCATGAATTATGTCCCTGCCCCACTACTTCCCGGTATGACCATTACCAATGAACCCGGTATTTACAAAGCAGGGAAATACGGTATCCGCACGGAAAATACAATGCTTGTTGTACCATCCAGAGAAACTGAGTTTGGCGTATTCTATAAATTTGAGCCACTCACCCTCTGCCCCATCGATCAGGAAGCCATTCTTCCAGAAATGCTTACTACTGAAGAAAAGGCATGGCTCAATCAATACCATAAAAATGTATATGAAGCACTTAGCCCTATGTTAAGCGAAATCGAAAAGCAATGGCTAAGAAACGCAACCTTACCGCTTTCATAAAGCTTATATAATTTGGATTACCTTATATTATAGAATATTATATGGCACTTATCAAATCAGTCAGAGGATTTACTCCTCAAATAGGAAACGATTGTTATCTGGCCGATAATGCAACAATCATTGGTGATGTCATTATGGGCAAAAATTGTAGCATATGGTTCAACACTGTATTACGTGGCGATGTCAACTCCATCCGTATCGGTGATCGGGTAAATATACAAGATGGGAGTGTACTGCACACCCTCTATGAAAAATCTACCGTAGAAATAGGTAATGATGTTTCCATTGGCCACAATGTAACCTTACATGGAGCTTGTGTAAAAGACAATGCTTTAATTGGTATGGGATCAACACTGTTAGATCATGCCATCGTAGGAGAAGGAGCAATTGTTGCCGCCGGAGCCTTGGTTCTGGCGAATACTATCATCGAGCCTCATACCCTATGGGGAGGTGTCCCTGCAAAATTTATCAAACGGGTAGACCCGCAGCAAAGCAAGGAACTAAATCAAAAAATAGCCAATGGATACCTGATGTATGCATCCTGGTTTAAAGAAGAAGACCAGCACGAATAGCTACGTCAGCTGTTTATAAAGAAATCGCCAGCCTCTCATCTTACATGAACAGGCTGGCGATTTTCTTAAAACTTCACAGTATTCATAATCTTTTCAAGTGCTCCGGAATTATCCCGGACATAATTCCCGGCACGCTTTCCCGATTTATCCAAGAAAGAATAATCACTAAGGAAGCGATCCATCAGCTGAATGAAATCTTTCTCTCCATGAATTTCAAAACCACCCTGACACTGCTTCAATCCCTGAGCTTCTAGGAATTTCCGGTTCTCGGGACCGAAAATCACAGGAATTCCATAAACAGCAGCTTCCAGAGTATTATGGATACTTACTCCAAAACCACCTCCAATATAAGCAATTTCTCCATAACGATAAATTGAAGATAGCAATCCAAAGCAATCTATAATCAGACAATCAGCCTGACGTACATTAGCTTCTGTAGCCTGAGTATATCGCACTACAGTCCGATTCAATTTGCCAATAATCTCTTCAAGATGGCTTTCTGCTATAACATGCGGAGCGATGATCAGTTTCATTTCCGGATGAGCATTAAAATAAGGAATGAATATATCCTCATCTGGAGCCCATGAACTTCCTGCAACCAAGATCAGTTTATCACCTTTAAAAGCCTCAACCAAGGGTAGGTCTTTCGCCTGATGACAGATCTCCAGCACGCGGTCGAAGCGTGTATCACCTACAATTGTTGTCTGAGTGACCCCTATTGTCTTCAATAACTCAACAGACTCTGCATTCTGTACAAAGAGATGATCAAAACAAGACAATACATTCCGATAACTTCTTCCATACCATTTGAAAAACACCTGATCCGGACGGAAAATAGACGATACACTATAAACCGGAATTCTTCTTCTGGACAATTCTGTCAGATAGTTTTGCCAGAACTCATATTTAATGAAAAAAGCCATGCATGGATGAGCTAAATCCAAAAAACAGCGGACATTTCCCGGGGTATCAAAAGGTAAATAACAAACAACATCTGCACCTTTATAATCTTTACGGACTTCATAGCCGGAAGGAGAAAAGAAAGTCTGAAGAATCTTATATTGAGGATAACGTTTCCGGATCTCTTCAATCAACGGACGTCCCTGCTCAAATTCACCAAGCGAAGCTGCATGAAACCATATATAACGAGCATCCGGTTTTATGCACCCTTCCAAAATACCAAAAGTTTCCTTCTGGCCTTTTACCATGCTGGAAACTTTTTGGTTAAAGTGTGCAGCCACACGGGCTGCACACGCATATAAGAATAAAAGAATATTATAAATCATAATAAACTGGCTTATTTGAGTACCTCAATAGCACGACGCATACGTCTTACAGTTTCATCCTTACCCAATACAGCAGAAATATCAAACATATGAGGTCCCTTACCTTCGCCAACCAGAGTCAAGCGGAAAGCATTCATAATATTACCCAGATGATAACCCTTATCCTCAATCCATTTCATGACAACCTCTTCCTGATGAGCCAGTGAGAAATCATCCAATGATTCCAATAAGTCAGCCAGTTCTGTCATGCGCTCAGCAGAATCTTCTTTCCAGCGCTTCTTGACTGTTTTTTCATCATAAGATTCCGGAGCAACAAAGAAGAACTTACAGGTATCCCATAATTCCTTGATGAAGCTAACACGCCCCTTCATCAGACCAACAACAGTTGTTACCGTTTCCATTGGAGCATCAATACCATGCTCTTTCAAGATCGGCATAAACAATTCTGCTATTTCTGCATCACTCTTCATCAGGATATATTCGTGGTTAAACCATTTACCCTTTTCATAATCAAACTTGGCACCAGCCTTACTACAACGGTGAAGGTCAAACAATTTAATCAGTTCATCCATTGACATGATTTCCTGATCATTTCCCGGATTCCATCCCAGTAACGCCAGGAAGTTGATTACAGCCTCAGGCAAATATCCTGATTCACGATAGCCTGAAGAGACTTCTCCACTCTTCGGATCATGCCATTCCAGAGGGAATACAGGGAATCCCAGACGATCACCGTCACGCTTGCTCAACTTACCATTTCCGTCTGGTTTCAGCAGCAATGGCAAATGAGCAAATTCCGGCATCGTATCTTCCCAGCCAAATGCACGGTACAACAACACATGCAAAGGAGCAGACGGCAACCATTCTTCTCCACGGATCACATGAGACACTTCCATCAGATGATCATCTACAATATTTGCCAAGTGATAGGTAGGAAGTTCATCTGCTGACTTATACAGAACTTTATCATCCAAGATAGAAGAATTGATCACGACTTCTCCACGGATAATATCATGTACATGAACATCCTCATTCGGTTCAATCTTAAAACGAACCACATATTGCTTTCCCTCTGCAATCAGTTTATCAACCTCTTCCTTCGGCAAGGTTAATGAGTTACGCATAGAGGTACGGGTCGTCGCATCATACTGAAAGTTCGCAATTTCCTTACGCTTTGCTTCCAATTCTTCCGGCGTATCAAATGCAATATAAGCCTTTCCGTTATCCAGCAGGATCTGTACATATTTTTTGTAAATATCACGGCGTTCTGACTGACGGTAAGGACCATAGTTGCCACCAAAGCTAACACCTTCATCAAACTTTATTCCTAACCAACGGAATGATTCTATAATATACTCCTCCGCTCCGGGTACAAAACGATTGGAGTCAGTATCTTCAATTCGGAAAATTAAGTCTCCCCCATGCTGGCGGGCAAACAGATAGTTATACAAGGCAGTACGCACACCACCAATATGCAATGCACCCGTAGGACTCGGTGCAAAACGAACTCTTACTTTTCTTTCAGCCATAGTGATTTTCATCTAAAAATACGCCGCAAAATTAATCTATTTTTCCCGTTTTTTGTTTATTTTGCAGCACAAATATCCATGCTTATGAAAAGTTTACATAGAGAACAACCGTTTTCATATAAGGAACTGCTTTACAAATGCGCCATTTCTCTGGTGACTGTCGCAGTTATCGTATATTTTCTTCCCAAAGAAGGCAAGTTTAATTATCAGTTTGACATCAACAAGCCGTGGAAATATGGCCTGTTACAGGCTTCTTTTGATTTCCCTATTTACAAAGGAGATGAACAGATCCAGAAAGAACAGGACAGTTTAATGGCATTCTATCAGCCCTACTATGAGATAGACAAGACTCAGGGTGAACAGATGATCCAGAAATTCAAAGATGACTATAACAAAAACCTGCGCAACATCATCCCGGTCCCGGCTTATCAGCATCATATTGAGCGTATACTGGAAGTCATCTATGAGAAAGGAGTCGTATCCATGGATGATCTGGCTTCCCTGAAAAAAGAAGGCAGAAACACGATTCGCGTTGTAAACAAAAATACCTCCAGCCAATTGCCTACTGAAGAGTTGTATACGACCAAACAAGCTTACGAAGCACTGATCAACTCAGATACCGTACATTATAATAAGGTGTTATTGCAACGCTGTAACCTGAACAACTACATTACTCCAAACTTAACTTATGATGCATCCAAATCCGAAGCTGCCAAACAGGATCTTTTATCCGGACTATCATGGGCCAGCGGCTTCGTTATGAACGGACAAAAGATTATCGACCGCGGAGAAATCATAGACCAGCATACATATGATATCCTGAGATCACTTCAGAAGGAATGGAGCAAACGAAGTGAAACTGCAGCCGAAAAAAGATTAACTTTAATCGGCCAGATTCTCTTTGTCACCATTCTGATTGTCGCATTCATGGTGTACCTGGAATTATTCCGCCGTGACTATTATGGCAAGAAAGGAAGCCTTTATTTATTATTTATTCTCATTACCTTCTTCCCTGCCCTGTCATCCATTATGGTGGAACATGCTTTCCTCAGTGTCTACATTGTTCCGTTCGCCATGATTCCGATGATCATCCGTATATTCCTTGATTCGCGTACAGCATTCATGGCGCATGTTATCTCCATCTTAATTTGCTCCATTGCCTTACGGACTCCTCATGAGTTTATACTTTTACAGACAGTAGCCGGTATGGCAGGTATTTACAGCCTGCGGGAATTGTCTCAACGCTCGCAGTTATTACGAAGCGCACTGATTGTCACCTGCAGCTATGTCATTCTTTATCTGGCACTGGATCTGATCCACGTAAACAATGTGGCACAATTGAGTACACACATGTATATTAATTTCATCATCAACGGCATCCTTCTGCTGTTCACATACCCTTTATTGTTCATACTGGAGAAGACTTTTGGATTTACCTCGAATGTTACTCTCGTTGAATTATCAAACATCAACAACAAACTGATGCGCGAAATGTCGGAGGTTGCTCCCGGTACATTCCAACATTCCTTACAATTGGCCAACCTTACCGCAGCAGCAGCCAATAGTATCGGAGCCAACAGCCAGCTGGTACGTACTGGTGCCATGTATCACGATATCGGGAAAATGATGAACCCTGCATTCTTCACAGAAAACCAGTCAGGAGTAAACCCACACAACCAGTTAAGCTATAAGCAAAGTGCCCAGATTGTCATCAATCATGTAACAGACGGTATGAAGCTTGCAGATAAATATAATCTGCCTAAAGTGATCAAGGACTTTATCTGTACACATCACGGAAGAGGACTGACCAAGTATTTTTATATCTCCTATCAGAATGAGCATCCTGGAGAAGAAATTGACAAAGAAGCATTCCGCTATCCCGGTCCGAATCCCTTTACGAAAGAACAGGCCATTCTGACCATGGCGGATTCTGTGGAGGCAGCTTCACGCAGCCTTCCTGAATATACGGAAGAAAGTATATCTAATCTGGTCGACAAGATTATCGATGCACAGGTACAGGAAGGTTATTTCAAAGAATGCCCCATCACGTTCAAGGATATTGCTACCGTTAAAGCAGTATTCAAGGAAAAGCTGAAAACCATGTATCACACCCGTATCAGCTATCCGGAATTAAAGAAATAAAAATTACTGCGTAGTAGTCCTTCGATTACTACGCAGTAATTTTCTGACTACTACCTGGTAGTCCGCAAACTACCAGGCAGTAAATATCAAAGCTCCCCTCTGCGGATTGCTTCCATAACATTGGCCGGAGCCCGCTCTGCCAGCAACTCCCGTTTCATATAGTCCATATAAGGTGCTACATAACTGAAGAACTGATGATACCCCTTACATAAATAATTCAGGCCCGGCTTTCCATCCGGTGTCACTGCGAAACGATTTTTCGGACACTCACCGTTGCAGGCAAACAGAAACTCACAATTCCTGCATTGTGTTGGCAAAGCCTTTTGTTTCATCTGTCCAAACTCCAGCTGACGGTCGCTGTACATCATTTCAATCAATGTCTTCTCATAAATATTTCCCAGCTTAAACTCGGGGAACACATAATGGTCGCAGGAATAGACATCTCCATTAAATTCCATAACCCCGGCATGTCCGCACGTCTTTGCCAGAGAGCAGACACCCGGTTGCTCGCCAACCCAATTCGCCAAAGTTGAATCAAACAGCTGAATAAAAAACTGCCCCACATCATTGCGCACCCATTCATCGAACAATGTACACAAGAAATTTCCCCACTGTTCCGGCGACACAGAAAAATCAGCCAATTTTTCACCCTTCTGCAATGGAGAAGCCAGGTGGCGTCCGTCAGCATGATGGCTCAGGCGCTCCACAATCGGAGCAAACTGAATATAATGGCAATCCAGTTCTTTAAAGAAGTGATAAAACTCCAACGGATAATCAGCATTATAATCATTCACAACAGCCATGGCATTCCACTCTACCCCGTGTTTTTTCAATAGCTGAATGCCTTGCATGACTTTTACAAAGGAAGGGCGTCCCTGACGGTTCTTACGGTATTCGTCATGAAACTCCTGAGGGCCGTCAATGGAGATACCTACCAGCCAGTTATTCTTCCGGAAAAACTCACACCATTCATCATTCAGTAGCGTACCATTGGTCTGGATGCAATTGTCAATGGAACGCCCGCCTGCATACTGGCGCTGCAACTCCATCACCCGCTTATAGAAACTGAGCGGACGCATCAATGTTTCTCCGCCATGCCAGGTAAACAAAACCTGCGGCATGGTCTGCGACTGAATATATTCACGAATAAACTTCTCCAACAGTTCATCGCTCATCACATACTTGGACGTGTCTTTATACAGATTTGTTTTCTCCAGGTAATAACAATAGTCGCAGGCCAGATTACATACAGCCCCGATCGGCTTCGTCATTACATATAATGGTTTTGCAAAAGGAAAAGCAACTTGACTCATATCCGGTTGTATTATATATTTTGATGATTTAAACTCTGAAGCAGGCCCTCACACGCATCTTCCAGTATATCCAGCACATTCTCGAATCCCTGTGCTCCGCCATAATAAGGATCCGGGACATAATCAACGACCTTTTCCCGGCAGAAATCAGTCATCCGGCCAATCTTTGCTTCAGACTCGAGATTCGGAGCCTTTTCCTTCAAGGCATCAATATTCCGGTCATCCATTCCCAGGATCATATCAAAATGATAAAAATCATCTGAACAGACAGGACGTGAACGATGGGTCAGATGATATCCTCTGCGGGCTGCATGCATACGCATCCGTTCATCCGGAAGTTCTCCCCGATGATAGCTGCTGATTCCTGCTGAATCAACTTCAATTTCATGTTCTAAACCTTCACGGGCTATGAAAGTCCGCATAATTTCCTCAGCAGAAGAAGAGCGGCAAATATTGCCAAGACATACAAATAGGATCCGTTTCATGAATTTCAAATCTTTATGGATCGGAAAACACTGTTTTATCCGATATTTAAATAGGTTTTAAAGTTGGTTACACTGGTATTCATGATCAGCGACTCAGGAAATTCTGTTTCAGCCACCAGTTCCAGAGCCAGATCATAATCTGCTATATCAAAAGAAATATGTGCATCACTGCCCAGAATTACCGGTACTTCATATTGCTTGCACAAGCGAAGTATTTCCAGATTATTCCCCCGTGCTTCCAGTTTTCCACGGCAAGGTTTCAACGAGCTGTTATTGATTTCCAGCAATGTGTGATGCTCCTTCGCCGCCAACACCAGCGGTTCGAACTGCAGCTTTGCCGTACCGTCACCCGGATGGCTGATGATATGAATATAGGGATTACAGATCACTTTCTCCAGTCCCTGCGTATTCTCCTCCACAGTCCCTTGCTGATAGCAAAGTGAATGAATACCGGCAATCCGCAAGTCAAGTTTCTGCAAATAGAATTCATCCATATCCAGATGACCAGCAGTATCCAGAATATTGATTTCTGCTCCAAGCAAAAGTTCAATACCATACATTTGCCGGGGAACCACATGCAGATTCCGAAAATAAATAGGATCACACGATCCCGGGATTCTGGATGAATGCTCCGTAATGCCTAATAACTTCAGTCCCTTATCAGAAGCAGCTTTTGCCATTTCCTGAAGCGTACTGAAAGCATGCCCACTGGCTATCGTGTGAGTATGCACATCTAATTCTGTCTTTATCTTCATTTCTTCATCTATTTACATTCTACATGGGATCGACATCGTAATATACCAATAAGGAGCGGAAACGTTCATCTTCTGTCAGGAAGCGCTGCACCTGCTGAAGATAAGCCCGTACTTTGGCCAAAGATGCATCCAGTTCTATCTTCACCACTATCTTCTTGATGAAAAGTGTCTGAATACGGGATACAGGCGGTTTGTCCGGCCCCAGTATCCTCTCCCCCAAACCTTTACGCAGGCAGGAAGCCATCAGTTCGGCAGCCTGATCAAGCACATCTTCTTTCCGGTGCTTCAAATATACATAAACTAACCGATAAAAAGGAGGATACTTGAAAAGTTCCCGTTCTTCCAGCTGTTCACTATACATACGGAAATAGTCATTGGACATCACCTGATGAATCAGCGGAAGATCCGGAGACTTGGTCTGCAGAACTACAAGTCCCTGCTTATTTCTTCGCCCGGCACGTCCGGCTACCTGGGCCATCAGCTGAAAAGCACGTTCATAGGAACGGAAATCCGGATAGTTCAACATGGAATCTGCATTCAGAATTCCAACAACACTTACCCGATCGAAATCCAGTCCTTTTGACACCATCTGGGTACCGATCAGAATGTCCGTCTTCCCTTCTTCAAAATCCGCAATGATCCGTTCATAAGCAGTACGGGTACGAGTTGTATCCAGATCCATCCGTGCCACCCGGGCCTCCGGGAATACAGTCCGTATATCGTCTTCGATCTTTTCCGTACCAAATCCCCGGTTCACCAGTTCCACACCTCCGCAGGCCGGACACGATTTAGGAACCTGATACGTATAACCACAATAATGGCAGGTCAACTGATTCATCCCTTTATGATAAGTCAGACTGACATCACAGTTCCGGCAACGGGGAACCCATCCGCAAGTGCGGCATTCAATCATCGGTGCAAAACCACGCCGGTTCTGAAACAAAATTACCTGCTCCTTGTGCTCCAAGGCTTCACGTATCTTTTGCAGAAGCAAGGGAGAAAACTGCGCCGTCATTCTTTTTTTACGTGCCAGTTCCTTGATATCAACCAGCTCGATTTGTGGCAGACGGATATTCTGGTAACGCTCCGTAAGCTCTACCAGACCATATTTCCCCTGTCGGGCATTATAATAAGTCTCTATGGAAGGTGTTGCCGTACCTAACAAGGTTTTTGCTCTGAACATGGAAGCCAGCATAATAGCCGCGCTCCGGGCATGATAACGTGGAGCCGGATCCTGCTGCTTATAAGTTGTTTCGTGCTCCTCATCCACAATGACAAGCCCCAAACGACGGAACGGAAGAAACACAGACGAACGGACACCCAGAATGACATCATAATCTTGTTCCGACAACTGTTTCTGCCAGATCTCCACCCGTTCCGCATCCGGAAACTTTGAATGATAGATTCCCAGCCGGTTCCCGAAAACCCGTTTCAGGCGTTCCGTTATCTGGGTTGTCAGGGCAATCTCCGGCAACAGATAAAGCACCTGCTTCCCGGATTTCAGTACCTGATCAATCAAATGAATATAGATTTCTGTCTTTCCGCTCGATGTTACTCCATGCAAAAGACATACATTCTTCGTAGCAAATAAAGAAAGAACAGAATAATAAGCTTGCTGCTGGGCCGGATTCAAAGGATTCAAAGAGACCGTATTGCATACTCCCTTTGCCAGACGGCCCACTTCCTGATAGTATAATTCAAAAATACCTTTGCCGGTCAAGCCATTCAATATGGCAGAAGAAGCACCAGATGCCTCAAGCAGAGACTTACGGGTAACCTCTTTCAAATCTGTTCCCGAAGTTCCCCAACCGGACAATTCAATATATTTCATAAGCACCGCCAGCTGTTTGGGAGCTCTTGCCAATCCGTCAAACAGTCCTCGGAGCTTTTCTTCATCCTGCATACCCGGAGTAAGCCGGACGCGTGCTTCGGTGCGTGGTTTGTAACTGCGCTTCAGTTCCTCCTTTACTTTGACAGCTTCTTTCTCCAGCAGGGATTTGATAACCGGCAGGATCTGGCGAATGCCACTTGACTTTTCCAGTTGCGTAATGCACTGTTCCGTTTCGGCAGACAACAGATTCATCACACTCTGCTCTCTTTCCGTCAAAGGCTCCACAGCCTCAAAGTCCGGATTATATACAACGACAGTCTCACTCTCCAGCTTCATGCCCGAAGGAAGAGCCGCCTTATATACATCTCCCAATGTACACAAATAGTAGTCAGCCATCCATTTCCAGAAAGCATACTGCCGGGCCAGCAGGACAGGACGTTCATCCAGGATCTCTGCTACATCCTTGGTCTCATACTCTTCAGGAGGAGTCTCATGCACTTTGGTTATAATGGCTGTATAATACTTCTTCCGACCGAAAGGAACCACCACACGGCATCCCTCCTTAACCTTTTCATCCCAGCCTTCGGGAAGAGAATAGGTATATTGACCGGCAATTGGTAAAGGCACTATGACATCCACATATTTCTTCATATCGCAAAGGTATAAAAAAACCAGTCCACCCTGCCCGACTATGGGTAAACTTTTATAGTTTTGTACATTATTCATCAATCAAATGGAGAGACAATGAAAACGTATAAAATAGGTATTATCGGCTGCGGCAATATCGCGAAGAAAATGGCCCTGACCCTGGGAGGGATGAAACATGTAGAATACATATGAGAGAGTATTTGTTGCTGAATATCAGCAATATAAGAAAATAAAGGTACAAAAATCCGGCTATGGAGAAACGGGGTATAAAAGCTGTCTTTTGAGGGAGTGAGCGGAAAGGAAGAAGATGTATGCGAAGATGAAGATTTAACAAAAACTTAACAACCAGTAGGTATTTTTATCTTTTTACGCAGGTCGGTCGGAACGGGGGCAAAACAGCAGAGGACTTGTCGAAGGATTGATTACAACTATTGATTTTCAATATCTTCTATATTTTGAGACCCAACAGGGGTACAAATTATGAAATTAATCTTAAAACTCTGATTTTCGTTCTGCTAAGAAATTCATTTAATAGGAAATTCACTACTTTTGTATTTGAACTTACGTTAAATATAACATCATTAATTATTATGAATAACCTTTTATACATAAATTGGGATATAGACCCTGTAATATTTAGTCTTGGGCCAGTTAAGATTCAATATTATGGTTTGATTTTTGTCACTGGGCTTGCTTTGTGTTACTACATAATTGGCCATATATACAAGAAGGAGAAAATTTATACTCCTGATGCAATGGAGAAGCTTTTTATATACGCAGTTATTGGTATTTTCGGAGGGGCAAGACTTGGGCACTGCCTGTTTTATGATTTTGAATATTTTTCTTCTCATATAATTGAAATATTCATACCATTTAGAGAAAATGTTAATGGTGTTTACGAGTTTATAGGATACAAAGGCTTGGCAAGCCACGGAGGTGCAATAGGTTTGTTCATTGCCATGTTATTATACTCACGGAAAGTTCATATTCCATTCCCGAAAATAATAGACATCATAGCTATCTTGGCCCCATTAGGTGGAGCTTTTATAAGAATCTCTAATTTAATGAACTCTGAAATTATTGGACGTCCGACAGATTTGCCGTGGGCTTTTATTTTCAGGTACGTTGATGACTTACCCAGACATCCATCACAACTTTATGAGTCAATAAGTTATTTTATTATTTTCCTGATGATTTATTCTTTATACAAATATAAAAGACAGTTGTTTAAAGTCGGAAGTTATTTCTATTTTGGCTTTAGTATTTTTGCGATTTTTCTCATGCGATTCCTTTTAGAATACACTAAGGAAAATCAAAAAGGTTTCGAAGATTCGTTGTTTTTCAATATGGGACAAATTTTGAGTATTCCATTTATTTTGGCTGGTATTATCTTAATAATAAAGAATGTAATAACTGTTCGCAAGAAGTGCAATAAATAAGAATATTCATCGAATGCCAGATATATTGATAAACTCAACAAGGAAGCTAAATGCATATTCGACTTGGCAAAATCTTGTCAATGAATCCATAGTCCGTGCTGCCGTGATTATATATCTGATTGACAACAGAGTTGCACCAAATAAAATACGTCAGAGCGTGATTGACGAAATGTCTGTTGGCTTTTATTGGACGCCTGAATTGGTGAAATGCCTGCAATACTACACCCAACATCGGGATAAGTATTCTTCTATTGAGTCATATTATACTGAAATAGCTGGCTTCTTCAACAATTATGCAAATAGTTGTTCGGCAAAAGTTGATGCAATATTTTTACATTAAATGTATATAACAATGAAAACTAAAGTTTTTCTTAGAATGCTGTTTATGGTATTCCTTTCTGTGGTAGGACTAACAGCTTGTAGCGATGATGAACCTAAAGATTCAGTCAAAGAGATTAGAATGCAGGTTTCAGCAGAAACAGGCGTAATGTATGCAGGGGACGACGACAAGAAGGAGAATCCCATCGAGTGTATGCTTGTCATGTCGGAAGATAATCCTGGAGTATGGGAACCTCTCGGTTTTGGAAAAATTGAAGGTTTTACCTACGAAAGAGGGCATGAGTATTATCTCTCGGTAAGGCGGACAATCCTCGCAAATCCACCTGCGGATCCTTCCGACCGTACTTATTCGCTTATCCGTATTCTTGAGGACAGAGTTGTCACGGAACCAGAAGTTCCGGTTGATGAAGAGATAACATCGGAAGAAGATATCGAATACCATGATTTGTGTCCTTTCGAGAAGTACGCAATCAGCAAGGAGTTCGTTGTTGATAAGGATGGTAATATATATTACGGCGATGGCTCATCGCTGCCGTCATACGACAACGCCCGTATTTGGTTGGAAGATGTCCTTGACAAAGAAGACCCGAATTGGGTTAAATTTCAGACGGTGTCATATCAGGCGACTTATTCGTATGTCTTTTCACCGTTTACCGATGACATTCGTTTGATACGCAACGATTCACATGGCCCGATGTTCAAAAGCGTCATTCCCGAAGATGAGTTTACCCGTATTACCCAAACCATGCTGTCCGGCGAAGAAGTCCGTTATGCACTCATCCTTGCCAATGTTTATAAAAAGGGACTTCAAAAGTTGGAATTTACAATAAAAAAGCAATAACCATTATAGGGTGACTCCACCTCGCCCTCTTTCAATTTTCCAATCATACCGCCCCTCTGCGACATCGCCAACCTCTTTGAGTGTATGGCGATGTTTTATTTCGTCAAAAGACTGTCGGCTCTCCGCATAGTCGCAGAGCCATGCGCCGACCGCATTCTGTTGTTCGGTCGTTTCCCCGTACTCCTGCATCACGCTCTTGATGTCGGCGGCTTCAGACGGGGCGAAGAATGACTTGTGCTGCTCCGTGCCGAAATGGATAATCGCATCTATGGCTCGCCTGAATACCTCGCTTGCCTTGTAGAGCATATCCGCAAACAGGCTTAGGATATACCTGCTCGCTTTCAGCGTACTCTGCAACAGGCGGATGGTCTTGTCTTTCTCCGCCGTGGCTTGAATTACCGCTTGGCTGATGCGCTGCTGCTCGTTGTCCTTTTGTTCCTGAAGCCGCCGTACCACCTTGTCTCTTTCCATGCTAAGAGAGCGGCTTTGCACCAAAGCCCTGTCACGCTCCGCTTCGGCTTTTTGCTTTTCTGCGACCAAAACCTTGGTCCGTTCCTCCGCCTTGTCCTTTACGGCTTCGGCAAAGGCTTTCTTCATGCGCTCGTTCTCGGCTTTCAGTTTGGAGTTTTCCTTTTCAACCGCTGCGGATTTGCCGACCCCCACAAGACTGCCGACGCTATCCAATATGCTGTCCACTTTCGCCTTGCGCTCGTCTTTGAGCTGCTGCTCCCTTTCGGCAATATCGCTGTCGAGGGAAAGACGGTACTGCTCTTTCGCCTTGTTCTCGTTCTCTACAAAAATGAGTTCCGCTTCGGCTTCCTCCTTGGCGGCGATGGCGGCTTGCCTTGCAGCTTTCGCCTGTTCCGCATCCTGCTTCTGCTTGGCGATGATGAAGTCTGTTCGCTCCAGATGTTCCTTGCCCGTCACCTCCTTTGAGGTGCCCCTTTCCATTTCCAGACACTCAGCCAAAACGGTCTGCATCTCGCTCATGGCTTTCTCATCCAGTTTGCAGGACTTGCCCGTATCGTGGTTCATCCAGTCCCATACGATATGTGCGTGGAGATTGGGCTTCCATGTGGCATTGTCGCCGGGTATTCCGTAATGTCCCTCGTCACGGTGGATGAACACCTGCAAGGCTGTGATACCCCAACGCTGCTTACACACCTCGCAGAAGTGCCGCAGCTGTTCCATCGTGGTGTCGTCCTTGATGACAACCACGCCCTCCTTGAGCGGAGTGCTGCCACGGACGATGGTCACCTTACCAGTCTTCTTGTTCACCCTTTCCCGGTCTTTGGTCTGCATCGCCCGACCTGTCTTTTCCTTGACCATTGCGGCTATCTGATTGTAGCGGTCGGTGAGTGTGGCTTCACCGAAATCAGGTGATACCCATGCCTCGTTTCCTGCCATGAGGTCGGTACGGATGTAGAACTTCTCCTTGCGGATATTGGCGAGGTATTCCGCTGTCCGCTTGTTATGCGCTTCGCTGCTGCCGATGTTGCACGGCTTGATGTTGATGGATGTCTTCTGTGCCATAGGCTTGTCTGTCATTTTGAGTTTCACTTCGGGTCATTAGGGCGGAGCCTTAATCGGAGGGTGCAGGGAGAGGGTCACTTCCTGCTCCGGGTTCTTAGGGGTGGAAGCCACTAAGCGGAGTTTCCAAAGAGGGGTCACTCTTTGGTCGGGTTGCACAGGGCTGAAAGTCCTTGCCGGGTTCTTAGGGCAGAGCCATAAGCCCCTCGGGAGAGCCCACAACTTCGGAGCGCAGCGGAGAAGTTATAGTGGGCTATATCTGGGCAAGCCCAGTCAGTCACGCCCACCAATGGAGTACCGCTGAAATCCTGCGCTGTGCGCCCGTCAGTCCCTCCTGCCTATGTCGGGGTCATCCACGCTGCCAATCGTGCCGTCCTGCGCTTCTTTCAGGCTTTCTACGGGGGCATTGCCATGCTGCCCGTTGCCGTTGTCTCCGGCATGTGAATTGTCGGTTTCGTCCTCCGCATCCGCTCTGTCATCCGACCTGTCGGAAACCACAGGCGAACAAAGGGAAGAAGAAAGGGCGGCTGCTCCGTCTGCCGTGCTGTCCGCATCCAGCCTTGGGCATTGGCAACCGTTCGGCACGGTACACGGTTTATTCTCCAACGGCATATCATTAGAGTATGGTGTCCGCACTCCGTCTGCCTGTCCTTTGGAAACTGCCGCAGGCTTGACATAGTGGGGATTGGTCAACAGGACACCATCCACATACCATCCCGTCAGGAAATGCAGGGTGTGTACGGAAGTGCGGTTGTTGGTTTGGGTGGTCAGCATACCGAGCTTGTTGAAACTGTCGATGAGCTTTCCGATGGTCTTTCGGTTGCAGCCCATGTACTCTGCCAGTTCCACATCGGAAGCTGCCGCCTGTCCCACCTCCAAGGCAATCTCAACGCCCTTGATACGGAGGACGGTCTTTGTCAGCACGGCTGCGGTCATCAGCCTGTGTAGGCACTTCTGCCTGTCGATGGCGGCTTTGCCGTCCAAAAGGAAATCCCACTGCCCGGCGGAAAGGATGGTGCAGTAATGTATGGTCTGTTCGTTCTTGCACATAGTCTATGATATTTAGATGTTACACTGGTCAGCTATCTGCCCATGCCATACCCGTGTTCCGGCATGTGGTATTCCCTGTCCGCTGCTATGTGGTTCAGCACATCCTGCAAACGGTCGAGCTGGTTATGGTCAAGCACACGGATGGCATTGATGGTTATCTTCTGCGTGGCAATCCTGCGGTGGGCGATGTTGTTCTCGCTCATCGTGCCGTCACCGTCCGCATGGACGGAACGGAGGTAGGCATTGACCGCATCCGTCTGTTCCTTTGAGGGGTACGGTGCTGCCCACCTGTCTTGAATGTAGCCGACCATTTTGCCGACCGCATCCGCCAAGAGCGGATTGCGCTGTGCGATAATTGGTATCAAATCTTCTTTCTTCATGTGACTGTTATTTTAGAAGTCTTGTGATTGTTTATTTCTCGTTGATTTTGTTGACTTTGTTGAGAGAGTACCGACAAAAGGGAAAATAAAAATCGCATCCAACGGTTTAGGATTCTACTTTTCTTTTTTGGCCAGCAATTTCTGTTGAAAACTGTTGAGACTATTGTTGAATCATATAAGCCTTGCTCATACGTTTCTCCCTATATTTCATCAAATTCAACAAACTCAACGATAGTCTTTCAGAATTTCTCGGGTGACGGTGTAAAAGCGACCGACTTTCTTGGGGGATACAGAATACTTCTGCCCTGGCAACACGGATATTTGGTAAGTGGAATAAGACAGCGCATTGGGAGCAGGCTCCAGTTTCCAACACTGTTGCAGGACATTCCTCACCTGGTGGCGTTCCACTCTTACCATAGAATAGTTGAACAACGCCAATAGGTCGTTGATGCAAAAATCCACCACATCCACCTGCATGCAGTCCATGATGTCGAGCAGCAGTTCAGCCATGTCAAGTTCTATGCGGCTCCGATTGCTGCGGATGATTTTCTCCAATGCTTCCGTGCGTATGAGTGACGGCGAAAACCACATTCGACTTTCTTCTTTGGTTGTCAAGTCACGATGCAACAGATAGTGCAAAAATGCTGGGATTTCGTTTTTCAATTTCTGTAGAAACGAAGTATCATCCTTCTCCAATCGACTAACTTTCCTTACCCAATAACGTGTTTCCTCCGGCTCAATGTAAACGGGAAAATTCTCATTATTGGAACATAGTACGAACTTAGCGAAGAACAGCACTTCATAGCGGTCTTTTCCTTTAGATTCCATTTTATAGGAATGGGCTGTGCTAAGATTCTTCAACCGTTCGCTATCCTCACGGCGGTTGAGCAGCACTTCATCCACAACTATCATCAGTTTGCCTGCCCAATCGGCATTGAACTGACTACGAAAGTCCTCATTCGTATTGAAAGTAACATTATCCTGAAACAATGCTTTCAAGAAGTTCAGGAATGTACTCTTGCCTGTATTCCGTTCTTCCGAAACCAACAGAAGTATCGGCAGCTTCTGCGTGGGCTTTAGGTATAGCAGTTGAAGATAGTCCATTCCCAACTCATATTGCTCACCAAAAATATGTTCCACCAACGAGCGGATATGCTTGAAATCGCCCTCCACAGGAATATGGGTTATTGGCTCGTAAAGGTTATAGAAACCTGCAACCTCTTTTTGATAGTTAATATGACTCGGTACTGTACAAAAGCCATTATACTTTGTGATGGGAGGAATATTGTTCTTTCCATAGTCCTGCCGGATAGTGCCAAAGCTCCATTGAATCCGGCGGGTGATAGTTGTACCATCGACCAAAGGCTGCTGCACTACCTTATATATTGTAGTACCTACTCGAATATATAATTCTTCCATATTGCTCCTCTTGGGATTATACATTCAATTCACTACATCCAGGACCCTGAACTTTCGATTTCACAAGTGAAGTAATCTCCCTTTTTGAGTAAAGGTTGCGTCCACCTAACTTGTGAACGATGATTGTACCCTCTTTCTGCATACGCCACAAAGTGGTGTAGGTGATGTGGAGCCGTTCGCATACTTGGTCGCGCGTATAGTATTCGTCACTCTCTTCTGAAGTCAAATTGGGCTGGGATTTCTTTCCTACCAACTCTTCCACTAATTCGGAAACAACCTGCTTGAGGTCATCCTTCTGTAACATGATAAAATTTCCTTGCATAATATATTGTTTAGATGATTATGCCGCGAAATTATTATAGAACACAAAGAAAGCACCTCGGTAAAAATCGTGTTGATTTCTGCCGAGGTGCTTTTAACAGGATAGCGTTTCTTTTTAACTAATCAAGCGTTTATGATAGAATCAATATACATTGGGGGAAAGCAAGGTACGCAGTCTTATGCCCATCAACTTCGCTTGTTCCCTTCCTGTTTGAATAGTTTTTTCTGATAAGTTCAAATTATAGCTATAGTCGCCATGTTCATTGATAATGGCACTATAAAGAGCTTCTGCCCAATCAAAACCAAATTTGAATCCAAGGGATGGGAACCTCTCCAAAATGGCAGTATGAAAAGTTCGGTAATTGTAAGAGTCATTAAGCAAACCGCCATTAGTCAACGCAGCAAAAATATAGGCAAGAACGGAGTCTGTAGCATTCGTTTCCATCCATTCGGTGAGTATTGTTTCTATCCCATTGGTAAGAAGTTCCGCATAAGGTTGTATAAGCATTTCTTCAAGCAGGACACAGACTTGCTTGCGTCCACGGCGACCTTTAGATGCCTGTAAGGTGGAACTGACCACCTCTTTTGCCGCACCATTTTTACCCATAGCTTTCCATGCCCCTTTGGTATAAGCCGCTTTGTCAAAACTGGTAAGCATTAAAGAGCGTATAAATTGCCTACCAAAACCTTTCTGCCAGACAGACGAGTTTTCTCCCATCATTGTTTTGGAGAGTAAATCTCCCATCTTCACAAAACCATCGTCAAATATCATCCAGTAGAACGCACTACACATGAAAGGATTGTTATGCAGGAGTTTTTGTTTCGCAGCCTCTTGATTAAATGTAGAAGCAAACAAGGCTGTCAGTTTCTCATGGACTTGCTGGTAATTGCTTCCAAATTGAGCTCTATTGTAGCTTTCAGTCCCAGGACAAAGGCTTTCAAGTAATTCTGTAATGCCCTTAATCCCATTGAGAGACAGCATCTCTGCCAAGTAAGACATGCCTTTAAGAATGAAAGTCATATCACCTTCGTATGCTTTGGCAAAAAGATTTGTAAATTCTTGATAGTCTCCGGGGTGTTCATAGTGCCAGCGACGCAAGCTGAGCAAATTCAAATCCTTGTTAACTGCTTCTTGAGTTTCACGTTTCTTGTCCTCCCAATAGGCATGAATGCCTTCTTTAATATATTTTGCATCCTCTGATTGCTCAAATTTGGTCATGGCATATTCTATTTCCTTAAACCCATTGTCCAGTTCCAAATAGCAATACAAGCAGCAGGCAGACACATTCCCATCTTCTATGGCATTGGAGAATTTGTCAATCATCTCATCGGTAGCAGCCCCTTCTTTTGTGGTCATTACCTCCAAGATTATGCTTTGTAACGTAATTGCCTCATCGTCTATCTGTTTACTGTGGTTATCGCACAACAGATTCTTTAAGATTGATTGAATCTTGCTCTTAAAGTCTGTATAGATTTCTTGATTCGCTTCAAGCCATTCCTGCATTTTCGCTTGAAGATGAAACTTATCAGGGGAAAGTTCCTTCATATTATTGTCCATATAAACAGCTCCGCTAAATGGTTAATCTTTGAGACATGCCAAAGGAATCACTTTAACTCCATCGGGGCGAGAATATGCCATTGTTCCACCTGTCATCACAATAAGTAAATCCGGCTCCCGAATAGGTACCTGCTTCTCCGTCTTGTTGTGTTCCTGTATAAGCCTTTTGAGTTCGAGTAAGTGTTTAGCTCCTTCATCAATTTCGCTACTACCAAGTTTGCACTCAATGAGAGCATAACGTCCATCTTCCAAATGCAGCACTATGTCCGCTTCCAAGTCGTATCGGTCATGGTAGTAAGATACATGACTATTTAAATCAATGGTGTACGCCTTTAGGTCACGAATACACATCTGCTCAAAGATAAATCCAAACGTCCTAAGTTGCATACTTAATGATTCGGGAGATAGTCCCAAAAGGGCAATCGGTATAGAAGGGTCACAGAAGCATCGTTTTACACTGCTTCTGATAGCGGTCTTACTTCTTATGGCAGGACACCATGCACTTATGTTCTGGATAACAAATAGTTTTTCTAAAGCCGAAACATAATCATCAAATGTATCTACGTGACAACTTACTTCGCCAGACGAGGTTACATCATCTAAAAGAGATTTTTTCTTGACCAATGTCGAAACATTCCTGGCATAAGCCCGAAGTATCATGCTGGTCAGTTTGGCATCTCTTTTCTTTCCATCAATACCGGAAACGTCGTCAGAACAAATGGTTTGAACATAGTTCTTTGCCACAAGTAATTGAGCTTTTGGAGTACGAGCCAACAAAGAAGCCGGCCATCCACCTCGGGATGCGGCAAAGATTAGGTCTTCGACGGTCATCTTAGACATTTTACCGTCAATATCATAATCAGGATTGTTGAAAAGTTCTTTCAATGAAACTTCGCCCGTAGATTCTTGCGACTCCCACAAGCTCATAGGCAACATACGCAGCCGGGCAATACGACCAGCTCCGGAATGATGTATTTGAGATTTGTCAACAGCATTGGAACCAGTGAGTATAAATTGTCCGGGAATTTGGCGGTCATCAACAGTTGTTCGTACCGCATCCCACAACATTGGAGCATCTTGCCACTCATCAATAAGACGAGGTGTATCTCCTTTTAACAGAATGGACGGCTTAGTTTTAGCTGTGGCTAAATACTCCTCACGCATACTTGGGTCTTGCATTCTCAAGATGCTATTGGCAAGTTGAGATGCCGTAGTGGTTTTACCGCACCATTTGGGACCTTCTATCAATACTGCCCCAAATGCATCTAGTAAATCTTGCAGCAGGGCATCGGCTGTTCTTTTATAATAATTCATATAATATATTTTTCAATGGCAAAGATACACATTTTCTGCGAATTGTATTGCCAATTCGTGTTTTTTGTGGTAATTAAATCCACTTTTTTGCGGTATTTCATTCGGTATTTTTGCTGTGTTTTGTTCCGTGTTTTTGTGGTATTTCACTTGGTGCTCTTGCGGTAAACAGCTATAATTAGTCAGATAGATTAGCTATCAGTTCCATCCTCTCCTCTTCGCTTAAGCCCTTCAGCATCTCCAACAAAGCTTTCTTATCTACAACTGGGGCAGTTTCTTTAGGCTTCTCATTAAGCAAATAATAATTGTACTCCAACATCTTCGCAAGAGGATAGGCGCCTATGTAGTTGGAAGTGATGTCACTGCCACCACTATGCCCCATGCTGTCACTTATATATTTATAAGGTACAACACCTGAATTATTGAGATTGGTAGCAAAGCTATGTCTTGCCCATGTTGGTGATGGTGTTTGTTCCAGTCCTATGAGTTTAGCGACTTTTGCCATGTGCTCACGTATATATCTGTTATAACGTTGGATAACCCATATCTCCTGTTCAGGGGTAATAAGTTCGTTCATTATGGGAAATACCCGTCGCCCAAGTTTTGGAGCATTACCATATCGGTTGAGTATCTCTTGTATCTCAGGTGTAACAGGAAATATTACCTCACTGGCACTCTCGTTTCGTTCCCGGGTTTTATGACGAAGAAAACGTAACTGTTTGCCATGAGTGGCATAGTATAGTTCATCATAAGTCAGACGGAGAGTATCAGCAAGATTTTGCCCATCGCCTAAATACATAAAGAGGAATAATCCGAGGTCGCGAAATATAGCATGCTTTTCTCGCCCAAGAAACAACTCGTTCCCATCCTTGTCTTTTGCCTCACCTGCTTTCCAGAAGTCATAAAGTTTACGCATGGTAGCCACATCAAGAAACTCATGCTTGCGGCTTTGGGATTTATTGTAACCTGTGTCCTTGAACATTTCCTTGGTATCACCTTTCATCAAACCATTTGATATACACATATTGATGATTGTTCTGAAGCTACGAAGTGCGATGGCAATGGTCGTGGTACTCAGTCCATTTTTCCTCATAATCTTTACCCACTTCAAGACGAACTCCCTGTTAATGTCAGCAAATGATACATCAGTCCCCAAGTCTTTTACAAAGCGGTTACGAACATCTTTGCTACAACGGGCTGAACCAGCCTTGCCCTCATTGGTCTTAGATTGAATGTATGAATCCCACATTGTAATAATGGTGCTGTCATCATCCTTTCTACCCTGAAATCTGTCTTGCAGCTTGCGAAGAGAGAAGTTGTTTTCTGCGATAAGTTGATTGGCGATAAGTTCCACCCTGTCCATTAGATTTTTCATGTCGTTTCTCTCTGTCAGTTGAACACGACGGCCACTTTTCTCGTATTCGCACAAGGTCAACCATTCTTCCATAGTGTATGTTTTGCCCAAACGAAGAAAGACCTTCTGTCCAGCATGGCACACACGCACAGCCACAGGAAGCGGTTGCGAGTAATCTCCTGCTTTTCGTATATCAAGAGTCAATGAACCATATACGTTGCCATTTGTAGCCGTGAATTTGGCAAGGCACTTTTCTCCCCTTGAAGTGGTTTTGGCTTCCATTTTTGCCGTTTTAGTGACCTTATTCGTCTCCTTCTTCTCCATAATATGTTTATTTACAAGTGATATTCCGCTCTCTTTGGTGACCTTCAGGTGACCTTTTCGCACGAAAACCACTGCAAACATACGTATTTTCCTGCAAACTGCAAAATGTATTAAGTACTGGCAATCAGTATATTTACATAATATATAATTCCATGAAATACCCTACAAAAAGACTCATAATCTGGAGGTCCCAGGTTCAAGCCCTGGCTGGTCCACAAAGCAGATCAAGCAGTTACGGATTCCGTAACTGCTTTTTTTATGGTCTTGTGCCAGCTATTTTGGGGAGGGGAATGTCAGCTTTATTGAAAAGCCGGCAGAACCGTTGTTCTAAGCAAAGAAAGGCCGTTTTCCTATGGTAAGATGGGGAAAACATAAGGGAGAACCGTTGGATTTCTGCAGTTGATGCGACACGGGTGACCCGTAGTTTTTCTGCCTTTCTCCGTTCCTTATAGTTGTATTCTGCGGAGAAACTAAAAGTTCCACTAGGTC